>Ga0255759_10006030_pt1 | contig 10284 bp, 14 predicted proteins | sample 101ome_20_FD_179959 | JGI IMG/M metagenome (GOLD analysis project Ga0255759, IMG submission 179959) | Coastal salt marsh microbial communities from the Groves Creek Marsh, Skidaway Island, Georgia - 101404AT metaG (version 2) | ecosystem: Environmental > Aquatic > Marine > Intertidal zone >...
TGAACATATAATCGATGCAAAATTTTGGATGAAAGTGTTCTCTAGTAATAAGGAAGAAGTAAAAGAAATAAAAAGCACATGCGAGGTTGCAAAGATTTAAATGGCTATGACAAAAACAACAGTCTTTCCTGATTACCTATTTAGAGGTAAATTAGAAATACCAACAGAATATATACCAGCAATAAAAGAAGATATACAAGAAGCAAAAGAATCATATTCTTTTGAAACTAATTTTGGTTGGATGACTGATAAAAAGAGAGGCTTAAAGGGAAATAATTTAAAAAAAGTTTCCTATTTAATAGGAAATGTATTTAATCAAGAAGTAAGTAAAGTTTTTGATTTGTCAGCAAAACGTGTAGATATTATAGAGCCATACTTAGTATCTATTGCACCTAGACACTCATACCAAATAAACATTGAAAGGTCTAGGTGGTATAATGTTTGTTTACATTTACAAACAACAAACAAAGGTAGCGGACTTGTATTAGAGAATTTTAACCCGAAAAGATGGGTTGGTCCTCCTGATGTTGCTGATAACATTTATCAATTACAACCTAAAGAACATTCTTTAAATTTTTGGCCTAGTTATATTCCATGGGGTATGTCAGCCAATATGAGCATGACTGATACAATATTATTTTTTATGACTATCAATATACCCAATCGAGAAAAATAATGAAAGATCCTATGCTACAAGTTATACCTGGTGATCCTAACGATAGAAAAAGCAATGTTTTAAAAATAAATGATTTAGAACAGCACTTAAAAGCAATGGAGGCTGAATTTATTGGCAAGCCAAGGGTTCTCTACGAAGTTGTTTCCTTGATTATAAAGATACGCAGAAAGAATAATATTCCTCAGAATGTAGTAACTTTTACAGATTTGTTGGGTAGATATACCAACGTAATTTTAGATCATGCTGATGTAAGATGGCTAGTTAGTATATGCGATACTATTGCAGACCATGGCGACGATGTAATGAGACCACGTGCAATGATGATTGTAAATTATGTAAATATGATAAAATTAAATGATACACTATTAAGCATTTTAAAAGATTCTGATATCGATGGAGATAAGAAACGTAACTTCAAAGTTAATCCAACATGGTCAGGCCTCACTTCATTTGACATACATAAAGGTGACATGACTAGAAACATGTTTCGAAGATTAGAAAATGTTCTCAAAGATACACCTCTATTAAAACAAATATTTCTAAAAATACAAAACGAGGTTAAACAGAATAATAATAGTTTAAATACACTAGCAAAGATACACAAATCACCTTTTTGGAAATAATATGAGCAAGTTCGATGAAAAATTAAAATACGACGATGTGTATCAAGACCCTAATTATAAAATGGGTCCACAGAGAAAAGCAGATGCTTTTGCTGATATAAAAGACATAGTTAAAGATCATGGCCCTTTTGAAAATCATTTAGACGTAAGTTGTGGCCGAGGCGAAGTAATTGATCTTGTTAAGTCGCTAGATATAAAATCTCAAGGCACAGACATAGTTGATAAACTTGTAGAAAGTAGATCCGACATAAATTTTGCATGGAGTGATGAGCTCCCATTTGAAGATAACAGTATAGAATTTTTAACCAATTGCGATGCAATGGAACATTACCCACCAGAAATAACTGAAAAAGTATTAGACGAATTTTTTAGAGTTTGTTCTAAGGTAGCATATCTCACTATAAGCAACATGAAGGTTACCGAAAGAGATCAAATTTTACATATCAATATCAAATCTTATGATGAATGGTTTGAACTATTAAGTAAGTACGGGAAAGTATTACGTTCACCATACGGAAGAAAAAATCCCATAAGCGAATCGTACTTGGTCATAAAATGTTAAAACTTTTTTATAACGATAAACCAGAATCTAACTTACTCGAAGTAAAAGATTATCATATGGTTTGGCAAAGAACACCAACTAAACCAAATCCTTCAAGTTTTTATAAAGTATTAAACGAACTTGGTATAGATTTTGATTGGAGCGACAATCCAGATTCATCAGTAGTTGTAGCAGATTTAGGCAGTGCAGGTTTGGTAGACGATGAAACCTGTAACAACATGTTCAAAACATTATCAGAAAGATATAAAAAAGTACTAATTTACAGTGGGCAAGAACCATGGAATGCAAATATTATCAGAGAATATGTATTAAAATATCCGAATTTGTATTTTATGGATACTACAACATTTAATTTAGGCCAAGATAAAAATTACTTTCCTTTTCCGTCACTATTTTGCCAAATGTCAAGTAATGATATGTGTACAACATTGAATTATCATAATGGCATAGATTATAAAAATGTTGGTTATAAATTTAACTGTTTAATGAACATTTGGCGACCAGAAAAACATTTTTTACGTTGGGCATTAAATTTTGTAGGTATTGATCAAGAAGGTATTATTACATACAGAAATCCAGGAGAAAAATACCATGACATCGAATGTCATCTAGAAAAATCTTCTGCACCACCAACTTATAAAAATTTACTACTCAACCAATCTACTGTTTCACAAAAACGTGTACTAGAAGATTACAATATCGATGAAGTTGAGTTATCGGTACCTAAGAGGAAGTTTGATGTGAATTTTAGAGTATGGCCAGAAGAAGTTTTTACTGCATCTGCATTTAGTTTAGTATGTGAAAGTTCATCTAATTTTACAAACCAAGATAGATATGTATCTGAAAAATTCATATATCCTGTAATGAATGAACATCCAGTATTAACTATGGGTGATCAGTACTACAATGTAATGATTAAAAAACTAGGTTTTGAATTACATGATGAGATATTTAATTACGGTTTTGATACGATAGAATCTATGCCTGACAGAGCATTAGCACTTGCAGAGCAAATTCGAGATTTAGATATAAACAGCATTTTAAGTAAAACAGCCGATCCTAATTCAGAAACTAGAAAAAAATTAAGGCATAACAAATACTTAATTTTTAATAAAGGCAGTATACTGTGGACAAAAATGAGATTAAGAATGGTCCAGTACTTAGAAGAATTACAATATTGACAAATACACAACAGAGTGTATAATATAACTACACAAAAAAGAGTAAAAATTAATGAAAGTAAAAGTAATTAGTCACAGTCAAGCACCACTTAATGACAGTTTGCATAAGGCATCTGCATTAGACTTAGTGGCATATTGTGCTAGAGTAAGTAACCCGGACAATCAAAACAACACAGAAACAAGTGAAAAACTTGTGAAGTATTTGATGAAACATAAACATTGGTCACCACTTGAAATGGTGAGTGCATGTTTGGAGATTGAAACAACCAGGGACATTGCAAGACAACTATTACGTCATAGGAGTTTTAGTTTCCAAGAGTTTAGTCAACGTTATGCAGATCCTACTAAAGACTTAGAATTTGAATTACGTGAAGCAAGACTGCAAGACCCTAAAAATAGGCAAAACAGTATCATAACTGACGACCCAGAACTACAAGCAAAGTGGGAAGACAAGCAGAGAGATGTTATTAAGGCATCACTAGACGCATATAACTTCGCTATAAGCAACGGTATTGCCAAAGAGCAGGCCAGAGCAGTACTTCCGGAAGGAAACACGTTAAGCAGGCTCTACGTTAACGGTACGTTGCGTAGTTGGATTCATTACATTGAATTACGTGGTGCAAATGGTACGCAAAAAGAACACATGGATATTGCTCATGCCGTAGCAGACGTTATAGCAGAAATATTTCCACTTGCTAAAGAGTTTAAAGGCAAAGAAATATGAAGGTAATTGATTATTTTGGACCTAGAGTAGCAAAAACTAAACTTTCTCACGAAGATACTAAAAGTTTAGAATCTATATGTGTCCCAAATAATAAACCAGATAATGATAGGCTTGTTGGTCATTTAAAGGAAGAATATAATATTTTTGAAATATTAAAAAGCCTTCCTGTATACAAAAATATTCTAAAAAATGCTAATCGATATGTTACTGAAATAGATGGAGGATATTACACAGACATACTTGATCAACTACCTGGTAATAATTTTTTAGAAATGACCGATGCTTGGTATAACAAACAAATAAACTTAGAACACAATCCAATCCATAATCATATGAAATCTGCAGATGTGGTGTGTGTAATATATCCTAAAATTACTCTAGATAATGATGTAGAGTATTATGTAAACAATGAAGGAATCCCACAAAAAGGACAATTATATTTGACCTACGGTGAAAGCGAACAAAACTTTTTTGGTAAAAAAAATATTATTGTACAACCAGAAGAAGGTGATATGTACATTTTTCCTTCAACATTATACCATTATACTAATCCTGTATTAGGAAAAAGTGAAAGGCTCAGTATTAGTTGTAATTTTTCTTTTACTAAATTAAGTAAAAGGGCAGTAGAAAAATATTATGAAAAAACGTGAAGAAATGTTAGTTATTACTATGGAAGAATGCGGAGAGCTCATTCAAGCCTGTAGTAAAATGATTCGTAGTAAAGGCAAAACAAAGTATTTGCGTAATTTACAAGATGAAATCGGTGATGTAATGACCATGATTGAAATAATGAAAATGAGTGGTCTGGTTACTGATGAGCAAATTGCAGATAGAATGGTTGAGAAAAAAGAAAAATTAATGAAGTGGAGCATGTTGTTTAGCGATGAAGATTGATTTCGACGTAGATATTGATATGGCTGATAGAGACAAGTTTTTAAAACTTGTTAAACATGTTCCAGCAAGTATCAAACGAGATGATGAGTTTGATAAACATAATACTGGTGTGTATTTTCAACCTATTCCATTCTTTCCTATTGAAGGCTACAGCACTATTGACCACAAAGAAGCAGAAGAACTAGGTTATTTCAAAGTAGATTTTTTGAATAATAGTGTTTACAATGAAATAGAAAGTGAGGCACATCTAGATAGACTTCTTAACAAAGAGCCAATGTGGGAATTATTTGAACACAAAGAAATAGTTGAACAATTATTTCATATTGGTAATCATTTTGACATTATTAAACAACACCCACCTACAAGTGTTGACCAACTAGCAATGATACTTGCAATGATTAGACCAGGTAAAAGATATCTAGTCGGTAATACTTGGGAAGTTATAGAAAAAGAAGTTTGGGAAAAAACAGACGAATACTTTTTTAAACGCAGTCATGCAATAGGATATGCAATGGTTATATTGGTGCAGTTGAATTTGATTGTTGAAAAAGTTTAACTTCCCGGCGGTATTTTTTTAACTAATTGTATACTTCTTCTTTTTATTCTTTTCTTTAAAATATTTTGCATACTAGTAACAGGTCCGAAAGAAATATCTGTTTCTTTCAGCATAAATGTACGCAACGTATATTGAAGTTCTTGCATTTCTTTAAATAAAAATATATCTATGGGTAATTGTCTATTACTTTCCCACCACCACAAATCACCATATTCTAGCATTAATTTTTTATGTGCATCGTTCCTACAACGTTCTATATCGTAAAAACTTATAATTTGTGCGTCTTGATTTTGTACTATTCCTACGAATTCTTTTTCGTTAAATAGCAATCCAGTAAGGAAAGGAAACTTGTCTTGTAGTTCTGTCTCTTTAGTCATCAAAATTATTTATAAGAAGATAGATAAATACTGTAATAATAAAGGTATAGATATATGTCAAGTGGAACAGCACATACATTATATAATTTAGGATATCAGTCTGTGGATTTAGTATTAACCACGGACGGAATAACGGTGGATAATAGACCTATGAATCAGACAAAATTAGTAGTACATAAAGGATTAAACAATACATTGCAATTTTTTGTGAGAAACAGAGACAGAGTTTTACAAAATATTGGCACAAAAACATTGTATGCTAGTGTTATAAATCCTAATACAAGTAGAAGAGTTGTATTTAAACCCTTGTCTTTAGTAAACAGCGGTACAACAGGTGAAGCAAGGTTAGACCTTAATGTAGGTGACCTAACAGACCTAACACCTGGAATTTACCAAATTGCAATTACTGAAAGTGCAGACAATGGTGCAACTGAGTCTCCTTTGTACGCAAATCAAAATGACCGAATTATAACTGATTTAGAAGTTAAAAGCAGTATGCAGTATCAACCTGCACCTACTCAAACTAAATCAGTGTTTACTCAAACACAAAACACTGACTTAGGTGATTCAGCAAATACATTTGTAACAGCCGCTATGTACGGTAATCAAAATAAAAATTATCGACACAGTAAGCATACAATAGCATTTTATATGACAGACTTTGTTGGTAATGTTACAATACAAGGTAGTGCCTTAGAAACAGCACCAACACAAGAATCAGATTGGTATGGAATCAATGCTCAAGGAGACTTTGGTCAAATAAAAATTCCTTATGCATCTGCATTTAGTGGAGTTGATCCTTTTAATTTTAAAATTAACACTAATTGGATTAGAGTACAATTTGATGTAACATCAGGATCAATGGACAAAGTATTGCTTAGAAATTAATTGACTTCTACTTACAAGATGTTATAATACAGTTATGCATCATCATGAACTAGTAGATCAGGTACACAGATTACTTATGGACAATTTGCCATTGAACAGTGGCAAAACTCCTAGTGGTTGGACAACATTTAATTGTCCGATGTGCAGTGATAAACGTAAACGTGGTGGTGTTATACAATCAAACAGCAAAATAAGTTATCATTGTTTTAATTGTAACTTTACAACAGGCTGGTCTCCAAGTCCAAGACTAGGACAAAAATATAAAAAATTAGTTGAAACATTGGGTGTTACTGCTAAAGATATTCACAGTGTTGTTTTAAATTTAATGAAACATGGTGAAGAATTAGAAGTTGAGGAAGTTGGCGATTATGTATATAGTGCCGCAGAATTCAAACAAGTACAATTACCTGATGAGTGTTCTTTAGTTGAAGACTTAGATGATAGTCATAAAGTAAAACAATATGCAATCCAACGTGGGCTATTAGGTAAGTTTCCGTTATTACATTTTAATGATAGTATGTATAACGCAAGGCTTGTTGTTCCTTTTATGTACAACAACAAATTAGTAGGCTGGACTGGCAGACATATAAATCCACCAAACAAAGAAACAGCAAAGTATCTTAAAAATCAACAAAGCGGATATGTATTTAATATAGATAGATTTGTAGACAGTAACAGAGATTTTGTTATAGTCACTGAAGGTGTATTTGATGCAATACTTATAGATGGTATCAGTGTATTAGGTAATGGTGTTACTGCTGAACAGGCTCATTTGATTGACAAATTAAACAAACGTGTTATATTATGCCCTGACAGAGATAAAGCAGGAAAGGACTTAATTGAAAAAGCAGTTGAGTTAGGATGGGAAGTAAGTTTTCCACCTTGGCACAAAGATTGTAAAGATGCCGCAGATGCTGTGGCTAAATATGGTAGATTACTTACAGTAAATAGTATTATTAAATTTGCGAGTGACAATAAAGTGAAAATACAAGTACAGGCAAAAATGTTATGAAGTTATACGCAAACGGTTGCAGTTTTACTTATGGCATAGGCGAAGTACATGATGAGAATGGTGTAAGATTGCCTGCGTCTAAAGAAACATGGCCTTATTATATGGATTTGCCATATGACGAAATAATTAATGATAGTATTTCAGGTGGTAGCAATGATAGAATTATTAGAACCACAATGGAGTGGTTAGATAAGAACAAAGACAGCATAAAAGATACAACTTTTATTATACAATGGACAATGCCTTTTAGAAAAGAATATTACAACAATATTGTTGATACTTTTGTTCATGTAGCAAACGGACAAGACAACACAGTAGGTATTGGTTTTGAAAATGATATTAAAGGTAGCAAATTACGAGATACTAATTTGTACAAGTTATACAAACAGTATGTAGAAAAATATTTTATGCATGTAACTTCAGAACAAAATATCATAGTAGAGTTTTATAAGAACATACTGTTATTACAGCATACATTTGAAAAACACAATGCAAAATATCTTTTTACATCATTGTCTGCTCAGTGTCATCCATTCCAGGAATTTATAAACATTTACAATGCAGGCACATTGTCAAGTTGGCAGTTAGATATTATAAATGTTTTAAAAAAAGAAATAGACCAATCTAAATGGTCTAACGGCACATTGTCAACTTATATGGAACGTAATTTTATTAGCCAAGAAGATAAACATCCAAACAAAGATGGACATAAATTAATAAGCAAACGTCTTTTTGAAGACTTAGAAAGGATATATGACTGAACTACAAGATTACAATGAAGAAATACAAGAACTGTTTCTAAATTTTTTAGTAACAGATCCTGAACTGTTTGTACGAGTAAACAACATTGTTGAGCCGTACATGTTTAATAGAAAGTATCAGGAAACAGTTAAGTTTTTAAAAGAACATGCTACAAATTATAGTAGCATTCCTACTATTGACCAAATAAGTGCAACAACTAATATAGAATTAAAACGACTAGATGATATTAATGATAATCATACTGAGTGGTTTTTAGACAGTTTTGAAAGATTCTGTCGACATAAGGCATTGGAAAAAGCAATATTAGAAAGTACAGATTTGTTAGAAAAAGCAGATTATGGTGCAGTAGAAGGAAAGATAAAAGAAGCAAGTCAAGTAGGGTTAGTAAAAGATTTAGGTTTAGACTATTTTGAGAATCCTAAAGAAAGGCTACAGCACATCAAAAGCCAAGCAGGAGCAATAGCAACAGGTTGGAAAAAGTTTGACCAAAAGTTATATGGCGGATTAAACAGAGGTGAAATTACAATTTTTGCAGGTGGCTCTGGTGCTGGTAAAAGTTTGTTTTTGCAAAACTTAGGTGTCAATTGGGCATTAGCAGGATTGAATACTGTTTATATCAGTTTAGAGTTAAGCGAACAACTTATCAGTATGCGACTAGATGCAATGGTTAGTGAATACAGCACAAAAGAAATCATGCGTAACATGGATGATGTAGACCTAAAAGTTCGAATGAAGGGCAAAGGCGCAGGTAAGTTTAGAGTTAAACAGATGCCTAATGGTGTAACTGCTAATGATATTAGAGCATTTGTTCGAGAATATGAAATAAATGCAGATGTAAAAGTGGATGCCGTATTAGTTGACTATTTGGATCTTATGAGTCCTATTAGTGCAAGAGTTAGTCCAGGCGATTTGTTTATTAAAGACAAATATGTATCTGAAGAATTGCGTAATTTAGCAGTAGAAAGAAACATATTGCTGGTAACAGCATCTCAGTTGAACAGAGGTGCAGTAGAAGAAATAGAATTTGACCACCATCATATTGCAGGTGGTATATCTAAAATACAAACAGCAGATAATGTTGTGGGTATTTTTACTAGTAATGCTATGAGAGAACGTGGTAGATATCAAATACAGTTTATGAAAACACGTTCAAGTAGTGGTGTTGGCAGTAAAGTAGATTTAAAGTTTAATCCAGACACATTGAGAGTAGAAGATTTAGACGAAGATGAAGAAGATGCAATCAGTGTAACATCTAGTGGACTGTTAAATCAGTTAAGTAGGAATAAAAGTATTACAGCAGACGAGCCTGAAACACAAGACACTGTGAGCCAAGCATTGAACATGCGTGAGTTTATGAAAAAAAATGACCTATAAATGATAAATACAAAAACATAGGGAATTATATTATGTCACTTAAAAAATCTAGAAGTATATTAGAAGAATTGCAACAAATTTCTGTTGACAGAGATAAGCATTTCGTCTTGGAAAATAGAGTAGAGCATATAGTGACTAGTGTACAAAATTTAAAAAGAATGCTACACGAATCTTACAGTCCAGAAGACGCATTAGACTTAGAACGTAGATTAATTAATAGTATTAAAAGCGGCGATTCTAAAAAATTCTCTAGAGGTATTAAAAAAGTTACAGAATCTATAGAGAATAGTAATGAAGATCTTTGATATTTTAAACGAAGCACCTCCGGCACAAATGTATGCTAAAGCAACACCAGGCATATCTAATGACGATATGGCGGCTGGCAGAGTTTCTGACTTGTTAAAAGCAAGAAAAAGCCAAAAACTTGTACAAAAACAAGCCGATACCAATAAAGAAAAATCAAAGAAAAGTGGCATAATGGGTAAAATTGGAAAAGAACGTACCCAAGAAAGAAACATGCAAAACTTAGTTTTAGCCGCACCAAACGGATTATATTATCAATACATCCAAACTGGAAAAGGAAAAACAGGTTGGCAATGGCAAGAACTTGCTCCTAGTAATACAGTAAAGAAAGCCGGGACAAAGCCATTCAAAA
>Ga0255759_10006031_pt1 | contig 10282 bp, 5 predicted proteins | sample 101ome_20_FD_179959 | JGI IMG/M metagenome (GOLD analysis project Ga0255759, IMG submission 179959) | Coastal salt marsh microbial communities from the Groves Creek Marsh, Skidaway Island, Georgia - 101404AT metaG (version 2) | ecosystem: Environmental > Aquatic > Marine > Intertidal zone > Salt...
GATGTGAGTAGTAGTTATCATAGTCGCGCGTTTACTTCGCTTCTTCTTTTTTTTCTTCTTCTCCTTCGTCGTTTTGTGCGTGAAAAAGCCCGCACCCGTACTTCTCGACATGTCCTTTCTTTGGAGGTGGACTCGGTTGCATCTGCCAAATAGCAGGTAAAGGAGGTTCAGCGTCAGGGGGAAGTTTAGTCGCCACCAAAGTGGTCATCTCCCAACCCATATCTAAATCGAGCGTACCTGTGCCTCTCTGTTCGTCTTGACATTCGAGCGTTTCGGATCCCAAAAGCATTCTCGAGCACAGGTTACCTAAATGGCCCAATTTCTTTGAATATCGAATCGCGGATTGAATTGCCATCCACAATTTTTCGCGACTCATCGTTTGAGGACATTTTATAGCCGTCGCGAGCGAACGAACGTTGTTCGTAATCGATTCCGACAATGGTCGAACGAATCCTCTCTGCGTGACGGCGTGTTTGAGATCGTCATACAACACGCCTTTCGAGAGTGTTTCTGCTTCGTCGAATACGACTTGTAACTCGTCGCTTTTCGATTTGATTGGATCTTCCCAAAAGATGACCGAATCCCACGTACCAAAGAGCATGCGCTTGACTTCGTTCGTCTCTTTTTTCGTCACGACGCCGGTAACGAGGTTACGCATAGCCGGCGAAAACTCGGCGTCGTATTCGTGGAATTTCAAAATGGCTTCCAAACCGGTTTTTTCGCACTCGATTTTCACGTCGCCGCAAAGCTCGCCGATGGGTTCGCGCAAGAAAAATTCATGCGCTTTAAGCGTCGGTAACGTAAACGTGTACACTTCGGTATCGACACTTCGTTCCGATTGCGGGCAGTTCTCGCGTCTTCGCCAGCGAGATAAATAATCCGGATGTCCGCTCGCGCCGTTTAACTCGACGTAACAACCTTCTCGGCAAACGTCTTTCGGTGCACACTCTTCTCGTTCCATTGGACCAGGTAACTCCATGTGAATCAAAAGGGAAGCGCCGTACATTTCGGCTTTCGGAATGGCTTGAATCTTTGTTGAACTTCGTATTTTTTGCCTCGAACCGTCGAGAAAGTGGTCAGCAGTGCGAATCTCTTTGAAGTTGTACGCGTTGTTTTCTTGAAAGTATACGCTCAAAGGAGTGCCTTCTGGGAGCGAACGAACGAAATCGAGACTTTCGGGCGTTTCCACGCAACGCACGACGTGCGATCCGAGAGGTGGAGGCAACGGTAAAGCTCCTGTATCGCTTCGAACGGCTTTTTCTTCGTCGCTCGAATCGTACGCGTCGAAAGGATCGGCATGTGTAAACGTAACTTCCTCGATTTCGCTCTTCTTCTTTCTCATCGACGCGTCGTCATCAGCGGGATCGATTGCTGCCGAGGGTGACTTTTCATTGAACCCAGGCCCACGCGGACGTAAAATTTCCGCGATTTGAGCAACGATAAGCCGCGTCGCGAGTAAAAAACGTTTCACAGATTCGTCTTCACCGTCGAAGTGTAAATCTTTCTCCACCATTACGATATTATTTTCGCTATCGTACGTCGTCACATCACTATTCTGAAAAACCGAGTCTCGTCTCAAACACTCCGCCAATTTCAACCCGATATTCACGGCGGTATCCGCGTTCGCCACGTCTGATCTCAAATTCGCCGTCTTCGGAGCTGCCTTGTTCTCATCGAGACGTAAAAATTTCCCGTTCAAATTCGTAAACATCTTGCGCCCGGGACGGTTCTCTTTCGCTTGCGCTTGCCTGATTTCGTGCGCTCCAATCCTTCTATGCGAATGGTTTCGATGCACTTTCGCCCGCAATCGTTCCGCGGCGACTTTAAACCGCGCGTCCGCGTCGTCGTGGAGCTTCGGTTTCACAAATTTTTCAACATCCACCGAAGTCGAGGTAAAAAATTGCGCGTGCAAGATGGAAAACGCGGCTTCGACGTTCGTGTCCTGCGGTTCGATTCGGTGCTCGAGGCGATTCGTGCTCATGATTGCTCGCTCTTCCGCGTCCAGGAATTCGAACTTTTCCAACATGGACTCGTCGACCTCGCAGTCTTCATCTTCCGACGAAGAAGACGAAGAGGAAGGCGCCGCGTTTTTCTTCTTCTTCTTCGAGGAAAAGAACCTTTTCGCGGCGTTGATCTTCTTCTTCTTCTTCTTCTTTTCTTTTCCCGAGCGTTCTTCGAGACGCTGAAAAGGACGCGGCGCGAAGACGTTCGCATCCTCGTCTTCCTCCGAGGAAGAAGAAGAAGATGAATCCGTCGCGCACTCTCTGATTTCGCCGTCCATGGAGGAGGAGATTCTTTCTTTTCGTTTTGAAGAGATTTTTAATTTGGTTTTTTCGTGTATTTTTTTCTCCACCTCGTGAATACGAACGAAAAGACGGGGAACGCGCGCGCACAAAATTTTGAAGAAGATGACGCGATGGAAGCAGCGTTCTATGCAACGATTTACGCTACACATATTCTCGTATCATTCTTAGTATTAACAACAAATGGACGTTCTAAGAAACCCCTCCGCTGGGTCTTTTTCCTTGGCTCACCGCTCGCGCGATTCTGCAGTCCAACTCGGCTGGTTGTTCTGCTGGAACGCTTAAATCGCACCCGTTTTCAAACAAATCTCTCGCGCTGCTCATCGCGTCTTCCGGTATCTGCGCCAACAACTCGTCGATTTGTCTGTCGATGAGATCAAAGTACTCCGCCGGCGCTTTAAAATTCACCGCCACGCGCGCGTTGTTCGCTTTCAACTGCGTCTCCAACTCTTGTATGGACTGTTTAAGCGCTTCCACTTCGTACGGGTCTAAACCGTACGTCTCCAAGATCGTCGGCAACGCTCGCGTCATCGGTCCAGACACCCGAGTCGCGCATTTCACGTTCAGCTGCGACAAATCGCATGCGTAAACGGGCGCGTCGCACGTCTTTCGAAAGTCCTCGTTCTGGTCCGCTATATCTCGCAAAGCCACTTTGACAGCCATCACGACAGCCACCGCGCGTAACGGCTCTTCGATGGGAACATCTAAACCAGAATTGAACATCGCGCTCGCCGGCGACACGTTCATCACGTAAAACACCGCGTTGGCCATAAACATCGACCTTCTGCTCATCGCGGCGCTTCGTCGCGCCGCTCTCGCGTCGTCATCTTCTTCTTCTTCTTCCTTGTTCTTCCCGTCACCCCTAACTGTAAAACTCGCGTTCATCGCGAAAAATGCGATACCATTATTATTCTTCTTCTTCGACCGTCGTCGTCTATGTTGCGTTCTTCGTGCCACGGGAAAAATCGCGTCATCGCCCGCGCGTCGTCGCTGGGTCTGGACCAATCTCGCGCTCGTCGTCGTCGTCGTCGTCGTCGTCGCGGTGAACATTGCTTTTTTTATTGCGCGTTATTTTGGATAAATGTTTAGGTCAAATGGGAGTTGGTCGGTTTAGGGTTTTAATTTCGTTCAGGTGCCCAGATTTTTTCTCGAATTTCTCTTCTTCGATCTCTCCGCATTTTTCTCTTGCGATGCGCACATAAACAAAGCGCGCGCGCTTTTAGATCTTCACATAAAATAAAAAAAGCAGAGACATGGCGTCAAAGTTCAGCAGAAACGTGCGCACGACGGAAACGGACAAAGACTTCGTGGCGAATTACACGGATAAGACCAGATTGGGATTCATAGGTATGTGAATTTTCTCTCTGCTTCATCTTCTTCATCTAAATTTCTCTCTCGCGCTTTTTTTTATATACATATGAATAGGAACGTGGAACCACCGCTATTACGCGATCAAGCAACGATTGCTCCCGAACGCGAGTAAACTCCAACCGAGCGTTTTAGACAATCGGTCCAGAATCGTCGCGCACGTGGACATCGATTGTTTTTTTCTGCAAGGTACGGTGCATACTTTGCGACCGGATTTAATCGGCGACGAGGAAACGCCCATGGTCGTCGCTTGGGGGGAGACCGGGGAGATTAGCTGTGCGAATTACGCCGCGCGCGCGTTAGGTTTGCGCGCTGGGATGCGATTTAACGATAGCGATCGGAAAAAGCCGGAGAATGTTCTCGTGTTGAGTTATTGTTTCGACGCGTACATGGAATTCGCGACCAACTTTTACGAAGCGCTGTTCGAGCTGACCGACCACGTGATTGGATCGAGTTGCGACGAGGCGTATTTGGACGTCACGAACGGGTTGAAGTTAGAAAAAGATAAGTTTATCAAAGAAGAAGGCATAGAGAGCGAGAACGCGAGCGTCAGAGGAGAAGCGATGGCGAAGTTTATCCAAAAGTACGTCACCAAGAGGTGTAAATTGAAATGCTCCGTCGGCGCGGGACCAAACAAGTTGATCGCAAAGTGCGCGACGTCAAAGTACGCGAAACCAAACGGCATGAGTGAGGACCCTTATTATTACGTATCGAAAGAAAATGCGCCTTACTTCATGGCGCAGTTGGCCGTCGAGGATATCCCGGGCGTAGGACACGTTTTGTTTAGAAAACTGAGAGAGGAGAACATTCGTAGGTGCGCAGATTTGCAAGCGATTAAAGAGGGAAGCCGTGAATTCATGCAACTCATCGATGTAATAGGGGGCGACGTGGCGACTTATAACTTGATTCAAAAAGCTAGGGGAATAGACGAAACCGAGTGGAAGCCAGATCCACCGCCGCAAACGACGAGCATGAAAATTTCTTGGGGCGTGAGATTCGAAACCAGGGAACGAGTTTTGGCGGTTTTAAAGGACATGTCAAAAACCGTTTGCGACAGAGCTAAAATGTTAGGAGATCGCCGCGCAAAATCGATCGCGTTTGAAATAATGCTCTCAAAAGACATAAATAGCACTCATAAGAAGGGTTTCTTGGGTCACGGACCTTGCACGGAACACTCGAGATCGAAAACCTTGGTCAACGCGACGAACGACTACAAAATCATACACAAGGAAGTTCGCGAGCTTTTAGACTACTTAAACAAGAGCATTCATTTTGGCATAGAGATTATTCGAGGTTTATGCGTGAGATTACATTTTGAGAATAACGCGGGGTCGCCTGCGAAGAAAAATCCGAAGAAGCGTGGATTAGTTTTGGACACTCGTGGCCCGGCGCAAGGTTTAATTGGTCCTCAATCGAAAGTCTACGTTCGGGACAGGACGCAACCGAGTGTGAATACTGTGTTTATGCAACTAACAAAGAAACGGAAAGCAGAGAACGAAAAGCATGGCATAATAGAGAGAGTGAACGATAAAAACGACATCAAAACAAACATCGTCCGAGAAAAGGATGAAGGAACTGGAGGAGAAGAAGTCAAAGAAGCCGCAACCGCGCCTTTCTACATCGAGAAGGAGTTCAAAGTCATCGAACACCTCTTCGCAACACATTCGCGCCGACTGGCTGTTGAGATGCACCGCGTGCGTCAAAGCGACGAATTCAAATACAACGCGCCAGGCCAAGAGCAAGTCATCGCTGGTTTAGCGACAGAATGCGCTTACTCTCTCGCCTCGCACGTCCGCGCCGCGGTCGACGCCATCAAGAAACAATACGTCTACAAAGAAGACATCAAAGAGTTCCTGGAGAGAGTTAAAAACTTGGCGAGATGGCACGAGGAGATGCTTTTCACCAGCAACGGCGTCGAGTTTTTCGTCGGAACCTGGAAAAGGGTCTGCGATGAAGTTTATTAGGTTTTTAAAGTTATAGAAATAAATTGTGCGAACGCGTGCGCGCGCGAGAGAGAGAGAGAGAGAGAGAGAGAGAGATCCAAAAAATCTTTCGGGAATTTCACAACAAGAGACAAAAAAGTCGTTTCAATCGTCGTCAAAACTACGTATCACGCGCGCGCGCGAATAAACACACACACACACAAATACACACAGAGAGGGAGACGAAAGGCACGGCTCTTTAGCGCGGTAAATGTTCGGCTCGTTCTCGAAATACCTTTTCATCGCCTCCTCCTCTTTATGCGCGCTCGGGTACTTGCAAGAGCATCAGATTATCGAAATCAACAGTAAGAAAATCAAGAACCCGGAAGTTCGAAAGTACACGGAACTCGTCACGGAGTGGTCGCTGTGGTTAGAAGCGAACAGACGAACAATTTGGAATCAGTTTTTTAACAAGTGATAGTTTGAAAATATGATGCAGCAACAGAAGATGATGATGATGTCGAGAGATGAGAAGCGATCGGCACCTTCTGCTAAACTTGGCAAGTCGATTGCGTTTGGGTGCGCGCTCGGAGTCATCGTGAGTTTGCTGAAACATCAGAGAGACGAAGGTCACATGAAACGAGCGAGAGTGGAACACGAGAGAGCGATGATGATGGGTAGTGGTGCGACGACGACGACGACGACGACGACGAACTTTAACGACATTGGCGGTAGCGGGAGCGGGAAGAATAGGCGCATGGGGGATGCGGATTTTAACGGGAGAAGTTTTTCTGGCGGCGAAGGACTAGGTGGGCGACAACATGAAAAGACTCCGTTCGAGCGCGATGAAGAGGTACGTGGTGCAGTTTCGACGCAGAGTCGTGGCGGTAGTAGTAAAAACGGCGGCGGCAGCAGTAGCCGCGATGGCGTTCCTTCTTTGCTAGCTAAGATTGAACCGCTCACGGATACCTACCCGAACGCGTTCGCCTTGCCGTCCATGTCCGACGAACCGAATAAAGTGTGCGAACCGAAAGCAATAAACACTGGTGCGTGGGGGTCTGCGAGGCGCTTAGACTTTTCCGTAGCTAAAACCGACTCCAATTGGCCGCAAAATTGCGTAGGGGATCTCAAAGCCCTGTGCGAAGTCGTCAAGGAGATCGCGATCGATAGAGAAGTCTTAGCGGCTGTGGCGAATTCCGCCGCTCCAGGAATTTATAAGTTTGTTGATTCAATTAAATCGTTAAAAATAACGAACTTTCTCGTCATATGCTTAGACGATATGTTGGAAAAGAACTTGCAGGATAAAGGAGTGGCGACGTATCGAGTGAAGAACGATGCGAGAGGGTCGCACAAAATCTCCGCGCAAAAGTTTGGCATCATAAAAGATTTCGTCAAAGTTGGGTGCTCCGTCTTATTGACAGATACAGACGTCGTGTACTTACAAAATCCCTTTCCTTACTTGTATCGGGATCACGATATCGAGTCTATGTCTGACGGGTGGGACAATCAAACTGCGAATGGGTTTCATCAAGTTATCGACGATGCGGCTATGGGAAGGTCGGGACGCACGCGAGTAAAAGCGTTTCGAGTTTCCGCGTTGAATTCTGGATTATGGTACGTCGCCGCCACCGAAGCTTCGTATAGGCTTATGTCCATCATGGCGCACAGAATGGCGACGGAAGATTTATGGGATCAAGCTGGCTATAACTTGGAATTATGGTTTGCCAGTCGAGATTGGCACCAAACAAGCGGCGCGACGGTTAGAGTGATGAATCCGTATTGTTTCTTGAACAGTAAAGTGATGTTCCGTATCGTGAGGCATAAGCCAGAGTTGGCTAAAGATAGGCACAGACCAGTAGCCATGCACGCGAACTATCACACGGATAAAGAACGGAAAATGCAACTCGTCGATAAGTATTACAACCACGACGCGAACGTCGCGTCGTTAGAGTGCACCGTCGGGTGTTCAGGAGAATTAAAATCCGTCGTGGAATTAGAAGGAAAACATCAGCACGCCGTTAACGATGGAATCATTGGTTCTAAGAATTGGAAGGAAGGTGCGCCTGCGGCGTATTCTTCTCAGTGTGCGCCAATGAAGGACTGGTATGGGAAAATTACCGACTTAGGGCGCTCGCTACACGCGATTTCAAAAACACCGCCGCCTCCGTCAAACGATGGCACATCCGTACAGATTGATGAAATGTTGTCCAGGAAAGGCAACGTTTGGAAAGGCGGACAGAAGTCGGCCATACTCGTTTCGGCAAACGACGACAACGCGGACCACTTGCAAGTCTTCCTCGAGCGAGGCGCAAAGAAATTGAAAGTAGACAAAAGCGTCATTGTTGTCACGAATTCACCGAAAGTGGCGAATATTGCGCGAGCTGTTTCGAGCGAAATTTCCGTATTAGAGTCGAGCAGTTACGATGCGACGATTCTGAAATGGATTGCCTTGAAGCGACTGTTGGAGAATGGCGTGCACACGATTGCAATAGATCCAGAAACAGTGCTCATGCACGACCCGTCGACGTATTTTTATCGAGACGCGGACGTGGAAGCCATGTCAGACGGTTGGGACGATATGACTGCGTATGGTTACGACCACGTCGTCGATGATCCGCACATGGATTGGTCGAGATATTGTCACGGCGGACGTGCAGCGAGTAGAGACGACGGGTTTGCGAGATTTGAAGCGACAGAAGAATCGTTGGCGCTGGCGACGCGCGTGGCGAGGATACTTTTAGGCATCAAAGGCTCCTCGCCCACGGATATTGCAATCAGAGCACACGAAGCATTCAATGAAGCGCTCGATTTGCCTGCCCACGGCGATTACGTCGGTCCTGGTGTCATCAAAAGGACGCTCAATTATTTATGCTTTGCAAACTCGAAGATGATTTATCGATTCGCCAAGAAGGACGCGAAAGCAAAAAAGTTTATTCCAGTTGCCATACGCATGAGTTACCACTTGCGATTGAAAGAAACCGTTCAAAGGATGATAGACGCGTACAATTACTACGAGGAAATGAAGCAGAATACAGTTCTTGGCGCGAGCGCAAAAACGATTTCGAATTTCGACCGATGGACGCACGGCGAAGGATTCGGCGAAGCTGCCGCTGATTCAAAAATCCTATGCAAATTGCGAATGGTTGAACCCTCGGAAAGCATAGAAAGTTACTCGGAAAAAGCACACGTGGCGTCCGTCTTATCAAAATTAGGCGAAAACGAACCGTTTTCCTGGGGCGGTGTCCCTGGTTTGCAATTCTTGGAAGGCGGCGATTTGAAGACGCCTTGGGGTAAAGGTAGGTGGGGGTTCATCGATAAAGGCAAAGGACAGCTCGACAACGCGAGCGTCTTCGCCGAGTTTGCGGGCTCGAAACACTTGTTGACGTTTGAGAATATCGGGGAGAATAACGCGTTGCACGATGCAGTCTTCGTTTCCGAACGATGTTCGGACGGGGACCAAGTCATCGGAAGAGTAGTCACGAAAGCTTAGAAAGTAGTAGGAGACGCGGTGTTGTCAATAATTTCAATATAGAGTCCATAAACCTATCGTTATGCACAAAAATAATTTAAGTTGTTAATCTTTTCTCTCTCTCTCTCTCTCTTAATCTCCCATTCTCTTAATTTCCTCATTTTAAGCGCCTTTCTCCACAGCAGCTTTCAAAATCGCGCCAGATTCTGCGGCGGATTTCCCCGTGCATTCGTCGAGCAAGCTCTTCACGCCAGAGATGTCCAACTTGAGCATCAATTGATCCAAATCAAACTCTTCCGGCGCGCCTTCCGCCTCGTCGCGAATTGCTCGAACAGCTTTTCTCGTCTTTTGCATCTCCTTCTTTTCCGCCTCTTTCTTCTTCTTTGCCGCTGCGGCTGCCGCTTTCGCGTCCGCGGCGGCGGCTTCCGCGGCGGCTTTCGCCGCCGCCGCGGCCGCCTCGTTCTCTGCCTTGGAGCCGCCACCTTTACCACCCGCACCGCTCTTCTCTGCTTTCTTCGCTTCTCTCTCCGCCGCTTTTCTCTCCTTCTCCTTAATCACTCTCGGATCTAAGTTCTCTGCCGCATCGAAAAACGCTCTCAACTTCACCGACTCTTCCTTCTTCTTTTCTTTCCTCTTCGTCTCGTTTTCCTTTTGCATTTGCCTCTTGTGGTACCTATCGTTAGCGGATTCCAAATCGTTCTCTTGCTCGTGAGGAAACTCTCTCCACGACTTGAACTTGGTCCACGAGACGTACATCTTCTTCACGTCCTCGTACGGCGCGTCCTCGGCTTCGCAAATCACGTGCCCGCCTTTGACTTCAGACCATCTCTCCAACTTTTTAAACGCCGGGATGAAGGTCTCAAACCACGTCTTTCCGGCTTTCACGCTCGTCGGCAAATCGTGTTTCGGCGCGTCCACGGAATCGTACTCTCTTCTTCTCTTGTCGTCCGACAATACCTCGTAGGCGATCGCGACCGCTTTATATCTCTGTTCGATCGCTTCCTTCCCTTCTTCGTCGGCGCCGGCGATGCCGCACTTATCCGGGTGCAACTTCATCGAGTACTCTTGGAAATTCTCCTTAATTTGCTCCGGCGTCGCCAAATACCTCTCCACGGCTAAACCAATCGCCCCGTAGTGATCCGGGTACTCTTTCGATCCTTTCTTGATCGTCTTCTTCATCTGAAACGCCGCGGACTTCATCAAATCCTCCACCGTCTCTT
>Ga0255759_10006038_pt1 | contig 10278 bp, 10 predicted proteins | sample 101ome_20_FD_179959 | JGI IMG/M metagenome (GOLD analysis project Ga0255759, IMG submission 179959) | Coastal salt marsh microbial communities from the Groves Creek Marsh, Skidaway Island, Georgia - 101404AT metaG (version 2) | ecosystem: Environmental > Aquatic > Marine > Intertidal zone >...
CAAGACAACAATTATTAGAAGCAGGCGTTCATCTTGGACATAAAACTTTAAGATGGAATCCAAAAATGAAAAAATATATTTTTGGAAAAAGAGATTCAATCCATATCATGGATTTAACACAAACATTAGAGCTAACTAAAGTTGCTTTGGAGAAGATTTATACAACTATAGCAAACAATGGAAAAATTTTATTTGTTTCCACTAAAAAACAAGCATCAGAAGCTATTGCTGAAGTTGCTAAGGAAACAGATCAATATTTTGTAAATTATAGATGGCTTGGTGGTATGCTTACTAACTGGGGAACTATATCTGGATCTATAAAAAAGATGAAAAAATATGAAGCTGATTTAGTTGCAGAAAATAGAGGTTTTACTAAAAAAGAACTTTTAAAAATGAGTGTTAAAAAAGATAAGCTTGAAAGATCATTAGGAGGAATTGCTGAAATGAAAAAAACTCCTGATTTAGTTTTTATAATTGATACAAATTATGAGTCGTTAGCAATTGCAGAGTCTGTAAAATTAGGAATACCTATAATTGCAATTTTAGATAGTAATTCTAACCCAGATAATATTGATTATCCAATTCCAGGTAATGATGATGCACGTAGATCTATAGATCTTTATTGTAATCTGATTAAAGAAACTATCAATAATGCAAAGAGCTCAATCCCAGTTGCTGAACCTAAAAAAGACCCTGCAGTAGATATTAAGGAAAAAAATCAAGGAAAAACAGTACAAGAAATAGATAGAGAAAAATTAGAAGAAAAATTCTCTAAAGATAAAAAGGAGACTTTGAATTAATATGAGCGATATTGAAAATGTTAAAAAATTAAGAGAAGCAACTGGCGCAGGGTTTAAAGATTGTAATCTTGCAATTAAAGAGTCTGGTGGAGACATTGATAAAGCAATTGAAATTTTGCGAGTAAAAGGAATTTCAAAAGCATCAAAAAAAATGTCTAGAGATGCAAAAGAAGGTGTTGTTGCTGTTAGTGGTGATGAAAACAAAACTTCTGTTATTGAAGTTAATTGTGAAACAGATTTTGTTGCAAAAAATGAAGATTTTACAAATTTTGTTAAAGAGCTTAGCGATTTAAACAATGAAAAAAGTTCAAATTTGGATGATTTGAAAAATTCTAAAATGAAAAATGGTGAAACTGTAGAAGATAATGTTGTTTCTTTAATTGCTAAAATTGGTGAAAAAATTACAATTGGTAAAGCAAAAACAATTGAAAACGCTGGAACGGTAAATAATCATTATTTACACACAGTTGTTAAAGATAATATTTCAAAATTAGCTGTAATCGTTTCATTAGAAACAAAAGATAATTCTGATGTAGTTAAAAATTTTGGAAAACAATTATCTATGCATATTGCTGCCTCTAATCCTTTAGCGCTTACATCTGATTTAATTGATCAGTCTGTGATTGATAAAGAGCAAGAACTTGTAACAGAAGAGTTAAAAAATTCTGGAAAACCTGATGAAATTGCACAAAAAATTAGTTTAGGAAAAATGAATAAATTTAAAGAGGAAAATTCTCTTTTAACTCAAGCTTGGGTAATGGAGCCAAAAAAGAAAGTGCAAGATATAGTTAAAGAACTTTCAATTGCTGATTTAAAAATCAAAGAGTTTTATAGAATTAAAGTTGGAGAATAAATGTTTGACGAAAAGTCATATAATATCAAAATGGATAAAGCCATTGAGGTTTTCACAAAAGAACTGTCGTCTCTAAGGACAGGTAGAGCTAATGCTGCAATGCTGGATTTAGTAAAGGTTGATGTTTATGGCCAACAAATGCCTATAAATCAAGTTGGAAGTATAACTACACCAGAACCAAGAATGATAAATATACAAGTTTGGGATGCAAACAATGTACAATTAGTTGATGGTGCAATTAAAAAATCAGATTTAGGCTTAAATCCACAAATAGATGGACAATTAATTAGACTTCCTGTTCCTGAGCTTAATGAAGAGAGAAGAACAGAATTAAAAAAACTTATAAAAGCAATTGGTGAAAAATGTAAAGTTTCTATCAGAAATATTCGTAGAGAGGCAAATGAAGAATTAAAAAAACTTTTAAAAGCAAAAGAAATTGGAGAAGATGAAGAAAAATCTTTTGAAAAAAATGTCCAAACAATCACAGATAATCATATTAATATCGTTGAGGAAAAGGTTTCTTTAAAAGAAAAAGAAATAATGACAATCTAAGATGAATCCACTTAATCATGTGGCAATTATTATGGATGGTAATGGTCGCTGGGGATTAAAAAATAAAAATTCTAGAAATGCTGGTCATAAAGTTGGATTAAAAACAGTAGAAAAAATTATTAAAGAGTCAATAAAACAAAAGATAAGTTTTTTAACATTATATGCTTTTTCAACTGAAAATTGGAAAAGACCAAAAAAAGAAATAAATTTTCTTTTTAATTTATTAGAAAATTTTTTAGTTGAAAAAATAGATGATCTTCATGAACAGAATATTAGACTTAAGATTATCGGTATTAAAAATTTTTCACCAAAATTAAATAAACTTTTAGAAAAATCTGAAAAAAAAACATTAAAAAATACAAAGCTTCAAATCAACCTTGCTTTAAATTATGGATCAAAATTTGAACTAATAAATGCTTTCAAAAATTTAAAAAATAATAATGATGTAATTAATGAAAAAAATTTATCAAAATATTTACTAACAAATAATATACCTGATCCAGATATATTAATAAGAACTGGAAATACAAAAAGATTGAGTAATTTTTTATTATGGCAGATAGCATATTCTGAAATTTTTTTTGAAAAAAAATTATGGCCAGATTTTAATGAAAAAGATTATAACAAAATAATAAAAAAATTTAAAATTATAAAAAGAAATTTTGGTAAAATTTAATGAGTAATTTAACAAAAAGAGTTTTAACGTCTTTTTTATTACTATTTATTTTATCCATAAGTCTTTTCGTTAATAAATATCTATTCTTAATATTACTGATAGTTGGTTCATTAATTTCATTTAATGAATTTAATAATCTAATTAAAAAAACTTTAAAAAAAAAAGATAATATTCTTAAGAGTGCTCAAATATTAAGTGTCTTATTCTTTATTTTATTTATATATAGTAGTTATCAAATTTATGACCAATCATTAGTAAATATAATTTGGATTATATCAATTTGTATATTCTCAGACACCGGCGGTTATATAATTGGTAAATTAATTGGTGGAAAAAAATTAACAAACATTAGTCCTAATAAGACTATTGCTGGTAGTGTAGGTTCATTCATATTTTCTTTATTTCCATTAATTTTCATTTCACAAGTAAATGATTTTTTTATTTATTATAATATTCATCTGATTAATTTAATTGTAATTAGTTTAATATTATCTTTTGTATGCCAGTTTGGCGATTTGTTTATTTCATATTTTAAAAGAAAAGCAAAAACTAAAGACACTGGTTATATTTTACCAGGACATGGTGGTTTGCTTGATAGAATTGATGGGCTTATATTTGTTTTACCAATAGCTTTTATAATTGATAAAATATTTTTTTAATTATGAAAAAAAAAATAGCAATTCTTGGATCAACAGGCTCAATAGGGAAAATTTTGTTAAATATTATAAAAAAAAATAAAAATTTTTTTAATATAGTTCTTTTAACAGCTAATAGTGATTATAAAACCCTGTACAACCAAGCTAAAAAACACAGAGTAAAGAATTTAATTATTACAAATAAAATTTCTTTTAAAATTCTTAAAAATAAATGTAAAAAAAAAAATATCAATGTCTACAATGACTTTGATAATTTCAACAAGATATTTAAAAATAAAGTTGATTATGCAATGAATTCGATAGTAGGTTTTGCTGGTTTGAAACCAACCTTAAATATTATTAAATATACAAAACAACTAGCTATAGCAAATAAGGAGTCTATTATTTGTGGATGGAATTTAATAAAAAAAAAATCAATCTTTAACAAAACACAAATTATACCTGTAGACTCTGAACATTTTTCAATTTGGTCTTCTCTAAATGAATTAGATCTTAATAATAAAAACTTAAATGATAATATCCAACAGCTTTTTATAACAGCTTCGGGAGGACCATTCAAAAACACTCTCACATCTGAGTTTAAAAAAATTACAGTAAATCAAGCAATTAAACACCCTACATGGAAAATGGGTAAAAAAATATCGATAGACTCAGCAACATTAGTAAATAAATTATTTGAGGTTATTGAAGCACAAAGACTTTTCAATATAGATATAAAAAAAATTTTTATAAAAATACATCCACATTCTTATATTCATAGCATTATTAAATTTAAAAATGGATTAATTAAAATTTGTGCTCATGAACCAAATATGGATATACCAATTGCTGTGTCATTAAATAAAAATTTTAATGGTTTATCAAAAGTTTCTGTAAATTTTAAGACTCTTAATAATTTAAATTTTACTGATGTAGATAAAAATAAATTTCCAATAATTAAAATTTTAGACAAATACCCAAATAACTGTTCTTTATTTGATACTGCCTTAGTTTCAATTAATGATGAATTGGTAGATCTTTTCTTAAATAAAAAAATATCTTTTACTGATATTTCTAAAATTCTTAAAAATATGTTGAGTTTAAAAAGTATTCAAAAGTTAAAAAAAAAAGTACCTAAGAATTATAATGAAATTAGGGAAATTAATAGTTTTGTAAGATTGAAAACAAAAAAACTATCTATATGATAATGTTAATGGCCAAATATATTTTATTTTTATCATTTTTTCTAGTTAAAATTACTTTTGCAAATGCTGAAATTATTAATTCAATTTCTGTTACAGGTAACGACAGGATTACCGATAAAACTGTTATCATTTTTTCAAATGTCAATGTTGGTGATGATTTAACAAATGATGATTTAAATCAAATTATTCAAAATCTCTACACGACAGATTTCTTTAAAAATGTTTCAGTTAAATTAAAAGATAATATTTTAAGTATTGATGTGAGGGAAAACTATCTTATTCAATCTATCAAAATTGATGGTGTTAAAAATAAAAAATTGAAACAAGCTCTATTAGATCAATTATCAGTAACAGAAAACAAATCGTATGTAAAAGAAAAATCAGCTGAAGATATTGTAAAGTTATCAAACTATCTAAAAACCTCAGGATATTATTTTTCAAAGGTTGATCTAAAAGTTAGACAAAATAATGATAATACTGTTGATCTTATTTACGATATATTTCTTAATAATAAAGCTGTAATAAAAAAAATTAATTTCTCAGGCGACAAAATATTTAAATCAAGATTACTCTCTAGCATAATAGTATCCGAAGAAGATAAATTTTGGAAATTCTTATCAAAAAAAAAATATTTAAATGAAAGACAAATTCAATTAGATCAAAGACTTCTTAAAAATTTTTATTTAAATGAAGGATATTATAACGTTAAAATTTCACAGACGAGTGCTAAAGTTATTCAAGATAATCACTTCAGTTTAATATACAACATTAATGCAGGTGAGAAATTTTTTTTTAAAAATTTAAATTTGAATTTACCTTCCGATTATGATCCTGAAAATTTTGATTTTATTAAAACTCTATTAAACGATATGAAAGATAAACCATATTCTTTAAATAGTATAGAAAATTTATTAAATGAAATTGATAATATTGCTATTTCAAAACAATATGAATTTATAAATGCATCATTTTCAGAAAATATTATTGATGGGAATAAAATTAATGTAGATTTTGTAATAAATGACACTCAAAAATTGTATGTTGATAGAATAAACATTATTGGTAACGATATAACTAACGAAATTGCTATACGTAATTTGTTGGTTGTTGATGAAGGAGATCCTCTTAATGAAATTTTAAACAATAAATCAATAAACAATATAAAAACAAGTGGATTGTTTTCTCATGTTGATTATAAAATTTTAGATACAGATAATGAATATAAAAAAGATATTGAAATAACTGTTAAAGAGCAACCTACAGGAGAAATAACTGCCGGCGCAGGTTATGGTACTTCGGGGCAAACAATTTCATTTGGTATTAAAGAAAATAATTTTGCAGGAAATGCTACAAAGCTGAACACCAATTTGTCATTTACACCTAAATCCGTAAAAGGTGGATTTAATCTAATAATACCAAATTATAATTATAGCGATAAGTCTTTAAGATTAAACTTATCAAGATCAAATAATGATTATTTAAGCACTTCTGGGTATAAAAATACAATCACTAACTTTACATTAGGAACTGGGTTTGAGTATAAACAAGATTTATTTTTTACACCTTTAATTGTCTTTGAAGCTGAGGATTTAAAAACAGATAGTACTGCCTCTAAAGCTTTAAAAAAACAGGATGGTAATTATAATAATATCGAAATAGATTATAGTTTTTTATACGATAAAAGAGATCAGTCTTTTAGACCTACAGATGGTTATTATTCAAGATTTAATCAAATTTTACCTTTATTATCAAATGATTACACATTATTTAACAATTTTGACTACAAAACTTACTATAAACTTTCTGAAAATACGGTATCAAATTTTTCATTTCATATAGCAGCAATTAATTCTTTAGATGGAAGTGATGTAAGAGTATCTGAGAGAATATTTTTATCATCTAAAAAATTAAGAGGTTTTGAAGCTGGAAAAATTGGCCCAAAAGATAATCTTGATTTTATAGGTGGTAATTATGCTTCAGCAATGACTTTATCTACAACACTACCAAACATGTTGCTTGAGTTAGAGGCAGTTGATTTCAATATATTTATTGATGCTGGTAATGTTTGGGGCGTTGACTACAATGATAACCTAGATAATAATAAAATTAGATCCTCTGCAGGTTTATCAATTGATTGGTTAACACCTGTGGGACCATTAAATTTTGTTATTGCTCAACCGATTACAAAGGCTAGCACTGATGTTGAGCAAAGTTTTAGATTTGATATTGGCACAACTTTTTAATGAAAATTTCAAATTTTTTTTTAGTAATTTTTTTTTGTTTATATTCAGGAAATTTATCTGCAGAAATATTTTATATAGATATAGATAAAATTATCAATCAGACCAAAGTTGGTAAATATATTAATAAAGAATTTGAAAATTTAAAGAAAATAAACAATGCTAAAAATTTAGAGAGTAAAAATAAACTAAAAGAAAGAGAAGAAAGTTTAATTGCTCAAAAAAATATTTTAGAACCAAGTGAATTTAACAATAAATTAAATTTATTTAGAAAAGATGTTAATGATTTTAATCAATTGAGTCAAAAATCTAATAGAGATTTACAAAATAAGTTAATGAAAAATAAAGCCAATTTTTTAAAATTAATAGAACCAATATTGATTGATTACGTTGCGACAAATAAAATTACATATCTTTTACAAAAAAAACACATTATTGTAGGACATAATGATTTAAATAAAACTACAGATATAATAGAATTAGTAGATAAAAAAATTAATATTTCGAACTTTAATGACTCAATCTCTAAATAAAAAAGAAATAATAGATTTATTACCTCATAGAGAACCTATGTTGTTAATTGATGAACTTATTAATATAAAAAAACTACATTCTGCAACAGCAATTGTTCATGTTAAAAAGGACAGTTTTTTTGTACAAGGACATTTTCCAGGTCAGCCAGTAATGCCGGGTGTTTTAATAGTTGAAGCTTTTGGACAAGCTGCAGCTGCTTTGACAGCATCTGGAATAGATAAAAAAGAATATGAAAATAAATTAGTTTTTTTAATGGGTGTTGATAAAGCTCGTTTTAGAAATCCAGTAATTCCTAATTGCAAATTAGAATTAAATATTGAAGCAATCAGATCACATGGGCGTGTTTGGAAATACAAGGGTGAAGCCTTTGTAGAAGGAAAAAAAATGGCAGATGCCCAATGGTCTGCAACTATTGTTGATAGAAAATAATCAGTAATATTTATTGATAAGTATTAAATCTTTGTTTTGATAAAAAACATTAAATGATTAACCCATTTTTTCAAAATAAAGGTCCATTAAAAATAGAAAAAATTTTAAGTTCTATAAAAGTTGAAAATAATTTTGAAAATTTAGATATAGAGATTTTTGATATTAAAGACCTTGTATCAGCTTCAACAAATGAAATTACTTTTTTTCACTCAAAAAAATATGAGTCTATGGCTTCATCTACGAAAGCTAGTTATTGCTTAACAACCAATAAATTATCTAATATTCTTCCAAAAAATTGTAAACCTATAGAGGTTGATAATGTCCTAGTGTCGACAGCAATGATTACCTCAATGTTTTATCCCGACGCTATTACAGATAATTTTGATGTACATGTTACAAATATTGAAAAAACTTCTTTCAATAATTCAGTAAATCATGGTCAAAATATTTTAATTGGAACAAATGTTAAAATAGGAGCAAACTGTTCAATTGGTCATAACACAATTATCGAAAGTAATGTAATTATTGGTGATAATTGTTCAATAGGATCAAATGTTATTATTAGAAATACATTAATCAAAAACAATGTTTCGATATTAGATGGTTGTGTCATTGGTAAAAAAGGGTTTGGTTTTTTTCCTAATAAAGAAAAAAATATTCGATATCCACATATTGGCGTTGTAATAATTGAAGATAATTGTGAAATTGGGTGTGGCTCAACAATTGATAGAGGTTCTTTATCGAATACTATAATTGGTAAAAATACTTATCTAGATAATCAAGTGCATATAGCTCACAATAACAAAATTGGACAAAATTGTATCATTGCAGGACAGGTTGGTTTTGCTGGAAGTTCTACCCTTGGAAACAATGTTATGATTGGTGGACAAGCAGGAATATCTGGACATTTGAGAATAGGAAATAATGTTCAAATAGGTGGTGGCTCAGGAGTGATTAAAGATATCGCTGATAATTCTAAAGTTATGGGCTATCCAGCTAAAGATTTAAAAAAATTTATAAAGGAAAATAAATGATACATAAAACTGCAATAATTGATCCCAAGACAAAAATAGGATCAAATGTTGAAATTGGTCCATATTGTGTAATTGGTCCAGATGTAGAAATTGGTGAAAACACCATCATTCAATCTCATGTAAATATTTCTGTAAGTGCAAAAATTGGAAAGGGAAATAAGATATATCCTTATGTTTCAATTAATGATCCACAAGATTTGAAATTCAATGGCGAACCTACAAAATTGATAATTGGTGATTATAATAAAATAAGAGAATACGTAACAATAAATCCTGGAACAGTTGGTGGTGGTGGCAAAACAGTTATTGGAAATAATTGCTTATTTATGATTTCATCACATATCGCTCATGATTGCCAAGTTGGAAATAATGTAATAATCGCAAACAATGTACCTTTAGGAGGTCATGCAATCATTGAGGATAATGTTGTTATTGGAGGTAATTCTGCAGTTCAACAATTCACTAGAATTGGAAAAATGGCAATGATTGGTGGTATGACAGGTGTATTACATGATGTTATTCCTTATGGATTATCTACCGGAAATAGAAATTCATTACAAGGATTGAACTTAATAGGGTTAAGAAGAGCTAAGTTTGAAAATAAAGATATCTTAGGTTTAAGTGAAGCTTATAAAGAAATTTTTGCAACTAAAAATATCAATGAAAATATAAGTAAATTGAATGGCTCTTTTCAAGAAAACCCATTAGTTAAAAATGTAATTGATTTTATAACAAAAGATAAAAAAAGATCTATTTGTACGCCATTTTCATAAGATGATAGGATTAATTTTTGGTGATACTGATTTTCCAAAGGAAATTTTAAAAACTATCAAAAAAAAGAAAATAAAGTATTTGATAATTGATTTGTCAAAATCAAAAAAATTTAAACAAGATAGAAAATCTTATTCAGTTTCTATAGGCCAATTCGGTAAAATTATTAATATTCTTAAGGAAAACAATTGTAACAAAGTCGTATTTGCAGGAAAGGTAAATAAACCAAACTTTTCTAAACTGAAATTAGACTTTAAAGGTATTTATTATATTCCAAGAATTATCAAAGCATCAAAGCTTGGAGATGCTGCTATACTCAAAGAAATTATTAAAATATTAGCTCAAAATAAAATTAAAACTGAAAATTCATTAATATTTAATCCTGAATTATCGTTAAAGAAAGGTAATTATTCGAAGAATAGACCAAATAAACAAGATCAATTAGATATTAAAATAGCAATAAAAACTCTAAATAATTTAAGACAATATAATTTTAGCCAAGGTGTTGTGGTTAGAAACAAAAAAATAGTTTCTATAGAGGGAAAAGGT
>Ga0255759_10006041_pt1 | contig 10275 bp, 21 predicted proteins | sample 101ome_20_FD_179959 | JGI IMG/M metagenome (GOLD analysis project Ga0255759, IMG submission 179959) | Coastal salt marsh microbial communities from the Groves Creek Marsh, Skidaway Island, Georgia - 101404AT metaG (version 2) | ecosystem: Environmental > Aquatic > Marine > Intertidal zone >...
TAAACAAGATGTTTCTTGCATATCCTACTACATGGCAAGAAACATCTTGTTTATGTTTACTCGAAGCTATGTCGGCAAGAAATCTTTGTGTGCATTCGAATTATGGAGGTATTTTCGAAACTGCTTCTCATTGGACAAATATGTATCAATACAATGAAAAACCAACAGCACACGCTGCTGCGTGTTATAATATGTTAGATATTACCATTGAAAATTTTAACGATATGTATTTGAACACACAGCCATCAAAAATATACACTGATACTTTTTATAGCTGGACTAATCGAAAATCTGAATGGGAAGCTTTACTAAAATCACTTAAATTAGCTATAACAGATCGTTCTATTCCTGATCCGCCGCCGGAGATTTTTAGTTACAGTACTACATAATATAAATACTATTATGGGTAAAGTAATAGAATTTCCATTAGATCGCAGATATGAACAGATGGCTATAGCAGATGGTTTTGCTAACTATTCTGTATTTGAATCTGCAGAAATAGAAACAGAAGAATTTTTGAGCGAACTTTTATCAGGAATGCATGCATCTTCATATGATATATCTAATGAGAATTTTATAACTGATATTTCATTTTTATATGAGACTATGAAATCTCTAATATATAAAATGAATGATGTATATCATCCTATTCAAGATTTTTCTCATTCTCTTTATAGTCCAATGTTCTGCAATAACACATCTCAATTAGAATTTGATTTTTAGGTTTACAAGACCACTTTTATTTGGTAGAATATACTAGTAAATAAGTGGAGTTTAACAGTGATTATTTTAGATTACAACCAAGTAGCCCTTGCCAACCTTATGGTCAGTGGCCCAAAGAATGTTCAAGTTAACGAGGATTTGCTACGGCATATGATCCTCAACTCAATTCGCTCAAACAAAGTCAAGTTCGAACAAGAATTCGGCGAGCTAGTCATCGCATGCGATGCTACGTCTAACTGGCGCAAACAGTTTTTTCCGTACTATAAAGCAAATCGTAAGAAGAATCGTCAAGATTCCGGACTAGATTGGAATGAGATTTTTCGTGTGCTAAACATGGTCCGCGATGAGCTTGCCGAGTTCTTCCCTTATCCTACTGTTCGAGTAGAACATGCTGAAGCTGATGATGTGATTGCTACACTGTGTCATGAACATGGTCGCGAACTCGGCGGTGAACCAATTCTTATCCTATCAGGTGACAAAGACTTCCAACAATTGCAGAAGTATGCAAACGTCAAACAGTTCGATCCTGTGCGTAAGCGTTTTATTAAATGTAATGATCCTGAACTTTTTCTTAAAGAACACATCATCAAAGGTGATACAGGCGATGGTATTCCTAATGTGTTGAGTTCTGATGATACGTTCGTGGCCAATGCACGACAGAAGCCGCTACGAGCAAAACGTATGGATGAATTGCTCAAAGAAGTTCCTGAAGATTTACTACACAATTATCATCGTAATAGTATGATGATCGATCTAGATCGTGTACCTTCAGAAATCAAGCAAGAAACGTTGCAACAACTATCTGAACAAAGTAACAAGACTCGTGCAAAATTGTTTAACTATTTTATCAAATACAAACTCAAAAACCTAACCGAATGCATATCGGAGTTTTAAAATGGCAATAAAATTAATCAGTGATATCTTTAAAGAAGTTGAAAAAACAACAGGCAGAAAGAATAAGATCGCTAAACTTCAAGAATACGAGGGCAATAATGCTTTCATGCAAATCTTAGAAGCAGTATGTGATGTACGGATAATCTTTGAGTTACCTGAAGGCGCACCTCCATTTAATTCTCCAGAAGATATGATTGATAATACAGGCGGACTATATCAAGAAGTTCGTAAGCTGTATATCTTTACTAAGAATCAACGCAGCGCTCAGATTCATAACATCAAACGTGAACGTATATTCATTGAGATGTTAGAGAGTATTCATCCCGAAGATGCTAAGCTAATGCTTGGTGTCAAAGAGAAGAAATTGCCATATAAAGGCATTACATCTAAGTTAGTAGAGGAAGCATTTCCAGGTAGGTTCAAGTATGAGTAAGTCAAAACGAGAAAGTAATTATCGTAAAGAAGAACGTAAGTTTGAAGACGGTGGTAAAAAAGAATTCATCCATGAGTATCGTGAACACAAAGAAGAAAAATATTTAAAAAATGTTCTTAGATCTAACGATCTGGAAGCCTTGTTGGAAGTTGAAGATTATAAATAAAACATGCCTACATATACGTATTTAAATTCTGAGTCTGGTGAATACGAAGACCATATACACAAAATCTCCGAAATGGATGATTTCACTTCCAGGCACCCGCATCTCACCCGCGTTATTACAACGAATAAGACAAGCATTGTTACTGGCGTCAATCAAAGACCTGACGCTGGCTTTCGTGATGTTCTCAAATCAATCAAGAAAGCCTCAGGGAGGGGCAGCACAATCGAAACATTCTAACCCGTAAGTATAATAACAAAAACAGAGTAGGTTATATGGCACTTTCGAAGAGACAGCGTCGTTCGCTGAGAAAGAACGGTATTTTAGATTCGAACGAACACGTACCACAGAGAGGCATGAAGCTTCAGCCAATCTTTCCGAAAACTTTTGCACAACAACTGACGTTTGATGCATTCGACTCAGGAGACCACTTACTACTTCATGGAATGGCAGGTACAGGTAAAACATTTATTTCTTTTTATTTGGCACTGTCCGAACTTTTCAATAACCCCGACTGCGAGTACTATGACATTACAGTTGTACGTTCCGCGGTACCAACCAGAGATATCGGCTTCCTTCCGGGCAATGAAGACGAAAAGCTATCAGTATATGAAGAACCTTATCGAGCAATCTGTAACGAGTTGTTTCGACGTGGTGACGCATACGATATCCTGAAAGAAAAAGACCTCGTAAAATTTATGTGTACTTCTTTCGTCAGAGGTTGTACAATGGATAATACTATTGTAATAGTAGACGAAGTTAACAACATGAATTTTCATGAACTAGATTCGCTTATTACACGAATCGGTGAAAACGCACGACTCATCTTTTGCGGCGATTTCCGCCAAAGTGATTTGACCAAACAACAGGAGAGACAAGGTCTCTTAGATTTTATGAAGATTATCGACAGACTGAACGGATTCGAACATATTGAATTCCATTCTAACGACATCGTTAGATCGTGTCTGGTGAAGGAGTATATCATTGCAAGAGAAGAACTCGGGCTTTGCGCTTAAATTATTTGAACCAAAAACCCTAAAACGAATCAACGAGGACGGCAAGCGGCTGTACGTTACTGAAAGTGGAGAAAAGTATCCATCAGTAACGTCAGCCCTTGGCGCATTATCGAGGAAGAAGATATGGGAATGGCGAAAACGTGTGGGCGCAGAGACTGCAAACAAGATCTCAACACAGGCATCACGCGCAGGTACTGCAGTGCACCAAATTGCAGAGGACTATATTCTGAATCAGATGAAAGAAGACGTGAATCCGATTGCGCTAAACACTTTCAGAACCATCCAGCCTATGCTCGATCAGAACGTGGACGAGATCTACGGGGTCGAACTGCAAATGTATTCGGACGAACTCAAAACGGCAGGTACAGCTGATCTTATTTGTCGTTATTCTGGTAAGAATACAGTTCTAGACTTCAAAACATCTAAACGCTGGAAATCTAAAGACGAGATTAAATCGTACTTTATGCAAGGTGCTGCGTATGCTACAATGGTCAAAGAACACTATGATATGGATATTGAACGTATCGTAATTCTAATGGCTGTTGGTGGCGGAGAAGGTGCACTTGTATTCGACGAACCTCTCGAAGATTGGCAACCTATGACCCGTAAATTTTTTGATCTATATCATAAAGGTAAACTAAAGGACTTTTAATGCATCCAAGTAAATGGGCCATGTCAAGAAATTTTTTGACCGAAGATCAATGTGATGAGATCATTGAATTAGCTGAAAAAATGAAAAGACAGCGTGGATCTCTTCGTGACTATGAAAACAGTGTGCATAAGGATTCACGCTTATGTGATGTTATTTGGTTCACCGAAGAGAATGCAGAGAAAGCCGGTATTACAGATGAAGTAGGCCAAATATATCAAATTGTAGATCAGCAATTTAACGGTGTCAAAGAGATTATGAAACTGGATCACTGGATAATCGACGACCGCGAAAATTTTCAATATACCGAATATACAAAGAGAGGAGAATGGTACGATTGGCATATCGATTGTCATCGCGATCCATACCCTGAACTAGATTCAAATGGAAATCCTCATCGATGGGCAGGTAAAGTACGTAAGATGAGTATGACTATTTTTCTAAACGATCCTTCAGAGTGGACTGGAGGTTATTTCGAAATAGAAAATACTTATGATAGACCACCATCAGAATTGTATATGAGAGTAAATCGATATGGACCAGGAATTGCAGATTGCAAAAAGGGAAATGCGATTATTTTTTCTTCAGATTGTTATCATCGAGTATCTAAGTTAGAAACTGGCAACCGTAAATCCCTTGTGTGTTGGTTTGTCGGCCCACCTTTTGTTTAATTATTCAGCGGATTATCTAGTATAACCTGAATCTTTTCTTCGAGATCCTTTCTAGTCTGACGTAAATCTTCGTCGAGTGTCCTCATACGCTCGTTTACTTTAGACTCAATATCATATACATCATCGCGCAGCTCGCGCTGTGTAGTATTAGTCTGATCATCTACTCGTCTTGCAAGAGATTCGACCTTATCCATATCTTCGGTCAGTCTATCTTCTACTAAATCTAACTTTTTTTCTAGCTGATCTATTACAGAAACGATTGAAGCCATAGATTCTGATTGTACTGCTAACTCTTGCTCTATACCAGACATGTCAGGGGCGACGTAGGATTCAATCGTCTCCTTCATATTACGGTAATCATTATAAAATTCAAACGCGCCCCACGCACCGCCACCGAGAGTAGAGAGTGCAGTTAGAACGACAAACATCTTGCCGCCCTTAAATGTCATTCCAGCAAATTCGAACTCTGCCATTTTCCCATGTTTCCTTTGCTAAGTTTCTATCGTAAGTGATAAGTAAAACTCTTTTGTTTGTATCATATACAATATATCTGATATATCCGGTATCTGTAATCTCAGACTTGATCATAGTATGCTTATAAAGCCGGCAATTAACACACCACAAAATATAAAAAAGCCAGCTATTGCTGTTACGTCAATATAAAATGCTTTTTTACGGGCTGCCTTCTCTGCAGCTATAATTCTTTGCTGACGAATAAGTCTGCGCTCTTTCATCATATCTTCATAAAACTGTTGTTGACCAGTATAAAGAAGAAATTCGTAAAGTTCTTTTTCTAATTGTTTTATTTTATGACGAGCTGCGGTAACTTGTAGTGCTTGCGCCTCTACACTGCTACCACCAAATAATTTGCCCACCATTGATGGGTTTGTTGCATGTTGATTGGCTTCTGCTAGTTGTTCCTTCGCATCAAAGAATTTTGCAAAAACATCGTACATATCCTGGACTTCTTGTCCTTTCTCAATCGCTCCTTTAATCATATTAAAAGCAGAACCAGCCATCGACAACGCGGCTGCTATTTCTACCATTATGATTATTCCTTATCTGTATTACCTGCCATTACGCTCGGGGCCGTCGGAGCTTCAAACTGTAAGTTCCGAAGGTTTTGTATCTCGCGTTGTAACTTCAGTACTTCGAGTCGTTTCTTTTCTAACTCGAGTTTATATAATACATTACAATTGAGTCTTTCTTTTGGCGCGCCGATAGGAATAGTAATTCTACCGTATACACCTATATCTCTCATAAAATCATCTTGTTGGAAATTATACATCGGATCCAAATTATTATAATACGGATCGTTTTGGTTCAGTATGCCAACAACACCAAATTCTACATTTGTAGATGAACCAATTGCTGCTGAACATTCTAGATCACCAGCTCTTATTCTGTCTTGCTGAAAACTCTGTGGAGAATTCGGTATAGCCAGGTTGATACCATTCGACTGAGCATAAGCAAAGCATGGAAATAGTATCAGCAATGTCAATAATCTTTTCATTTTACTTTAGAACATATCCTAGAAGAAACCAAACTCGCCGTCTCATTCGATTTTACGTGTAAAGATCGAGAACAAATATATCTTACACGAGGCAAATCACCCTGTCTTATGTATATATTTATCTTCTTTCTTTCTAAATATTTAATAGGGACATTTCTTTCTTGAGTTGCCCATGGAACATGAGACCATTCGTCATCAAATACTTCGAAAGTATAGTAGTTAACATCAGCACGAGAATTCCATAGCTCCATTTCAGCTACGTAAATTCCATCGACATATGAGGGTTCGAGATCTGGGTAGGTTGGAGTCCATGAATGGGCCGCAACGGGCCCACTCAGGACTAACAATAAGCACATAATATAGCGCATGATTTTAGATCGCTATACAGTTAGCCTGTACAATCGCGGTGTATGTACCACCAGGAAGTGCTTTGCTAACGCCGTAATCGGCTTCTGAACTAACCTTAAACCAAGTGCTACCAGTAAATTCGAGATCTACTTCAGTAGTAGAATCATATTCGATTTTACTCGTGTCATATGCAGACATCTGAGCGTCAGACACAGCTTCTACAGCAGTAGAACCGGTCCATGCAACAGTATCTGAAAGTGCAGGACTTTGTGAGAATGAAGAAGGATGAGTGATAACAGCCTTATAAGCGTCAGCGATAACTACATCGTAACGTACAACAGGCTCAACACCTCCGTCAGCAGCATCAGTTGATAGGATACTAGCTGATGGGTTACCGTAAACACCCTGCTTATCGAGAGTTACTACACACTTAGATTCGACATTGCCCACGATAGGAGCATCGAGTGCTTGTACACTCATTGCTGATACCGCAATTGCTGCAGCCAAAATTTTCTTGAACATTAACGTTCTCCTTTATATTGTGATTTGACTAATTTATCATGAAGTAAGTCTTGTGCAAATTGCAATCTACGTCCCCGATTATTTTTAGGCAACGCAGCATCTTTGAGTTGAATTGTTTCATTATAAACAGTATCAGGTAATTGTTCATAGTATTGACTAGAAAAATTTGCTAATGCCATTACTTGATTATGCTTCGCAGTATCTTGAGCATTCTGCAACGATCTATTCGCTATACCTAAAACTGTCTCAAGATCAACCTCTTCTTCATCGTCTTCTTCCTCATCAGACATCCTTTGTCGCTCACGTTCTTCCTCGTCTTCATCACGCATAGTCATCTCTCTGTCGATCTCGTCTTGCACAAACGTATCGTCGAGCGGATCTACAACTTCAACCGATGGTATATCAGGTATTTCTACCTTATAATCAGGACATGATGGATCCGATTGTGGATCAAAACATGTATCATACTGATAGGTGTAAATCACTGATGGGTCAGTAACTTTACCGTCACCCTCCCATGTTATTTCTCCATCTCCCCAATAATCGATAGGAATTCCACCAACTCCGACTACTTTGAAGATAGAATTACCGGGTAATCCCGTCCAGTCGTCGGTTTCTCGAAAGATATAGCCACCGTCGACTGCATTTTCGTTTTGTACCGTCACCAACAATGGATCCTCAGGATTCTTGACAGTTGTATAACGATACAAAACTTGATTGACTTGCAATCCTGCTTGTTGAGGCAAGAGATTACTCATCACCCAATTATATCCGTTCTGTGCCGCATTGGTCGTTTGACCAAATACTTGTTCAGAGTAGGAGTAAGAGGGCGAGCAAGCCAGCGAGACCGCCACCAGCCATTGCTGTATTCTTCGTAGTGTCATCTATTCCCTCATCTTTTTTTTCGCCTGGTTCTACTGTCTTACCTTCGGCAAGCCACGCAGCCTTAGCTTCAGGACCTATGAGTCCGTCGTATGGACATGGTGTACCAGCATTCATCATTGCATTGAATACTCTTTCGTCAGTACACATGAGTGACACTGCTGCCACTTTCATACCCATATCATATAGCGTTTTGGCATTCTTCAGTCGTTCACAGTTCTCATCAGTAAATTGCGTACCTGTAGAAATACCGAGAATTTGTGTTTGAACTGCTCCAGCCACACCAAACGTACAAAGATCTGAGTTTGATGTATTAATAGTCGGCGTAATAGCCGATGCAGGTGGAGACTTCAATGTAGTCGTTGTATTACCGTTAGTTGTAATTGTACTTGTAGTTGTCGACTCAGTTCTTATCAAATTTGGATCAATCGCTTCTTCCTCTTCTTGGGCTAATACAGCAGGAAGAAATGAAACAAACAAAATAATACCAATACCGACGCACAAGATTCTTACTAAGCTTGCGTCTAGTTTGTCCATTGTTATTTTTACCTATAAAATTTTATGTACATCAATATAGGCATACTGTAGAATGGGCTCATCCACATGAGTATTTATACCCCATGATTCCTAGCCCTGTCCATTTATTGACAGGCCCCTTACACCTCACGGCATATACGAAAAAGTTATAAAAAATGTTATTATTATGCAAAAATAGTCTAAAAAGTGTCAAAAAAATGGCTAATAAAATCAATAACTTGCATGCGCCCAAAAAAGCTAACAAAATCATAGACTTAGAGGTGTACAACCCCATCTCAGCAGGGTATAATGGTTCTTGTCAAATGGAGATATACTTATGAAAGCGATCATTCAGACTCAACACATGGAAAACTACGGTGCCCACGATTGGGACGGTGAGGGCGAGTGCCCGCAGTACTGGAAGCCGAAGGGTGGAAACACCTATATTTTCAACTGCACCATCGAGGAGAACATGGACCCTCAGTGGTGGGCCCGTGTTGAGGCCGCTTGCACTAGCAAGTCTGAGTACTTCGAGGAGTACTCCGTTGGTGAGACTGTTGTCGATGATATCGACTTCCGTGTTTCTGATCACTGTGCTGATTGGGACGCACCTTATTATGGTACGATCAAGGAAGATCGTATCTCTTTTAACCGCACGACTGAAAACCGGCCGATGTCTGGTATGCGTGCTGAAATCGCCAAGGAGTTCACCGCGTATGACGCGTTGGACAATGGCGAAGAAGTACATCACGGTGTTGCCTTCGAAATGGTAAACGGTGATGTTATTAAATTCTCTGAGCTTCGAGCTTGGTTAGACACCTACGCGCAGGAGGCAGCGTAATGAGCATTGAAGAACTTCAAAAAGAGATTGACGAGTTAGAAGAAGCAATTGCTGAATGTGAGTATGGTTCTACTTTGTATGACCATCTAAACGGCGAGATAGAATATCTATCTCTGAAACTTGATAGAATGAAAAAAGGAATAGTATAATTATGGGTAGAAAGCGAAAGAACGATCCGTTTGCAGTCGAAGAAGTCGAAACGTTTGATCCTGACTTCAAGCAACCACAAATGATCATTCAGCTTCGTAAGATCGTCGACTCGATCGGCAATCCGAAGCCACTTCATTGGGTTCGTACTGACAATGGTCGTAATATATGGGTTGCTCACAAGCATGCCAAGACGATCGTCAATATCTACGATCAGCTGACGAGTCAAGAGTCTACCTCTTTTTCATCAGTAGACAATCGTATCGATCCTGCTGTCAATGCTACACGAGCTCGTATCAAGCGTCAGTTCATGCAGAATCTTCAGACTACTGACGGTTTGCAAGACATTCTCGAGGGTTTGCGTGCATGAGAATATTCAAAGAAATCACTGATTGGCCTGAGGTCGAGTATGACGTCAAGAACCACACTTATGCTGTGAATGATGCAGGTAAGTGTGTAGGCTATTGCAAGTCAGGCACCACTGAGTGGATTTTCTTTAGCAAGCCTCGTTTCTTTGACCGAGCTCGACGTAAGTTCGTTCAGCTCAAGTCAGGAAATATTTTTAATTTATTTCACAAAAACTATGTACAATACTAGTTTTTTTTGGTAGAATGGTTGTATAAATTAAGTTAAACATCCTGTAGGAGGGATTATATTATGGCACATATGGTTGAAACAATGGCGTACGCAGGTGAAGTTCCTTGGCATGGTCTTGGTGTTAAAGTAGCTGACGATCTGACGCCTCAAGAGATGATGAAGGTTGCTGGTCTTGATTGGTCAGTAGAGCGTCATCCTATTACTACGCTGGTAGATGGTGAAGAGATCACTATTACTGGCAAAAAAGCTTTGGTTCGTTCATCTGATAACAAAGTGCTCGATGTTGTAGGAGATCAGTGGATCCCAGTCCAAAATGCTGATGCATTCGAGTTCTTTGACGAGTATGTTAAGGCTGGCGGC
>Ga0255759_10006045_pt1 | contig 10273 bp, 6 predicted proteins | sample 101ome_20_FD_179959 | JGI IMG/M metagenome (GOLD analysis project Ga0255759, IMG submission 179959) | Coastal salt marsh microbial communities from the Groves Creek Marsh, Skidaway Island, Georgia - 101404AT metaG (version 2) | ecosystem: Environmental > Aquatic > Marine > Intertidal zone > Salt...
ATATATTATCTGACATTTATATGTCATATGCTTGTTTATGGTATTACAAAAAACATAAAGATATTCAAGATATTGATAAGCTACTAGATTATTCTATTAATGATTATTCATATAATATCCAAAAAAATATATACGGCATTGCTGAGAATATACCATTACCCTTGCTTGGATATCTAATAAAAATAGTGACATATCCATTAGGTAGAAATTATAAAGGTAATAAAGATAAAACTATTACTGATGTTTCTAATATTATTACTAAACCAAATAAATTACGAGATTTATTAACAGAAAATGTATTTATATCTAGTTATGTTGAAGATAGAATACATCAAATTGATAAAGGTGTTGAAATATGCTATGAAAGCGATAAACTAAAAAAACAATTAAAAACGGACAGCAATAACGTTTTAATAATGAAGGCTAATAAATTGAGAAAAAAAATTATAAAGGTAAACGAATTTACAAAAAAATTCCATTAAAAAATCTATAAAGTAGTATTATTATCCTTGCAAGTTTCATTCCATTTTCTATATGTGGATAGAAAAGGCAAGTAATATTTAATAACAGTATAATTTATAATATTATTTGGTTTTAATCTATTATTTTTAAGCTCATTTAATTTATAATTTGTTATTGAGTTATTTAGTGGTTCTAAATTGGTAGTTTTTTTTATTATAGAATTCTTAATGTTATATTTAGGCTTTAAAATTATACTATTAAACTGAGAAAAAGCACTAGTCAATGATAATAACGCAAATATTATATAATATTTAAACATTTACTATTTTATAGTAAATATTCTTTAAATAAATGACATATGAAATTTATAATAATGAAAGTGATTTACCTGACAATGTTATAGCAATTGACGGAATTGTATATTCACTTGATGGGTGGAAGCATCCTGGTGGGGAACAAATTAAGATGTTTGGGGGCAATGATGTATCCGTTCAATATAGAATGATACATCCCAATCATAGCAATAATATAGTGAATGTAGCACCAATAGTAGGTAAACTAATTAATTATGATAAAGAATATACTTTTGGTTCTGACTTTGAAAAAGAATTAAAACTGGAAGTTAATAAAATTGTACCACCTAATAAAATATATGCCACCCTTGGTTTCAAAATAAGAGCTGCTATATACTGCTTTAATTATATAGCTTTAATGTATTATTATGTAGTATATGGGGGTAGCTTTCTAGTATGTACATTACTTGGAATAGCAGAAGCACTTATTGGATTAAATGTACAACATGATGCAAATCATGGTGCTATATCAAAGATGCCTTTTTGGAATGATATGTTGGGTCATGGCGCAGATTTGATTGGTGGCAATAAGTATTTATGGCTACAACAGCATTGGACACATCATGCTTTTACAAATGATAATAAAAGAGATCCTGACACAAAAAGTATGGAACCATATTTTATTTTCCATAATTATAATTATGATTCACCAAGCCGCAAATATATTACAAAATATCAATATTTATATATGATACCAATGTTTTCGTTATATTGGTTATCTTCAATATTTTCATTAGAAATAATTACAGGATTACATTATTCTGTAAATAAATATTCTGAAATAAACTTCAATAATAAATATATTCAAAGTAAAAAAGATATATCTGTAATATTAAGATTAGTATATTTATATTTAAAATGTTTTTCACAATTTAAACATTATAATGCTGATATTGCATTTTTTTATATATTATATACATCAGCAGTAGCATCTTTAACACTTGCTATACCATTCTCCTTATCACATAATTTTGAAAATGTTGAAAGATTTCCAAACAAGAAAGATTGGTATAAATCGCAAGTAGAAACCACATCAACATATGGTGGAAAATATATTGGCTATTTATGTGGTGGTCTCAATTACCAAATAGAACATCATTTATTTCCTCGTATGTCTAGCGCGTGGTATCCATATATACAAGATGTTGTTATGAGAGTATGTAAAAAACATAATGTAAAATATACATATTACCCAACATTTCTAGATAATTTTAAATCAACTATAAAATATATTATAAATATATCAGATATAAAAAAGAGTACATAATTTTATTTTTCTATGATTTTTATAAACTTTATAGATTTTAAGAAATTTAGAGAATTATGTACTCAAAATTAAAAATTGATAAAGTTATACTTAATGTATAAAGTAAGTATCACATGATGACTAATAAGGTTCCACCACCTCCTCCCACTATGACTCACAAAATTCTCAAAAATAATACTATTGAAAACATAATGACATTTATGAAAAACACTAATGATAATGATAAAAAGATATTTTACTCTAAATTTGCTAAAAAATATAAAAGTACAGATAAATTACTAGAAATTATTGAGAAAGCACAGAATTTAGAAGAATTAAAAGTAATTAATCTTGATATCAAGAGTATCATTAAAGATTTTAACAAAAACAAACATTTACATGAAAAACCAAAGAAAAAGAAGGCTATTCCTGCTGCTATTAAAAAACTTGTTTGGAATACTCATATTGGAGAAGACCTTGGTAAGGCTAAGTGTCTTTGTTGTAAAACCACAGATATTACACAAATGTCTTTTAATTGTGGACATATTATAGCAGAAGCTAATGGTGGAGAAGTAATAGTATCTAATTTGAAACCAATATGCCAAAATTGCAATTCAAGTATGGGAACGCAGAATATGGATGACTTTATGAAAGGTTTTAAATAGATTTATTGCGTTTATGTAATTTGTTTGATTTGCTTTTTTTAGGCAATGATACTGATTTATTACCTCTTTTAGGATTTTTTATAAAACCGATTCCAATTAATTTATTAAATTCATCTTCGGTAATATTAGTATATCCCATTTTTCTTAAATCAGGCACATAAGTAAAAAAATCTGTATCTAAAAAGTTTTGTCGGTATTTAGTATAAATACTTGCTTTCTTAATTATATCAAAACTTAATATTTTTTTAATTAATGTTAAATTATTACCAAGTATATAATAATTATCATTTCCACATATACCTAATTTACCACTATCAATAAATATACCAGCGAGTTCTGATTTATGACTTAAAATTAATTTTCTTTTGTTATAATCAGGGTGATAAGATTTAGTAATATTTAATTTATACTTTTTATCTCTAAGGTCATATGTATCAATACAATATTTATCAGTTTCTTTAATTTTTTTTATATCATCTATGCTCATACATTTTAATTCGTTTAAATCTTTATTTAAAGTAGTATCATTTGATTTTGTTGTTTTATATTCTAAACTACAATTATTTTTAATAACAAATCTTCTTAATTTTAAAAGTTCATCAATATAACCTAATGGTAGTGATAAATCTTTATCTAAATATTCTTCAAAATCATCATTATAAGTATATCTATCATTTTTAACTTTTATGATAGTTTTATTATTATTTGTATTTTTAATATTTTGTAACAAAAATATACTTATTGGTAATTCTCCATTTATTAATTTTTTACCATTATTTACATCCCATAATTCTAAATAAATTATATATTTTTCAAACATTACTTTATGATGTTTATGTGTATTTTTAACCCACGATAAAGGGTTAACAAATAATAAATATCCAAATGTTTTTAATATAGCAAATGATTTTTCAATAAAATCAGGCCATATAGTTTTTTTATCTTGTTCTAATTCAATATTTTTTTTTTTAGAACTAATACCACCCTGATTATAAGGTGGGTTTCCCATAATTATATCAAAATTTATATCAGTTTTATAAATTTTTTCATATTTACCATCAATAAAACTACCTTCAAATATATTAAGTTTATATTTATTACCACAAAATATCTTTTTCATCATAAATACATTTGTTTTATCTAATTCAACCATATAAAGCATATTTTCTAATATATGTTTTCTACGCTTTTCTTCATCTCTATAACCTTTAACATTTTTAAGACCTTCCATTAATCTCATATATACAGCGACTGGAAAATTACCCATACCTGCTGCTGGATCTAACCATTTTAAATCAGGGTTTTTCCATACTTCTTCTTCTTTTGGTAATGTATCCAACATTTCATTTACTAATGTCATTGGTGTAAATACTTCACCGCGTTCGTCTTTTGCTTTTTTTGTAAAAGGTAAGGTTTTATTTATTTGTTCTAAAAGTTTATCAGGAGTTTCAATAGTATATATTTTTTGTCTTTTAGATTTTAATAAATGGTTTAATGATATGGTATTTCCGCCTGTTTTTTTTCCACCACCCTTTATATCATCATCTTTTTCTTTAATATTATTACTAAAAATGTCTTTTATAATATTAAACATATCTTCTTTACTTTTACCGGGTATATTATTTGTAATCCTATCTTTAAAACCATTAATAAATATTTCATATAAATTATCTTCACCATCATAATTACATATATTCTTCTTATTTTCCTTCATATCTTCAAATATTTTATTGATTTCAGGCATATCAATATTATTATTTTTATTATCAAATAAGCAATAATTATCACATATTAAAGATAAAAGTGATATAGATATTATCACGATTTCTTTTAAATTTTCTTTTATTTTATTTTCGTCAACTTCGTCAACTTTATCTTCTTTTTTGTCTTTCTCTTTATCCTTATCTTTACCTTTATCTTCATCAATATCGTGTTCTTCATCATCTTCACCACCATCTTCTCCTTCTTTATCTTGCTTTTTTTGAGATATCCTTTCCCCTTTTTTTCCCGTTGGCATAGCATCTCTTTCTTTAAGTTTTTTATCGAATACTGCTTGTGACAAATTAAAATTTTGCAAATACCATAAAATATCTTTATCAAATTTATTTAAATCAAAATCATATAAGTCAATAACGTTTTTAATATCTTTATTATTTGAATAATCATTTGTATCTAGTAATTTTTCAAAATACGCTCTGCTGTAATCTATTATTTCATTTTTAATTTCTTCTTTACTTTTTTTGTAATCATATTTATTTATAAATACATCTTTATCAATATTAATTAAATCACCAATTGGTATATATTCTTTTTTATTATTTTCGTCTTGTTGTTCTTTTGATAACAATTTGGTTTTAATATAATTTAATGTTCGTAATATTCTTTGTGGTTTTAAATCTACCATAAAACCATATTTCTTTTTAGGACAATATTCTGTTATATTACATATGGTATTATCTTCTATTTCTGTCATGCTCCTAAATAACATTTGAAATATGCTGTCTGTACTCATTGTATTACTAAATAAAGTTACTATGTCAACATTTGGTAATGATACACCTAATTTCAACTTACCACCAGTAAGTATAATTAAACCCCTGTATTTATCTTCATTTTTTATAGAGCTCTCTATATTTTTAATTTGAGTTTTAATATCATCATCTTTTTGAGTTTTAAAATTTGTATCATCTTGGAAAATTATATTTGTATATTCTTTTAACTTTTTATATTCTTTTTTATTTCTTTCAATTTTATCTTTTATTTCTTGTTTATCAGTTTTTTTTGTAGCTTTTATTTCACTATCAGTTCTACATATAAAAAACTTATGTGATTCAAAAAAGTCATTAAAATTATTTTTTAAAAAATATAATAAGCTAAATATAATATTATCTAATAATCTCCCAGGTGTCCCTCCTGGTAAAAACCACAATTGAGAAGTTTTATGTTTAACATGTTGTAATGTTCTACATTCATTCATACAAACTTCTCTAATTCTAGGAACAATACCTCTTTTTTTAATAAAATCTACATTTTTATAATCCCTATTTTTATAATCATATTTAGGTAAGGGTATATATATTTTACTATCTTTTTCATAATATATATATTTATATTTTTTTAAAATATCATTAAAAGTATTACCTTTACTTATAGTATAATTTTCAATATCCTTATCCTCTAATTCTTTATATTTTTCATCTTGGGTAATATTTATTCTATCTTTTATATTTTCTGTTTCTTTAAATTTAAAATAGTTTATATTTTCAATTGATCCCGTTTTAATAGGATAACCTAAATAATATTCAAATAATATTTTTAATTGAGGTTCATTTTCAAATGTAATACCATCTTTTAAATATGTAAATAATTTATCCATGTCAAATCCATAGTTTGATTCTCCTTCAAGTAATTTTAATTGCTCATCTAAAAAATCCTTATGCCATACTGATGTTAATAAAAATGGTTCTGGAAAATGTTTATAATTTTTTATAATATAATTAATATTATTATTGAAATTGTCTTTAATAACCTCATTTACAATATCTTTGTCATAATTCTTTGAAAAATATTCAGTAAGTTTATCTGTTTTATTATTTTCATAATTATTTAAAAATTTAATATCTTGCAATCCCCAATTAAATATTTTTCTAATTTTATAAACATTTGTAGGTTTGTTATAAGTGGCTGTAACATATATTTCTTTTTGATCTTTGGATTTTATACTTTTAAATATTATTTCTGCTATTTCAGTGGACATACCATAATGAGCTTCGTCATAAAACATAATTTCAAATTTAATATCATTAATTAGATTAGATATTTTATCTGCTATTTTTTCTGCTTTATTTTTGTTATTTTTTAATTCATCTTCATTTTCATTATTATGTATTCCTAATTTTTGTTTGGAAACTATATAAACTATATTTTTATTTACATATTTTTTAAATGTTATTTCTTTATTAACATTTACAACCTCTATATTTTTTACTTTAAAGTCTATATAATTATTAAAAGCATCTTCATATTGAGACAGTGTTTCTGTTGGCGCTGGCGTGATTATAATATAATTTTTAAAAGTATTTGGAAGATTTTTATTAACATCTTCTAAAATAGTTCCAGCCATTATGTAAGTTTTACCAGAACGCGGTATAGCACCCACTAATATTTTCTTTTCTTTATTAATATGTTTTTGAATAGATTTTATTATTAATTGTTGATGAAATCTTGGCACAAATGGTTTTAATTCTTTTTTTTTAACATTTAAATAACTTTTATTAAAAATTGTTATATCAGAATCATTATCTAAAAAATTAAAATTATTTAATACTTTATACAAATTGCTATAATGTATTTCTAAATCATTTAAATCATATACGTTTTCATAATTACCATGTGGAGATATATATTTAATTAATACATTACTTGATTTATTAGCTGATTTGCACAATTTTTTAAAATATTCTTTATTTTTTACAAAAAGCAATGTATTTATAGAGTTATAAATTTTTTTTTTATTTATATTCTCATCAGCTTCCCTTTCTCTCATCAAAGGACATAAATTTTGTATATCGTAATGTTTTATATCATCGCCTTTTCTATATTTAACAGAAACTAAATTTAAATCATAATTCATATCTGTTTCGTCTTGTTTTGTTCTAAATGTTATATCAGAATATCCTCCTGAATTTCCACTTATATATCCTTGCTCTAAATATTTATCAATATGTTCTTCTATTTTTTCAAAATTAGAGAAAATATTAAAATTACCTATACCATGTTCAGTATGTTTATTTGTAAAATTAGTTATATTAAATTTTATACATATGTCCCATAATAATTCATATATAAATCCTTGTCTTGATTTTGTATTTTCTTTATCCTTTTCGTTTAATTCTTTTATTATAGATACAGCATTGTCATCATCTTTAAATATTTTTTCAATAGCTTCTTTTGCTGTTTTATATTTTTTTAATTCTTTTATAAAATCATGTATATTTTTTTTTGTTTCAATTTTTTCTTGTTGTTGCACTTTTGGTGCAACCGGTGTTTTCTCTCGTGAGCTTGATGATGAAGGTTTTAAACTTTTAGCTTGTAGCTTTTCAAATTCCTCAATTTTAGAACGATTTTTTTCTGTATTATTAAAACAATAGATTTTTGGGTCATTACTCTTACTATTTGGATTACATATTTTTCCATTTTTTTCACATTCTTTTTTTTTATCTTCTGTACACCTATCTTTTACAGATGAAGCAACTTTGCCAGACATATTATTCTAATATTAAAGTATATATTTAATTAATTACCATTATAATATATATAATCCATAAAAAGAGTAACGAGAGTAAAACGAGTACATAATTCTCTTAAAAGTTAAAATTATAAAAAGTTTATAAAATCATTAGAAAAATAAAATTATGTACTCATTTTACATTCATTATTCAATTCTTCCTCCATTTCTTCAATTTTCATTCTGCTATTGTTTATTAAATCTCTAATATTCTCTACTTGTTCTTTATAATGTTCTTGGGGTTCCGTAAGTAATACAAGAGATATTAGTTGTTGAATTATTTGTTCATATATCTTAATATCCATATTAAGACATATTTCATCTTTATTTTGTTTTGCAAAGTTTTGCATCATACGCCCTTTATTTTTTATTAGCTCCTTTATTAAAACATTGAGGTTCTTATAAATAAACTCATCATCTTCTTTAATTAAACAATTCTTAGTATCATGATATTTAATATTATTATTTTCAGGAAACTCTTCATTAAAATGAATTTCTTTTGTAAGTAATGTTGGAATATTATAAACTTTTTTGAATATAGCTAGCATTTTATCATAATCTAAATAATCTGTTCTTTCTTTACCATAATTGTTTACATAAATATTAATATGTTGATTTTGTATATTTGTTTGATTATCAATGTTTTGAGTATCTATATCTATATTGTTAATTTGTGTATCAATATTATTTGCTGGTTCTATATTCTGGGGATTTGGAATTCTAGCATGTATTATACTCCTTGGTTTACAAGTATTTCTTTTTATATGATTGGCTTTTGCTTGTCTAGAACTAAAACTTATCATACATCTAGGACACGTTAATTCGTCAACACCTTTACAATTTTCTTCATGTTCTATTAAATATTTTTTGATTTTATAAATTTTATTACATTTTTTACACATATTTTCAGGATGTACATTTGCTTTTTCAGGATGTACATTTGCTTTTTTTGGATGTACATTTGCTTTTTTTGGATGTACATTTGCTTCGGGCGAAGAAAAATCTGATTTCGCGGGCACGCGTAAGTTATGTATAGCATTTTGATGTCTTTTTAAATCAAATTTACGATTTGTTGAGTAATTACATAGGTCACATTTATGCCTTTTTCGTGCGTCGTTTTCCATCCTTATTATATATAATCAAGAATTTATCTTTAAATATTTAAAAATCACACCACTTTTTTTGAAAACGACGCGCGACGCATCGGCGTCATTTTTTTAGTTAAATACTTTTAGATTTTTTGTGAATTTTTATTTTTTGCTATTTTACTTGACTAAAATAATATCATAATGGTAATATATAAAATGTATGAAATAGTAAATAAATAATGAAAAAAGGGCTTTCTTAACTTTTAATATTATATTAAAAATTAATATACTAAATAAAAATAAAATTATTATATTTTTGTTGTTATTATTATCTTCTAACAAAGCTCATTTTACTTTTAAAAATTGACTTAACAAAAAATTATATAATACATGTTATGAATAATGGAATATATCTATATATTAAAGCTAAAAAATAGCAAATATTATGTTGGAAAAACACAAGATATAGAAAAGAGATATAAACAACATGTTAATGGTACTGGATCTGCATGGACAAAAAAATATAAACCTTTGTCAATAATAAAAAAAATAAAGAGTACTTCACAATTTGATGAAGATAAATATGTTAAAGAATATATGTCTAAATATGGTATAGAAAATGTTAGAGGTGGAACATATACATCAATAGAATTAGATGACATATATTTGATGCAATTACAAAAGGAATTATGGCATTCAAAGAATTTATGTACGAGATGTGGTAGAAATAGTCATTTTGTAAAAGACTGCTATGCGAAAACAGATATTGATGGAAATACAATAGATGATGAAGATACTACTTATGTCTCAGAATACGAAGAAGTATTGTGTTGTAGTTATTGTAATAAAGAATTTGATACAGAAAATGGCGCTAGATTCCATGAAAATAATTATTGTAAAAAAAAATATAATAATTCAGGATACAATGGATATAAAACAAGTAATAGAGGATACAATAATTTTAGTAATCAAGGATATAAAAATAAACCATGTGATATATGTGGAAAAAAAGGACATCGTGAAGTAAATTGTTATTACTTTTGATAGATTTTATTTTTAAGCCATTATCATTCTATCAGATAATTTAAAAGATTTATGGTTATCTTTTAGGGCACATAGTGGTACATTAGCTATTGGTAAATCACCTTTATTGGGTTTCAAAGAATAGTTAT
>Ga0255759_10006046_pt1 | contig 10271 bp, 8 predicted proteins | sample 101ome_20_FD_179959 | JGI IMG/M metagenome (GOLD analysis project Ga0255759, IMG submission 179959) | Coastal salt marsh microbial communities from the Groves Creek Marsh, Skidaway Island, Georgia - 101404AT metaG (version 2) | ecosystem: Environmental > Aquatic > Marine > Intertidal zone > Salt...
GAGAAAGTGTGACGCTTATAGGCTAAAATAAAAGGAAATCAAGCGTTTAAGAATAAAAAAAACTAAAAAAATTACCGATTTTATTGGGTTTTTTTTGATTTTTTATCAACGCTGAATTAATAATTCATCGAAAACATTATTCAATGCGTAAAAAACTTACAACATTATTTTTTGATAACTCTAAGATAATCCTTTTAGTTTTCTTAATTATTTTTACCACAATAATAGCAACTTTTTCGGCTTATCAAAAAAAAATAAATAGCAATAAATTTAACGATTTAATTAGTAACACTTATTTAAAAAAAACTCTCAAAGAAATTGTAAACAACTTAGAGCCCAAATACAAAACGTATAACCATAGAATAAAATCTGGAGAAACATTTGATAAAATACTTAATGGTTATTCAATAGATAAAGAGCAAGTAAAAGCTATTAAGGAAAATCTCTCAAAAAAAACTGATATAAATAAACTTAATACTAAACAAAGAATCCAAATCACAGTAGATCAAACAAATAATAAAATTAAAGAATTTATTTTTCAAATTTCAAATACTGAAAAAATAATTTTATCAAAGACTAATGAAATCTCAAAATTTAATGAGGAAGTATTAGTTTTAAAATTAAAGAAAAAAATTATTTATAGTGAAAATATTATTTTACAAAGTCTATACAAGGCAGCTACAGATCAAAATATTCCACCAAATACGATTATTGAATTTGCAAGAATTTATGGCTTTCAAATAGATTTTCAAAGAGATATTAGAAAAGGAGATAAATTTCAAATAATGTATGAAGTTTATATTGATAACAAAGACAAAATAATTCAAACAGGTGAAATTCTTTTTGCGAACCTAAAACTTAGTGGTCAAGATAATTCATTATACTATTTTGATAAAAAAGATGTTCAAGGACATTATAATAAAAATGGAAAAAGTGTTCAGAAAGCATTGATGAAGACGCCTATTAATGGTGCAAGACTATCTTCATCTTTTGGAATGAGAAAACATCCCATAGATGGATTTAATAAAATGCATAGAGGAACTGATTTTGCTGCACCGAAGGGAACTCCTATTATGGCTTCAGGTAATGGTATAGTTAAAAAAGCTGGTTGGTGTGGTGGCGGCGGAAATTGTGTAAAAATTAAACATAATTCAACATATGAGACTGTTTATGCTCATATGTCTAAATTTGCACGAGGAATTAAAAAAGGTGTTAGAGTTAAACAAGGTCAAACTATTGGATACGTTGGTTCAACTGGTAAATCAACAGGGCCTCACTTACACTATGAAGTTATTGTGAACGGAAAAAGAGTAAATTCTCAAAAATTGAAACTTCCATCAGGTAAAACTTTAAAAGGTAAAGACAGAGAATTATTTGAAACTAATAAAATAAAACTAAATGTTCTAAAATCAGAAAAAATTATTGGATTAAACTAATTTTTTGTCAGTTGCTTTTTGAGAGATTGGTTTAATCTCACCTACAACTTTCTTATTACTTTCTTTTTTAACTTCTTCAGATTTGTTGGATAATTCCTCTATTTCTAGAGTATTTTCCAATGACTTATTTTCAGCAAATTTTATTTTTTTATAATTTTCTTGTTCGTTCAAAATTCTTGTAAAATGATCTGCATGCTGAAGATAATTTTCAGATAATATCTTATCTCCATTAGAAGAGGCTTCTCTTGCTAGATCGCTATATTTTTCAATTAACTTAGAGGCATTATGATTGTTTCTGCCAGGAGCTTTTCTTTTAAAATTTTCATTATTTGAATAATTTGATCCAAATTTAGGTCTATCTCCATTGCTTTTAAAATTTCTATCATTTCTTCTAAAATTATTTCTTCTGGTGTTATTATTATTTCTAAATGTTACCATATGTCTAATTAGTTATATTTTTGTACTTACTATGCATCGATCATTATTTGCAAGATCCTTAGTAATACTGTTAATATAAAAACCTTTGTTGTTTAATAGTTTTATAACTTTACTTTTTTGATCAAAACCAATCTCTAAAATAAATTTACCATTTTTTTTTAACAGCTCAGATGATTTTTTTATTACTTTTCTGACAACTGATAAACCATCTAATCCACCATCTAGAGCTAATCTAGGTTCAAACTTTGAAACATCTCTCTCTAAATATTTAATTTTATTATGATTAATATAAGGAGGATTAGATACAATTAAATCATATTTGCCTTGATCAAATTTGTCAACATCTGATTGAAAAAACTTCACTCTTTTTTCGATAGAGAGCTTTTTTGCATTAATTCTTGATATATCTAATGAATTTTTACTAATATCTATTGCTGTTCCATAAAAATTTTTTTTTTCTTTTAAAATACTCAAGAGAATGCAGCCTGAACCAACTCCAATATCAAGAATTCTTAAATTATTCTTATTCTTAGTAACTTTTAAAATCTGTTCTACAATAATTTCTGTGTCAGGGCGTGGAATAAGAGTATTTTTATTAACATAAAACTCATTTTTCCAAAAAAACTTTTTATTTAAAATGTAAGCAATTGGTTTTTTTGTAGCTCGTTCTTGAACTAATTTTTTAAAATATTTTATGTTTTTTTCATTCAAAGCTTCATCATGATTTAAAATTATATATTCACGACTTTTATTAATAGCTTTAGACATTAAAATTTCTGTGTCTAGTTGAGCAGATATAATAGATTTATTTTTTAAAATATTAGCTCCTTCTACAACTGCTGACCAAATCTTCATTTAATTTAAACTGCTTAAACTATCTTCTTGTGCTTGTAGTGTTAATGACTCGATCATTTCATCAAAAGCTTCGCCCTCTAAAAACTCTTCTAATCTATGAAGTGTTAAATTAATTCTATGATCTGTCACTCTACCTTGTGGAAAATTATAAGTTCTTATTCTCTCCGATCTATCCCCTGTTCCTATTTTTGTTTTTCTATCTTGTGATCTTTCTTGATCTATTCTAGATCTTTCTAATTCATATAACCTTGACCTTAAAATTTTCATACCTTTTGCTTTATTTTTATGTTGAGATTTTTCATCTTGTTGTGAAACTGACAATCCTGTCGGAATATGGGTAATTCTAACCGCACTATCAGTTGTATTTACTGACTGTCCTCCAGGCCCCCCTGCTCTAAAAACATCTATTCTTAAATCAGATTCATTTATTTTTAAATCAACCTCCTCCGCTTCAGGCAATACCGCTACTGTTGCTGCTGAAGTATGAACTCTTCCTTGTGTTTCGGTATCTGGTACTCTTTGAACTCTATGAACTCCACTCTCATATTTTAGAGTTGAATAAATATTGGTCCCTTTTATTGATGCTATAACCTCTTTTAATCCTCCAGCATCACTTCTAGAGATTGATATTAATTCTAATGTCCATTTCTTTTTATGGCTCACTTTTTCATACATTTTGAAAAGATCCGAAGCAAACAGACTCGCTTCTAATCCTCCAGTTCCAGCTCTAATCTCTATGATTGCATTTTTTTTATCTGCCTCATCTTTTGGAAGTAAAAATAATTTTAATTTTTTTTCATTTATTTCGAACTCATTCTTTAAATCCAAAAGCTCAAGCTCAGCCATATCTTTTAATTCTTTATCTGCAGAATTATCATTTAAAATTTTTTCCAAATCTTTTTTGTCATCCTCATATGACAAATATTTCCTAGCATTTTCTATAATTTCGTTAACATCGGAATACTCTTTTGATTTTTCTGCAAACAATTTTTTGTCAATTTCTCCAGAAGATAAATCCTTTTCTAGAGCTGAATGTTTTGATATGAGTTCTTCAATTGTTTTAGCAGGTATCATTATTTTTTTTCTAACTCTAAAGCTTTTTTTTCTACTTCAGATACAACTTTATCAATTATTTCATTTGTTAAGACTTTTTTACTCTGAACACCAGAAAGATAAAGCATATTATTACCTTTACCTCCTCCAGTAATACCTACATCGGTCAATGCCGCTTCACCTGGTCCATTCACAACACATCCAATAATAGACAAAGTAACTGGAGTTTTAATATGTGATAATTTTTCTTCTAAAATCTTAACTGTATCAATTACTTGAAATGCTTGTCTGGCACAAGATGGGCAAGAAATAATTTTTACTCCTCTATTTCTCAAACCTAATGACTTTAAAATCTCATTACCAATTTTTATTTCTTTTACAGGATCATCAGATAGAGAAATTCTTATGGTATCGCCAATTCCATCTAAAAGTAGTGTCCCTAAACCAATTGATGATTTAACACTTCCTGAAACGAAGCCTCCAGCTTCTGTAATTCCAAGATGTAATGGATAATTCATTGCTTTTGAAAGTTGACGATAAGCTGCAATTGATAAGAAAACATCAGATGACTTGACACTTACTTTAAAATTAAAAAAATTTTGATCTTCTAGAACTTTGATATTTCTTAAAGCACTTTCTACTAAAGCTTCTGGACAAGGTTCTCTATATTTTTCAAGAATATCTTTCTCAAGAGACCCTGCATTCACCCCAATCCTAATTGAGCAATCATTATTTTTGGCTGCACTTAAAACATCGTGAATTTTTTGTTTATCACCAATATTTCCTGGGTTTATTCTTAAACATTTTGCTCCATTTTCAGCAGCCTCAATTGCTCTTTTGTAATGGAAATGAATATCAGCAATCACTGGTAATTTTACATTTTGTGTAATTTCTTTTAATGCTTTTGTAGAATTTTCATCTGGGCAAGAAACTCTTACAATGTCTGCCCCTTCTTCATGAATTTCATTTATTTGATTAATTGTCGATTTAATATCGGTTGTTAAAGTATTAGTCATTGATTGAACTGAAATTGGATTATCCCCACCAATTTTTACGTCACCAACATTTATTACTTTAGTTTTTTTTCGATCAATATTTCTAAAAGGCCTAAGGCTCATAAAATTTAGTCTAATTTAAATTCTTTATGCAAGACTGCTATAGCTCTTTTAACTTGATTAGTTGCAACTAAAACTGAAATTTTAATTTCAGATGTAGATATTACCAAAATATTTATCTTTTTTGAAGCTAAAGCTTGGAACATCCGATAGGTTATTCCAGGTGTTGTTATCATTCCAACTCCAATTATTGAAACTTTAGACACATCTTTATCAAAAGATAATTTTTTGTAAGAAATTTTTTTGTTTTGTTTTATGAATTTTTCTGCTTTTTTTAAATCATCAGATTTAATTGTAAATGTAAGATCTGTTTCTTTACCGTTAAGTGAAATGTTTTGAACAACCATATCAACATTTATCAAATTTTGAGATAAAGGTTTGAAAATAGATGCAGCTACACCAGGTCTATCTTTAACTCCTTCAATTGTAATTTTGGCATCATTTTTTGTTGATGAAATTCCTGTTATAATTTGATCACTAAAAGATTTAGATGAATTTGTAATCAGTGTTCCAGGCTTTGTAACAAATGAAGATTTGACTTGTATATCTATTTTATTCAATTTTGCATCTTGCACAGAGGTTGGTTGCATTACTTTTGAACCTAAAGATGCCATTTCCAACATTTCATCGTAAAATATTTTTTTAATTTTTTTAGCTTTTTTGTGCTGTCTAGGATCGGTAGTATAAACACCATCTACATCTGTATAAATTATACACTCATCTGCTTTTATAAATTTAGCCAACATAATTGCTGTAGCATCTGAACCACTTCTGCCAATAGTTGTTAATCTATAAACTTTGTTTATTCCTTGAAAACCAGTGATTACAGGAATGCCTCCACTTTTAAGATATTTTTGCAATTCTTTTGAAACAACTCTATTAATTCTTGCTGCTGAATAAGGGCCTTCAGTTATAATAGGTATTTGCCAAGACAACCAAGATCTAGATTTAAAACCAATATGCTTTAACCGTCCAGCAATTAAAGCGCAAGAAACTTGCTCTCCCGTAGATAATAAAGCATCATATTCTGCTTTGTCAAAATTGTTACTAATTAATTTAGATTTATTAACAAGTTCATTAGTAACTCCACTCATAGCTGAGGAAACCACCACTACTTTATTTTTCTTCTTTTTATAAGAAGATATAATTTTACATACCTTTTTAATTCTGTCGATACTCCCCACGGAAGTTCCACCAAACTTTAAAACTACAGTTTTCATTGATCAAATTTGTTTATTATAATTTAATAAATAATTGATAAAATACATCTTAGTTGTTATGTCAACTAATTATCGATTATGAACAGTGTAAATAAAAAAGAAATAGAAAAATTTTCAAAAATGGCGGCTGAATGGTGGGACCCGAGCGGAAAATTTAAACCTCTTCATAAATTTAATCCAATAAGAATTAGGTATATTAAAGAAAATATAATCAATAGTTTTAAATTAAAATCTAAAAAAAAACCTTTAGATAAAATTAATATATTAGATATAGGATGCGGAGGTGGACTTCTTTCTGAGCCTATGACAAGATTGGGTGCTAACGTAACTGGAATTGATGCATCAAGTAAAAATATCAATATTGCCAAATTACACGCAAAAAAAAATAAACTTAAAATTAATTATTTGTGTTCATCACCTGAAAAGTTAAAAATTCAGAAAAAATTTGATGTCATTTTAAATATGGAAATAATTGAACACGTTGAAGATATTAACTTTTTTATAAATTCTTGCTCAAAACTTCTTAAAAAAAATGGCCTTATGTTTGTTGCAACACTCAATAAAACATTAAAATCATACTTGTTTGCAATTATAGGTGCAGAATATGTTTTGAGATGGCTTCCAATCGGAACTCATGACTGGGAAAAATTTGTTAAACCTGAGGATCTTAAAAAAATTTTAAATAAAAATAATTTAAAATTAGAAAAATTAGATGGAATGAATTTTAATATTATTAGTGATGAATGGAGTGTGTCTTCAGATACATCAATTAACTATATTGTAAAATCTATAAAACTTTAGTTATCTTTATCATCTAGCCAAGGTATCATTTGAGCTTCGATACCTTCTTCTTTAAGCTCCATTAAATCTTTCTTTGAAGCATTTCCATAGATTCCTTTAGATTTTTTTTTAGGATTATAATGAATAGATCGTGCTTCATAAGCAAAATTTTCACCAACAAATTTAAAATTTTCTTTAATAAATTTTTGATAGTTTTTGATAGTTTTTTTTACACTTTCGTATTTATCCAATTGTAAATTATATTTTGTATCTTTTTTATTATTCTTTACACTTGGTGCCATAAGAGTTTTATCAACTGTTTTTGAATTACAGAAATGGCATACTAAAAGATGTTTTTTTTTTAATTTTTCAAATTCTTTAGATGAAGCAAACCAACTATCAAAAGTTGTTTCACAATTTTTACATTCTAATTTGTACTTAATCATGTTTTTGAAATAATAATTTTTGTAAAATTTTCAATACTATTAACTTCTGTAATCTGCATTAATATCTACATATTTTTTTGTAAAGTCCATTGTATAAATAGTAAAACTTTTGCTCCCTGTAAAAATTTCAATATCAAGATCAATATTATCATTTTTCATATACTCTGCAGTTTTTGTCTCATCATAACTTTGATGTAGTTTTCCATCGAAAACAATTTTGTTACTTCCAAACTTAATTGAGAGTTTTTTTAAATTTATTTTTGGTCCAGCTTTACCTATTGCCATAATAATTCTTCCCCAGTTAGGGTCCTCACCAGCAATTGCAGTTTTAACTAATGGTGAGTTTGCAATTGAAATAGCTATTTGCTTGGCCTCTATTTCTGATTTACACTTTTTAACATTAACGGTCACAAATTTTGATGATCCCTCTCCATCTGAAACCACTCTTTTTGCCAAACTTAACAAAACTCTATTAAGAGACTTGTCAAAAGTCTTTATTTTTTTATCATTTATACTTTTAATTTGTATATTATCTGCTTTACCTGTTGCAAAAATAGTTGCCATATCATTAGTGCTTGTATCGCCGTCACAAGTAATTGCATTAAAAGTCGTTGTTATATTCTTTTTAAGTAGCTTGTTTAAAATATCATTAGGTAGTTTTGCATCTGTAAATACATAAGCTAGGGTAGTTGCCATATTTGGATGGATCATTCCAGAACCTTTGGCTATTCCATAAATCTTAATTTTTTTATTTCCAATGGCACATTCCTCCATAGCTAACTTAGGCTTTGTATCAGTTGTCATGATACTAAGTGCAGCTTTCATCCAAATAAATTTATTTTGAGTATATTTAATATTTTTGATCAAACTTGGGATTTGATGAGAAATTTTTTCATATGGATAGGGTTCCCCTATAGTTCCTGTACAACCAAACATTATGTCTTTTGGTGTAATTTTTTTTGAAGTTTCTTCATCTTGTTCTTGTTTTTTGGTTAATTCAGATGAAATAGTCTCGGATAGTTTTTTCAAACTTTCATATCCTTGTTTACCTGTAAAAGCATTAGCGTTTCGAGTGTTGACTAATAGAGAAAAAATTCTTTTACTATTTTGGTTTAAGTTCCATTTAATATTCTCAGATACTATTTTTGACTGTGTATATACTGAAGCATAATTTGCTCCGTCTCTAAAGTAAAACATAGCTAAATCATCTCTATTATTATTATATAAATTTGCACTAACAACAGAAATGGACAGACCATCGACATGATCAAGGTCTTGAAAATCACTCATTCTAGCATTATTAGATTTAGAGGATAAAAAGTTGGATAAATTAATTCCCATAGTGTTTAAAATATTTATTTAATTCATATATTAAACATTATAAGTAAAGAATAAATCAAATACTCATGTTTAACCCATTAAATTTAATTACAAAATTTATTAAATCTAGCAACCAAAAAGAGCTAGATAGAATTGGTAAAATTGTAAATACAATTAATTTACTTGAAGATAAATTTAAAACACTAGATGACTTAGATTTTCCAAAAAAAACTCTAGAATTTAAAGAACAAATTAAGCAAGGAAAAGCCTTGGATGAACTTTTGCCAGAGGCTTTTGCTTTAGTAAGAGAAGCATCTAAAAGAACTAGAAATGAAAGACACTTTGATGTTCAAATTATTGGAGGAGTAGTCCTTCATGAAGGTAAAATTGCTGAAATGAGAACAGGAGAGGGAAAAACTCTTACAATTTCTCTAGCAGCTTACTTAAATGCTCTCAGTGGTAAAGGTGTTCATATTGTTACTGTTAATGATTATCTGGCAAAAAGAGATTCAATAGAAATGGGACAAATATATAATTTTTTGGGTTTGTCATCCGGATACATCAATAACGATCAGAATGACGATGAAAGAAAGAGAAATTATAATTGTGATATTACATATGCAACTAACAGTGAACTAGGGTTTGATTATCTTAGAGATAATATGAAGTTTTCAGAAGCTGAAATGGTTCAAAGAGATCATTCATTTTCTATTGTAGATGAAATAGACTCTTGTCTAATTGATGAGGCTAGAACTCCATTAGTCATATCTGGTTCGGCTGAAGATAAAACTGCTCAGTATCTTGCTATCGATAAACTAGTGAGACAATTAAATGAAAAAGATTACGAAATAGATGAAAAAGAAAGAAGTATTCTTTTAACTAATGAAGGAATTAATAATGTAGAAAGAATTTTTTCTAATGCTGGTATTTTAAAAAATAATAACTTTTATGATCCAGAAAATTTACATTTAGTTCATCATGTCAATCAAGCACTTCGAGCTAATCATTTATTTGAGAAAGGTAAAGATTATATTGTTAAAGACGAAAGCTTAAAAATTATAGATGAGCTTACAGGCAGAATACTTGAGGGAAGAAGGTTTGGAGATGGTTTGCATCAAGCATTAGAAGCAAAAGAACGAATAAATATTCAAGCAGAAAATCAAACCTTAGCTTCAATAACTTATCAAAATTATTTTAAACTTTATAATAAATTATCTGGATGTACTGGGACTGCCGCAACTGAGGCTGAAGAATTTTTTGAAATTTATAATTTAACAGTTGTCATTATTCCAACTAATAATGAAATGATTAGAAATGATTATAATGATCAAATTTTTAGGACGGAGAATGAAAAAAATGATGCGATTATTGAAAAAATAATTGAACGACATAATGCTGGTCAACCAATTTTAATATTTACATCTAGTATTAATAAGTCTGAAGTTTATTCAGCCTTATTAAAGAAAAAAAATATTAAGCATGTTGTATTAAATGCTAAAAATCATGAAAATGAGGCAGATATAATTGCAAATGCTGGTAAAGAAAAATCAGTAATTATCACAACAAGTATTTCTGGAAGAGGTGTAGATATTCAACTAGGAGGAAAAA
>Ga0255759_10006047_pt1 | contig 10271 bp, 8 predicted proteins | sample 101ome_20_FD_179959 | JGI IMG/M metagenome (GOLD analysis project Ga0255759, IMG submission 179959) | Coastal salt marsh microbial communities from the Groves Creek Marsh, Skidaway Island, Georgia - 101404AT metaG (version 2) | ecosystem: Environmental > Aquatic > Marine > Intertidal zone > Salt...
ATCGGATGAGCGCTCGTAGAGGTGTGCCAGACCCGAGCCGTAGTCGGCTTCCGGGGCGCCGATAGCCACAACATCGCCATCGATTACTGCCCCGACGCCGAAGCCGTTGCCCGCCTGTTGTTCAGGGGCTTCGAGCTTGACAGCCGGAATTTCAGCGTGGTGGGCATTGAAGACGAAGCCAGCCCGGTTTGCGCCCACCAGTAGATGGTGCCCTGAAAGATCCAGACCACGGCCAAAGCCGTTATGCTGCCGATCTTCTTCCGTGGCAGGCTCCGGCTGCTTCAGGGTGTTCGTATGGCTCCACGCGCCATCATCACCCTTCTCAAAGACAAACACGGCACCAAAGCGCTCGTGGTTGGGCGCGCCGACAAACAGCCGATTGCCTGCTGCAGCAACGGTCTGCCCCAAGGCGGCATTATCGCTCAGGCCGTCAGCCTCAAGCATCGCGCCCTCGGACCAACCGGATTCGGTCTGCTCGAAAACGTGGATGCCTCCCCGGCCGTCGTTCATGGCGGGTGTACCCACGAACAAGCTGCTTCCCGACCCTGCAATGGCCCAGGCGGGGGCATCCGTCACGGTGCCCATCGTGTGCCACATGTCGCCCATCTGATGCACGATGTGGACGGCGCCTTCGTCGGTCGTGCCGTTGTAGGAGGCAATCAGCCAGGTGTCGCCCACCTTGGCCATGGTCTGTGTGCGGAAGCCACCGCGCGCATAGGCCCCGCCGAACTCATGACCTTCCGGTAGATCCGGAGCGTCGATACGACCCGTTTCCGACCAGCCCCCTTCACCCTGCTCGAAGACATATACCGCACCGGCCCGGGGAGCAGCCACGAGCATGGTCGAGCCGTTCACATGGATCGCGCGGCCGAATTCGTTGCCGTGCTCGCCATCGGAGGCGCCCCAGGCGGCTACTTCCACCCAATCACCTGCGTCATTCTTGGCATACTGATGAACCGTCCCAGCCGGGTCCGAGCCGCTGGGCCAACCGATGGGAGCCGACCCAACGTAGAGGTGACCATCGGCCATCTCAAGGGCCCCACCGAAGCCCAGACGGGCGCCGAGCGAACCATCCGGAGCAGACTGGGCCAGAACCAGGGAAGTGCTGAAAAGAAAAAGCGTCAGGCAGGAAAAGATGCGGGACATGTCCGGTGGGGGTCTGAATAGAGTGTTACAGCATCGAAGGGCCCATACACTACCCCAAAAACTGCGAATGGGCAAGATGCAAAGGACAATCGCGCCCGGCCTCTTCCCCTTGTCAGTACCAATCAGGATACGATTGTACTGGAAATTCTGTCCCGTGGATCTCTGAGAGACATCAATCCTACCTCTTCCGACCATGTTGACCGCGACCAAGGCACGATTGAGGCGCATCTGATATAGCCCGATGCCCTGAATCAACCTTTCGATCACACATTCTGTTTTTGGACGTTGCGGCGGGGTATCATTTCTCCAAACGATACCCGCCGCACGTATGCCCCTGCGCTACTTCCTGCCGTTATTTGCTGTCGAATTGCTGCTGATGGTGCCTTCTGTCTGGGCGCAAACCAATCCGGCCCTGGTCGGCTCGTGCCAGCCCGGTCAGGCACACTCGGTGCTTGACATCGGAAATGTGCGTGCGCATATCAATAATGACGGTGGACAATTTTACCCCAATACGGGAGACAGCTTCACCTACGAGATCCCGAAAGGAAGTGGCCTGAACGCCCACTTTGCAGATGGCCTGTTCGTTGGCGGTATTATCGACGGTGAGCTGCGTGTGACCGGCTCCAACTATGGACCGTCAGAATTCTGGCCTGGACCCCTTCCCTTGAACGGCATCCCAACGGACTGTGCCATCTTCGATCGGATCTACACCGTTGAATCATCCGACCTTGCGGAAGACGGAACTCCCACGGTCGATATGCTGGAGTGGCCTGCCCACCTTGGGGCTCCGTACCATGACGTCGATGGCATTACGGGATATGATCCATTGAGTGGGGACCGGCCAAAAATACGTGGCGACCAATACCTGTGGTGGATCAGCAATGATGCGGGCAATGTGCATGAGGAAACCCTCTCCAACCCGCTTCGCATCGAAGTCATCAACGAGGCATGGGCCTTTGAAGCCGTTGGAGATGTAGGAAACACCACGTTTTTCAGACATTCCATCATCAACAAAGGAGCCGACCTGATCCAGGACGCATACGTAGGGCTCTATGCTGACGTTGACCTGGGGTCAGCATTCGATGACTATCCAGGATCAGACTCGTCGCTCAGCCTGGCCTACATGTATAATGCGGACGATGATGACGACGACCAATACGGTCCTGCTCCGCCCGCTTTCGGGTTCACGCTGCTGGAAGCTTCGCATTCTTCTGGCGGACTGCCTACCGATGTCGGGGCGGATCCATCAGCTTTTCTGACGTCCATCATCTCGCCTGAAAAAAGTGGAGGTCCATTCTACGAGTACCCGGGGACAGCGGAGCGCATGTATCGTTTCTTGCAAGGGCGGTCGCCAGTTACCGACCTGCCCATGTATGCATGGGGATACCCTTGGGAAAACAAGGGACCGGAGACGAACTACGCCTACCATGGAGATCCTGTCACCGGACGTGGATGGTCAGCCCTGAATATCGATGGACAGGGTACGGCGATGGCTCCGAAAGACAACCGCATCATGGGCTCCCACGGACCGTTTGACCTGGCCCCTGGCGACTCGGCATCGTTCACGTTTGCCTACGTATGGGGTCGTGGCCTGAGCAATCTCGATTCCGTTTCAAAGCTCAAGTCAATCACTTCTTACCTGCACCACGTCAAGGATGCATTGAACGGCCCGCGACGTCCGCCTGCTCCCCGTTTCATCGACGGCAACCCGCCCGAAGCTCCTCAATTCCCCTTCTGGGTCGACGAGCCCTGGCCGAATCCCGCCTCGGATAGACTGAGCCTGTCCTACAGCCTCCCACTGGACGGTCCGGTCACGGTGCGAGTTTTTGATCGCCTGGGGCGCGTTCGCCTGCTCCAGGAGTTCACTACATCCAATGGCCCTGACCTGATCAATCTGGACATCTCCTCCCTACAATCTGGTGCCTATTCCTTGTCCCTGTACAGTCGGTCCCACCACGCGGACTATTCCTTCGTTGTCATCCGATGAGAAAGTACCTGCTGTTCACAGTGCTCATGGTCACTGCTCCTGCCTTCGCACAGGACCCGTACGCCACGGCCAACTGCGAACAGGATATCTCCGAATATTGGCTCGAGGTGGGCAACGTGAACGCGCGGATATTCAACAATGCGCCTATCGGTTGGCGTCCCAACGCCAACAGCTCTGGATATTTCGTACCGCCCGAAGAAACCGCCAGTCCCCTGTTTACCTCTTCGTTCATCGCGGCCGGTCAAATCAACGACGAACTCCGTGTGGCGGGCAGCTCCTATGGTCCCTATGAAATGTGGCCCGGACCCGTGCCCTCCGGAGAGGCAGCCAACTGGGATTGCACTCCATTCAACCGATTCTGGATGCTCGATCGACAAACCGACTTTCAGCCTTCGGATGCCGTTCCGGATCCAACGCAAGCCATCCTGAACTGGCCAGTCGACCTGGGTGCTCCTTTCATCGACCGCAACGGAGTGCCTGGGTATCAACCCGAAGAAGGAGACTACCCAGTAATGTTCGGAGACCGGCAACTGTGGTGGATCATGAATGATCGAGGCAACGACCACACACGGTTCAACACCGATCCCCTAGGCATCGAAGTACGCGCTTCCGCATTTGGATTTGACGCACAGAACGATTTGGGAAATGTCACTTTCTATCGATACGAGGTAACCAACAGGGGGCCTGAGATCATCCATGACCTGACGCTCGGAATGTATGCGGATCTTCAGATCGGTTTCTACAATGACGACCGGGCCGGCACGGATACCACGCTGGCCATGTGGTACCAGTTCAACAGCGACAATGAGGACGAAGGCAAGATGGATGGGTACGGTTCGAGTCCTCCGGCAGCGGGATTTGCCGTCATGGACCTTCGCCATTCAGCCGGAACGCTGCCTTCTGACTTCGATCTTCCACCCTCCCACAACCTGGCGGCTACTGCCTTCATGGGGGGTGGAGGAGCTGTCGGAGATCCCGGAAATGCCACACAACTTTACAATGTCATGACCGGCCGATGGAAAGACGGGTCCATCCGCCGGGAAGGAGGTCGCTGGGGTCACGAATCGTTCGGCGGCACAGGAAAACCCATGCCATTCTTCATGCCAGGAGACCCGCTGACGGGAGCGTTCTGGTCGGAGCTCAACATCGATGGCAATGGCACCGCCATGGAACCCTTATGGCGAACGGGCATCATGGCAACACCGACGTTTGACCTTGGACCGGACGAATGGGCCAGCGTGACTTTTGCCCTGGTATGGGCGCGCGGGTCCGACCACATGGACGCCGTCACGCAGCTCCGCCACGTGGCATCAGGTCTACACGACACGGCCCACGCACTGCTGGCACCACGAGAGCTCAAACCGCCGCTCTTCCAGGATGGTAATCCACCTGAAAATCCGAACTATCCGTTCTGGGTGGATGACCCATGGCCCAATCCAGCCAGCGACCGGCTTTCATTGAATGCGAGTTTCCACAAGAGCGGACCCGTGACCGTCCGCATCGTGGACGGTCTCGGGCGAATCCGGATAAGGAAGTCACTGCGCATAGATCAAGCAGGTACCCAAGATCTCAATCTGGATATTTCTTCGCTGCCATCCGGCTCCTATATGATCAGCGTCGAAAGCTGGTCCCGCCGCACCTCCCATTCTTTCGTGGTCCTCCGATGAGGTGGGCAATCGTAACCGTTTCATTTATTGCAGCCCTGCTCGTCGAAGAGGCAAACGCCCAAGATGTCGGCACGTGCGAACCCTCTACCGCTACGACCCTACTCGAGACCAGCGGAGTAAGGGCAGGCCTGCGCAATGACGGGATGTTGTTCTGGCGCAGCGGGTTGAGCCCCGCATACTACGAAGTCCCGAAGGGATCGGGTATAGGCGCCATCTTCAACGCGGCGCTCTGGCTGGGTGGTTTTGTGGATGATGAACTACGGGTTGCAGCCACGACATACGGTCCCTATGAATTCTGGTCTGGACCGATTCCTGAGGATGGGTCCCCTCCCTTGGATTGCAGCGAGTACGATCGCTTCTGGTCGCTCGATTACGAGGCGAATATGGATCGGGAAGACGGCCCCGTTTCTGTCAGCGAACAGGAGGCTGATTGGCCGACTGATCTCGGATTTCCTTTTGTGGATCGCAACGGTGAAGCTGGATACCAACCCGACGAGGGTGACTACCCGGCCATGAACGGCGATATCCAGGTATCCTGGATCATGAATGATCTTGGAGGTCCCCATGAACGAAGTGACGGCAAACCTCTCGGGGTCGAGGTTCAGGCTAACGCCTTCGGATTCAACGCAACCAATCCGCTGGGCTATGCGACGTTCTACCGGTACACCATTCGCAACAGGTCGAGCCACACCATTCGGGACATGGTCGCAGGGCATTGGGTGGATGCCGACCTGGGCTGGTTTGCCAACGACCGCTCGGGCACTGACACAACGCTTGCAATGCACTTTTTTTACAACGCCACAAATGACGACGATGCTTCCAGAGGCGGTTACGGACCAAATCCGCCAGCTCTTGGGCTCATGATTCTCGAGGCAAGTCACATAAACGGGAGCCTCCCGTCAGACATTCAGGCTTCCTCCGCGCGACACATGACGTCTGCCCGGAATGTGTGGGGTGGCGGTGGGATCCAGGGAGATCCCGGCTCGGCATCGGATTTCTACAACCTCATGACCGGGCGATGGAAGGACGGCTCACCGATGACCGAAGGCAACTGGGGACTCGATGCAGTTGCGCGACCGATGCCATTCTGGATGCCCGGAGACCCTGTCACCAATTCTTTCTGGTCTGAGACCAACATCAATGGTAATGGGGGTGAAGTCCACGCAGCAGATCGAAAGAGTGTGGTCAGCTACGGCTTGTTTGATCTGGCCCCGGGCGAATGGGCCCGATTCACCTTTGCCATCATCTGGGCGCGCGGTGATAGCCACCTCGGTTCCATCACCGAGCTACGTCGCGTTGCGTCGGACCTTCACGAGTCACGGGAAGCGATCCTGGCACCACGCCAACTCAAACCTCCCAGATTCAAGGACGGCAATCCGCCCGCAACCGAACAATTCCCCTTCTGGGTCGACGAGCCTTGGCCGAATCCGGCATCGGACCAGGTAATGCTCCGCATGAGCCTGAAGTGGGATGCGTCGGTATCCATTAGGCTGATCGACACACTGGGCCGGGTGTTTATGAGTGAGGAATTCAGCGGTTCATCAGGACAACGGACGAAGCAGCTTCAGACGGGGGATCTCCCGGCCGGCACGTATGTAATCCGCATCACTCAGCGAGGCAATGCAATAAGCCGTTTGCTTGTGATCCTGTAGACAAGGGTCTGATGCAAAAACTGTCGTACGGCTGAGCATCGTTCAGCGCCCTTCGATAGCATCAGTCCATCCAGTGGACGACACCCGATGCCATGTCGTACTGGGCGCCCACCAGCTTGACCGCGCCGGCAGCCTCAGCATCGCGGATGATATCCGAAAGGTTTACCAGGTTTTCAAGGGCATGGCGCACATTCGCCCGTCCCGCGATCTCGCACTTCTCCTCCAGGGACGGTGCTTCAGCGAAAGCCCCATCATCATGGACGGCCTCACTGATCCGGCCCATCAGCATATCCATGCTGGGCGAGTAGTGGACGTCCGGGTTCAGTATGGCTTTGACAGCTGCACCGATCGCGCCGCATCCAGTGTGGCCAACGACGACCACGAGAGAAGAGCGGAGAACGTCTACCGCATACTCGACACTGGCCACTTGCGAGGGACCCACGACGTTGCCCGCGACCCGGATTACGAACAGATCGCCGAGGTCTTGATCGAAAATGAGCGAAGGCGGCACGCGGCTGTCACTGCAGGCAATGACGACCGCAAATGGATGCTGCCCAGAAACGAGGTCGCCCCGCATCTTCTCCAGATCCAGGGCCGTCAGGGAATGGCCTCCCTGTAGAAAGCGTTCGTTTCCGGCCTTGAGACGGCGCAGAGCTTCCTTCGGGACTACAGTCGTTTCCATGCACTAGGCTACAAATTTTTTCGGTGATTTCTTATGATAACAAGTAATTACAAGTTTTCCAGACCCATCAAATACTGTAAGGCCACAGCTGCTTTTTTCCTGCTGGGCGACTTGCTGGCGCCGTTGCCTCACATTGCCTTCGTAGCACAGAGTGATCATTACACCATGCTTGGTACCTGACAGTTACGAGCTGCGGGAGGGCACGTCGATTCGCTTCGGTATCGACAACGTCTTCGACACCTTCTACCACGAGCATCTGAGTTTCGGCAACCTGCCCAACGAAGGCCGCAACGTGTATCTTTCGGTGTCCTACACACTCTGACGGGCCCGGCGAATTCTCGGCGGATTGACTCTCGCGCTCCGGCAGCTTCCGAACCTTTCCGCCAGGACCGCTTTCACGGGCCTCCTGATTTCCCTTACTGCACCCACCCCTACCTGTCATGAGCGATCAGAAGATCATCTTTTCCATGAATGGCGTCGGCAAAGTCTACAAGTCGACACGCAAGCAGGTCCTCAAAGACATCTGGCTCTCGTTTTTCTACGGGGCCAAGATTGGTGTGCTCGGACTGAACGGCGCCGGTAAATCTTCCCTCCTGCGCATCATTGCGGGCCTCGACACGGACTACCTGGGCGAGATCCAGGCGCAGAAAGGCATCACGTTCGGGTATCTTCCTCAGGAGCCTGAGCTCGATCCCGAAGCCACGGTACTCGACATTGTGGAAGAAGGAGCTGGCGAAGCCGTGCAGCTGCTCAAGGACTATAACGCCGTCAACGAGGCGTTTGCCGAGCCCGATGCGGATTACGAGGTCCTGATGGAAAAACAGGCCAAGCTCCAGGACAAGATCGACGCCATGGGTGCCTGGGACCTGGAAAGCCAGCTTGAAATGGCCATGGATGCGCTACGCTGCCCTCCGGCTGATGCCAAGATCGGTGTGCTGTCAGGGGGTGAAAAACGCCGCGTGGCACTCGTGCGTCTCCTCCTCCAGAAGCCTGATGTGCTTCTCCTCGACGAGCCCACCAACCACCTCGACGCTGAAAGCGTGGCGTGGCTCGAGCAGCATCTGGACCGCTATGAAGGTACGGTCATCGCCGTAACGCACGATCGCTACTTCCTGGACAATGTGGCTGGTTGGATCCTGGAATTGGACCGGGGTCAGGGCATCCCGTTCGAGGGCAACTACTCGTCCTGGCTTGAGCAGAAGAAGAAGCGCCTGGAACTGGAGGAGAAGCAGGAATCCAAGAAACAGAAAGCCCTGCAGTCCGAGCTCGAATGGGTGCGCATGTCACCCAAGGGTCGCCGTGCCAAAAACAAGGCGCGCATCACGGCCTACGAGAAAATGGTCGAGGAGCAGAAGGAAAAGCGGGAGGAGACCGTCCAGATTCCGATCCAGCCAGGACCACGGCTCGGGCAGCAGGTCATCGTGGCCAAGGACGTCATGAAAGGTTTCGGAGACCGGTTGCTCTACGACAACGTCAACTTCTCCCTGCCACCGGGTGGCATCGTTGGTATTGTGGGCGCCAACGGCACGGGTAAGACGACGCTCTTCCGCATGATCACGGGACAGGAAACACCTGATGGCGGCACGTTCGAAGTCGGCGATACGGTCAAGCTCGGCTACATCGACCAGGACCGCCCGCTGGACGGGACGAAGAACGTCTGGCAGGAGATCACGAACGGTACGGATTTCATCGAGGTCGGTGGCCGCGAAGTCAACTCACGCGCCTACGTGGGCCGCTTCAACTTTGCAGGAAGCGACCAGCAGAAACTAGTGTCGGAGCTCTCGGGTGGGGAACGCAACCGCGTTCACCTGGCCAAGATGCTCAAGGAAGGCGCCAACGTGCTGCTTCTTGACGAACCCACGAACGATCTCGATGTGAACACACTCCGGGCACTCGAAGATGCACTGCTCGATTTTGCAGGCTGCGCCGTGGTCATTTCGCACGATCGCTGGTTCCTTGATCGTATTGCTACGCACATCCTGGCCTTCGAGGGCAATTCGGAAGTCGTATGGTTCGAAGGCAACTATTCGGACTACGAGGAAAACCGTAAAGAGCGCCTTGGCATCGAGGCCAACCAGCCGCACCGCATAAAATACCGCCATCTTACCCGGTAGCCTCACAAAGGCACGGTTCAAACCGGATCACATTTGGGATGCGTAGACTGGAATCAGTCCGGATCGCAGGTTCTGTAGTCGAACGGCAAGTAGAGACCGCAGACGCCAACAAAGCTGGTGCCCAAAAATACGACCGCAACGACCATGGCTATGGTCCCGATCGTGCCCGTGAGGATGTCCATGAAGAAAAGTATGACAAGGACCGTGCCCACCACGGAGCGGATGCTGCGGTCCATTCGACTCATGTTTTTCTGGATTTTCATGGCTTCGGATCTGAAATGAGTCAGTGAGTAGGTCCCACGGAGGAAGTACCGATTATTCGACCAAGGCCATCAGGGCCTCAAACAGCAGTACACCGCCACTCAGAATAGCGATACACAGCATGCATATAATAACCAATTTCCAAGAGTCCTTCATGGAATCTTTCTCCGGTCCTCCAGCTCCAGGCATCTAGGGATGCCTCAGTCTACGATCGACCTGAAAGACCCGCAAAACAGGAATGTGTAAATTTCGATGTATACGTTCCCGGCCGCCTCATCTCAGCTCGGTCCCGCAGCAACGGGACGAATCTGTCAGGACGGGTTGTCCGTCAGCATTTCTCCAATGAACGCCGCTCCCCGTATCAGGCTTCCCTCGAGCGTGAAGGGGTTGTGCTCTCCACCCTCGTAGAGAAACGCTTCAAACGAATCGGCACTGCGACCAGAGGCTTGCATGACGTCAATCATGCGCTGTGCCTGTGACACGGGAACGATGGAATCCGCCGTTCCATGGTGGATTTGCAAGCTGGTGATGCGGTCCGTAAAAAGCACAGGGGACCTACGCACAAGCTCCGTGCGAAGGGTCTCCAGAGAAATATCCCCGTCCCGGTATGGGAGCACGAATTCCTCGGTCAGTACATCCAGACCGGGCAGATCTCGGGGGTTGCCTTCAAGGATCTCCGTCGCCACGTCCTGGACAAAGGGTCCAAAGAAATCGGTTGGTCCGAAAAAGCCGAGCACCCGCCGAACGGACTCGGACCGGGCG
>Ga0255759_10006049_pt1 | contig 10267 bp, 9 predicted proteins | sample 101ome_20_FD_179959 | JGI IMG/M metagenome (GOLD analysis project Ga0255759, IMG submission 179959) | Coastal salt marsh microbial communities from the Groves Creek Marsh, Skidaway Island, Georgia - 101404AT metaG (version 2) | ecosystem: Environmental > Aquatic > Marine > Intertidal zone > Salt...
CGAATCGCAAATGGCTTCGCGCAAAATATTGTCGTCCTCAACGACCAGTACGGTGGGTGCTTCATACGGCATGTTGCAGTTCCTCGGCAGTTGATGCGTTATCTAAAATGGCTTCGAGTTGCTCGGCAGTGGTCATCAAGACGCGTGACAGTGGCAGGAGCAGCGTGAACTCAGCGCCCCCCTCGAGTCGATTGGTGACCGACCACTTGGCATCGTGGTTCCTTGAGATCATGGCAGCGAGCGCGAGCCCAAGGCCCGTACCCCCGATCCGCGTAGTGTAAAAGGGATCAAAAATGCGTTTCATACTTTCTTCGTCGATCCCGGGCCCATTGTCGGCAATGCGGATCGCGAGCCCGTTGTCTAGAAGCTCTGCACCCACGGTCAGTTGCGCAGTTTCACTGGCATTCATTTGCACGCCGTTTTCGGCAATGGCCGTCAGCGCAGAGAGCAGTCCTTCCTGATTGGCAATCAGGACCACATCGTATTCGGGTCGCGCGTCAATCCATTCACCGCCCTGGCTCGCCAACACGGGCTGAACGGACGCCTTCAGCGCATCGAGTAATTCAAAGAGCGAGCACTCACCCATTTCACTGCCACCGCCACGCACGTAATCCAGGCTGTCGGTCACGAGCTGCTCCAAATGCTTCAAGCGATCGCGAATTTTGTCGGCGATCTCGCTTTGGTCTGCCGGCGCGTGTACGGGCCGCTTGAGTGCGCCCACGTAAAGCAATGCAGACGCGAGTGGCGTTCTGATTTGATGCGCCAACCGCGCCACCATTTCACCCAGCGCTGATAACCGCTCACGCCGGTGATCGGCCGCTTGCGCTTCGTAGGCTTCGGTGACATCGGTGAGCAACACCACCTGGTCGCCGTACTCATCCTGCGTTTGATTCGAGAGGGTGACGCGACGGCCGTTCTTTAACACGATTTGCTTGCCATCCGCGGCAACGGATTTGGCCACTTCGCCAATAACCGATAGGAAATTCATGTTGAGCAGCGGCTCACCCAAAAGGTCAATGGCAATGGGGTTCGCCAGCATGATGGTGTGATGCCGGTCCAGCACCAAGACCCCACCGGGCAACGCATCCAGCAACGCCGTCAAGCGGTGCGCCAAACGCTCTTTTTCAATCAGCTCCTGCTCACGGGCGGCTTTCGCTGCATCCAGTTGAGCCGAAAGATCCGTTACTTGATGTGCCAATTCCGCGTAGGAATCCGTCAACTGCTGAGCGAGGGTCTGAAAATCATCGCCTGGTGATGCACCTAGTGCGTCGTCAAGCGCCAGGGCTGACAGCAGCTCTGGTGCCAGGGTCGCTTCCGTTGACTTTGATGATAACTGCATGCGCGGTCTTCCTCTTTCGTAGGGAGGAAAAAGCAAGCCGCGTGCCTATTTTTATTTATCAATAAAAACAGTTAGTTAGAGAGTTTGGGGGGGCAGAATTGGTGTATTTCGTCAAAGATTTGACGGCTCAGTGGCGTTCGATACCGAGCTTTTTCATCTTCTCAACGAGGGTGGTTCGCCCGAGCCCCAGGAGCTCGGCCGCCTTGGCCACGACGCCACCCGTGCGGTCGAGCGCATCTTCAATCATTTGAATTTCAGTGCGGGTGAGGAAGTCTTTAAGGTCAATACCCTCTTCAGGCAGGCTCCGGTTCGTTTGCGATCCACTAGCCGTTTCAGGCAGCTCACTTTCAGCGCCAAAGCGGTATTTCTCAGGCAGTTGCGCCACATCCACTTCTTTACCGGCATGCAGAATACTCATGCGCTCAACAAGGTTCATAAGCTCACGCACATTACCTGGCCAGGTGTGCTTTTGTAGCTGGGCGATGGCCTTGTCGGTGAAGGTCAGCCCTCCTGCCTTCAATTGCGCAATCTGGTGGCTGATGAGCAGGCCAATATCCGCTGTGCGATCCCGAAGGGCGGGCGTCTCAATGGGGAACACATCCAGCCGGTAATAGAGGTCTTCGCGAAATTTCTTTTCGGCAACCAAAGACTCCAAGTCCTGGTGCGTCGCCGCCACCACCCGCACATTGGCCTGAATGGTTTGAGTGCTCCCCACACGTTCAAACGTGCGCTCTTGCAAAACACGAAGGAGCTTCACCTGCATATCCAGCGGCATATCGCCAATTTCATCGAGGAAAAGCGTCCCACCGGCCGCCAACTCAAAGCGGCCTTGGCGATTGGCGATGGCGCCGGTAAAGGCGCCCTTTTCATGCCCGAAGAGTTCAGATTCGAGCAGCTCTGCCGGAATGGCGCCGCAGTTCACCGGCACAAAGGGCCCATTTGCTCGGTTTGAGGCTTGGTGAATGCTCCAGGCAACCAGTTCTTTTCCGGTACCCGTCTCACCTTGAATCAACACGCTCGCCTCACTCGGCCCGACCTGGGTCACGAGTTCGCGCACCGCGCGCATCGCGCGGGAGTCGCCGAGGAGGATGTTGTCTACCGTATCTTGCATTAATTCTTCAAATTCACTCTGCGCGAGCGCACCCGCTGCCCTTTCCAATACTCAACGAATAATCCAACACAATGCTTCGGAGACATGCATTCCAGGCGCGTACCGCGCATCTACCGGCTCGCGACAACTGTCCACCCGAATTGGTCCAAGCTGCGTGATGATGCAGATCATTGCATGCAGCGCGAAGCACCACCAGCTGAATCACGTTGAAACGCCACCGGCTTCGCGCTCCGCACGCCGCATGGCAACCTCGCGCCGGTGGTGCTTGAAAACCAATCGATCCAGCGAGGATTCGACCACTTCATTCACCTGCTCGAACACAACCGTCTGCCAGTCACTCGGTACGAAAGCTGAATCCGTGGCAACCACTTTGCCCGCAAATTCCAGCGGGCGCGGTACATTGGGCAGTAAGAATAGAGAGACTTTGACCCAAGTACCCGGGGCGCTCACTGGCGCTTGATGAGGCGCGAAACTCACTCCAGCACTTGAGAGCCGAAACACCTGCGCCACCGGTACCACCACTTCCCGACGCACGAGGTCAGCGAGCAATTCCGAGATGAGATTCAACTTCTGGTCGAGGCGATCGATTTCCTGCATCAACGCTTCGAGCGAGGGCTCCGGTTCACGGCGAGATTGATCCTCTGAAGCCAGCGTTTTCAGCAGCGACGTATTGCGGTCATCAAACCGCATGAAATCGTTAAAGGTGGGGGGCGAGGCGAGCGCCTCACAGGCCAGCGGCAAGGTATCTTGAAATGACAATTGGTCACTGAAGGGGCAGGTTAGATTCGCCATCTGATCGCCCTAAATCGAAAACCTCAGTCTACCCAGGCATGCACCATAAAAGAAGCGAGGGCGGCTTTAGATGAAAGCGGAGCGGTCAGGAACACAGGCATCGCCGCCAACTAAACGACTAACTCCAAGCACTCCTCGGCTCTAGTTAACGAGCGCTATTCAAGTAAGCAGACACCGCCCGGTGGTTTTGTTGCGATTGCCGCATTTCATCCAGCAAGCGCACTTTCGCAGCATTCACCTGCTCTAAAATGGCTTGGTTTTGCACCAGCAATTGCTGAATTTTGACCTTGGTAGCTTCCGCGTGCTCGCCCTCGATGGGCGGCTTCAAGCATGCTCGGAGTGCCTGGTCGCGTTTGCTTTGCAGCGCCAACATCTCATCCCAATCGCCTATGCTCACGCGATCGAGCATGGTTTGAGACAAATCCCGCACGGCGTCCATCTCGCTCAGCTGTTGCTCAGCGATACGCCCCACAGCTGGGAATTGGGCAACAGCAGCTTCTCTCATTAGCTGCGGTACTCCATAGGGATCGCGGACCAGCCCTCTTCCACTTCTCTGAGCAACCCCTGAACTTCTACAAACCCCTGCTCGTCGTTTTGCGCATTGGCTTCGAAGATTCGGCGTTCCATGTAGCTATAAAGATCGCCCATCTGCTCTGAAAACGCGGGGTCACCGCCAGGCTCAAGCGAGGCGCGAAGATACTCAATGATGGCAATGGCGCGGCTCACAGATTCACCCTTTTCAGCGTAATTGGCATGCTCAAGGTGACGTTTCGCTTCACCTAATTTATCCATCGCGCCTTTCAACAGCATCGCAACCAATTGGTGCGGGCTCGCGCCCTCCACTGAAGATTGCAAACCCAGTTGCTTGTATGCACCCATTGCCGCTTTAGCATTCATCGTTTCGTCCTTCTATCAATCTTTTAGCCGAACTCCACCCAAAGGGGGAATCAACGCGTCTAAATCACTCACCTGGTTATCGGCAGATTCCACTATTTCCTTAGGGTTGTGTTCGGCTCAACGAACCCGCTTAGAGCCTGGCTCAAATAGGTCTGTGTGGTATTCAGCTGAGCGATAAGCGTTTCAAGCCCATTAAACTGGCTACGATATCTCTGCTCCAGCTGAATCGCGCGATAATCCAGCGCTTCTCGTTGCTTCTCCAAGTCCTTGATACTGGAATTCAAACCGTCGATGCGTGCCTCAATCAAACCCTCATCATCTAGTAACGAATCGAGCAGCGTTTTCACCTGAGAGCCGATGCCGCTTGTATAGCTCACCGTTCCCAAATCGCCAGTGGCACCGTTGCTGACTTTGAGGACTAGTCCCTCGACTGCAGTGCCCACTGCCCCCGTCAGGGTGCCTGCCGCTTCATCGTACGTAGCCGAAGCACCATTGATGTACCCAGTGTAACTGGAGGTACCGTCCGTACCACTTGCAGCAGAAATACCAAACAGACCGGCATCGTTTAATACATTGCTGATTGAAATGGAGCTTGAGCTACCTTGACTCACGGTTTCAAACGTCAAGGTACCGCCAGCCGGATCACTCGCCGTCACATTCACCACGTTTGAGCCGAACGCTGTGCTGATTTGTGCGGTAAGCTGACTCGCAATGTCATCATAGTCAATGTTACCGCCGCCAGAATCATTCAGATCAACAGTGCGGGTGACTCCATCAACGGTGAGATCAAACGTAATGCGCTGATTTTTTGGATTCACTGAGCTCGTTGCGCTCGTCAGGCTAGCGCTCGTTGCGACAAGATCAAGTCGAACAGCGTAGTCTCCGACTTTGGTCGCATCAGTCGCGGACACATACGCCACATTCGCGTTCGAGAGGGTCCCGAGCGACGCAAGCACAACGGCCACATCGCTCGCATTCGACTCCAAAATGGAGGTTAGTTTGCTGGCGTCCAGTTGAAGCGAGCCCTCACTGACTCTGGTGGTAACACCCAGCTCGGCGAGGTTTGTGTAGGTTGCGCCGGTCGCTGCAATCGCCGAATTAATCTCGCTTCGAATCCGCCTGGCGATATTTCGAATGGTGGCATCACCCGTTAGCACACTCGAGGACTGATTTTCAGCGTCATAGCTGGTTAAATCATTCAGCGTTTGAATGAATTCATTGTACCCGTCGATAAATCCCTGCACGCCCGCTTGTGCCTTTGCAATATCTTGGCTCACGGTCACCGTGACGGGATTTTCCGTCACTTTCTTGACGGTCAAACTCACACCCGAGAGCGCATCATTCACTGCATTGGTCGCGCTCTCGATCACTAATCCGTTGATTTTCAGTGACGCATCAACCGCCTTATTCGTCTCTTGTTGGTTCCAAGCCGCCGCGTTATAAGCCAACCCCGAGAGTCCAGACGTATCGGTATCAACCGAGTCAGAATCATCAACGTCAATTGAAATACTATTTTCAATACCCGTCTCAGCCGACGTCAACGTTAAGCGGTAACTCGTGCCATCAAATACGATCGCCGCAGTAACCGGCGCGGCAGAGTCGTTGATCGCATCACGAATACCCTCAAGGGTTTTGTTTGAGTCATCAATGGTGATAACAGTTGGCGTGCTGCCGGACTTCGCGCTGAACCCAGTCGGATTACCCGAGCCGTCATAGGTCACGGAGCCTATATTGATGGTCAAGGTTCCTGTACCAACAACGCTATCCGCCGCAGCGAGGGCAAGTGATGAAGGAGAAGCCAAGGAGTGCGCTTCCGCAAGTGCAGTGACTTCCAGCTCATAACTCCCGGCCAGTGCATCGTCACTTGCTGAAACAGTTACATCACCGTAAGTGGAGGTCGAAGCCTTCATCGCGGTGTATTGAGATGCTGTGGCCGCAGCTGCAGCCGCCGACTGAAGCGAGGCGAGCGCTCCCTTGAGCGAGCCGTAGGCCGATATTTCGCTTTGATACCGAGCTTCGCTCAGCGCCAAACGCCTGGATGCAGGCACCACATCCACCTGCACCAGCTGCGCAACAAGCGATTCAACGTCTAACCCTGACGCAATTCCGGTCGAAGAAATTGGCATAGGCGCCTCAAATGCAAAAAGCTACTCATCGTTCTATGATCAATGAGTAGCAATCACAATGCCAGTTATCGGTTCAAACGCTCTTATCCATCAACAATCCCGCTCTCATTTCAGCCATCTCATCTCGAATTTGCCGAGAGATCGCCACAACCTCCTCCGACGGGATCTGACGCACGACCTGATTCGTTTGTGTATCCCTAACGGTAATGACCGATCGGTCGATCGATTCATCTCTGGCAAAACTCAAGTTCCGGCCCAGACCATCAACATAATCCTGGAGATCAGCGATTGCTTTATCTAAGTCTTTTGGCTCGAATTCCGGTACGGCTGGCGCCGCCTTGATCGCAACAGACGGCATTTCTCTGCCCTCTTGTGGCAACACTTCACCGGCAGAACTTGCCGCGTCAGTCCGAACTTGTGCTTGTTGAACGTTTTGTTTTGTATTCGATATTTCCATACCTACTCCCCTTTCTTAGAAGGCGAGTGAACCGGGGCAAGCCCCGGTTCTCGCGGTTTTCCATTCATTCAGACAATTACTGGAGCAGAGCCAGCACGTTCTGCGGAATCGCATTGGCCTGAGCCAACATCGCGATACCCGACTGCTGCAGGATCTGAGCCTTGGTCAAAGCCGCCGTTTCGGCTGCGAAGTCGGCATCCTCGATGCGTGACTTAGAGGCCTGCAGGTTCTCCGCGGCAACCTGCTGACTAGCAACCACAGACTCAAACCGGTTCTGGTAAGCACCCAAATCACCGCGGCCGGCGTTGATCACGTCCAACGCAGCATCAATAACGTTCAGAGCTGACGTGCCACCTGAGGCCGTTGAGATATCAATCGAAGCGACCGTGCTCGCGGTACTGGTCAACGTCGAGAAAAAGTTCCCATTGTCTGTTACGGTGATTGCGCCTTTAGAACTAGCGAGCTCAAGCTCGCCCGAAATAATCGCAAAGTCATTGTTATTCGCCGCGTCCCCATCAAGGGTAATCGATGTGCCGGCCGTTTCAGCCAGGTCTTTGCCCACATTGACAGTTTCTGTAGCTGCGGTGGAAACAAAATTTCCAATAGCGATATCGTGCCCAGTGGAGCTGGTTAGTTTAAGGCCGGCACCGCCATCTGAAGTCATTACCACCTGCTCGGCTTTGATTCCAGTCGAAGCGTACGCGTTATTGATCGCTGTGACCAAGCCCGACAGATCCCCGGAGGTAACAGCTGTTGCCCCGATGCTAACCTCGGCAGTGCCCGATGCGACCGCGTCGTTGGTTCGACTGGAAAGATCGAAAGACACATTACCGCCAAAGAAATTCGAAATATAAGCAACGTTCGTCGCAGTAGCTGTGACACCAATTCCAGTCGAGGCATTGTTGGCATTTATTGCGTCCGCAATGTCCCTCGCGCTGTCTTTCGCCGTAACCGCAACTGCGCCAGATGCGCCTCCGGAAGCTGTCGATACTGTAACCGACGTCGATGTCGACGCGTTTGTGGCGCCAGTACCGAATGCCGAACCTAGGAAGGTGTCGCCAGAGCCAGCACCGTCGGAGGTTAGCGTATTGGCTCCTAAAACTGTGCTTTGAGCATTAACGATGCTAGTGATGTTGATGGTCTCTCCGCCGTTAGCGCCAACTTGGAAGGTTTTTCCAACGAACGTTCCATCTAGCAACTTTATGTTATTAAAGGTGGTTTGGGTGGCAACTCGATCAATCTCAGAAACAAGCTGAGCAACCTCCGCCTGCAGAGTTGCTCTGTCGTCCGAGCTGTTTGTAGCGTTAGCCGACTGAACCGCCAACTCTCTAATTCGCTGCAAATTGTTGGTGACTTCGCCTAGAGCACCTTCAGCTGTCTGAGAGAGCGAGATCCCGTCGTTAGCATTTCGAACGCCTTGGTTCAAACCACGGATCTGCGCTTCAAAACGAGCTGAAATAGAGAGACCAGCCGCATCATCTTTCGCGCTGTTAATACGCAAACCAGATGACAATCGTTGGAGTGAGGTCGACAGGTCATTTTGTGACCCGGTCAAGTTACGCTGCGCCGTCAGTGACGCAATGTTTGTATTTACTGTTAAAGCCATAGTCTTTCACCCTTTTAGTGTCTGTTTTGGCACCAGCCGGGGCATTTGCCGTTCCGGGTTGGGCATTAGCCCCTGGATACCTCAGTTAACGGCAGGTCAAAGGCAAGCTTTAGCTTTTTTTTGAAATTTGGATGAAAAGTGCGCTTACATCTTCAATTTGGGTTCAGGGCATGGGGAATGTGGTCTTAGACCCAGCAGCATTAGACATCCTCCAACAAGGGGGCTCCTTTTGTGGACACTTGAGACCAATCCTAACTTCTATTGGGAGAACAGTTTTACCTTAGGAAGTTGAAGAGCGAGAGCCCTTGGATTTTGATATAGGACTGCTGGGCCGCTTGCAGAGCCACCGTTTGAATATTGAGTTGGCTGACCGCCTGGGCAAAATCAAGGTCCTGCAGTTCTGAAATCTGCTTTTCAAGACGCAAGAGCACTGCCGAATTCTCTTCGGCTCTGTTTTCTAGCAACTGCAATCGATTTCCCACCGTTGTTCGCTCACTCTGAAAGTGAACGATCGCCTGGTCAATGGTTCCTAGCGCCTGGCTTAGATCATTGGTTTCTTTGGCGTATTGAGCAGGCTGACTATTCGGGGACGCGAGTGCATCAGCGATCGATTTAATGGAGGCAAATAGATCCTGCTTTTGAGAGGGGGATACAGTGTAAGAATCCCCGGCCTCTGGGGTACCTGAAATTTCCAAGGTAATGCCTTTGAAGGTGAACGCACTACCCGCCTGGTAATTCCCTGATGCTACAACCGCGTTGGCACTGTCTCTGACTTCATACGTCAACGGATCACCGGGAACCAGGGGATTTGAGAACGTGACTTGATAGGAGTCGCTCACTGCGCCGCTGTTCGATGACATTTCGACCAGCGCATTCCCCTGGTTGGTTGCAGACGTTTCAAGAATGAAACGCCCATCGCCATTTAAGGCACCACTGAAAATTTCTTCACCATTATTGCGCACGGCGATTTGGGTGTCTTCCGAGATTTGAAGGAATCTCTGACCTTGATCGCCTTGGTAGGTAAAGCCCGCGCCACTTTTCACATAGGCGGGTGTTCGAGCGTTGAAGCCTGAGAAGATGTATTCGCCATCGGGATCTTTGGTGTTGGCGTACTGAAGAAGCTCGTCAATGCGATTGTAAAGCTCATCCGCAATAGCCGCGCGGCTTTCATTACTTTGTGTCGCGTTGTTCGCCTGAATGACGAGTTCCCTCACGCGCTGGAGCACATTGCCCACATTAGAGAGCACTGACTCTTGGAGCTCTAATTGGTTTCTGGCAGCGTCGATATTCCTGTCATATTGATTGGTATTTGATTTAAGAGTCGACAGTTTTAACAGCTGCGTCGCGGCTGATGGATCATCAGAGGGCTTGTTGACTTTTTTGCCCGTTGAAAGCTCAAGCTGAGTTTGGTTGAGCCGCGCTTGCTGCCTCAGGATGTTATCGATGCCCTGCTGAAACTGCTCAATGCTTGAAATTCTGGTCATAACGCACGTCTACCTAAAGGCGTCAAGCAGGGTTTGAAACATCTGGTTTGCCGCGACCACCACCTGAGCCGAGGCTTGGTAAGCCTGCTGGTACTTGAGCAAATTGGCGGCCTCTTCGTCTAGATTCACACCGGCAATGGAATTCAAACTTTGCTCTGCTTGATCGCGAAGTGCCGTTTGGGTGGCGAGGCTCGCCTCTGCCTGCCGAACCTGGATTCCGATACTGCCAATCGTGCCGTTGAAGGTCTCCTGATAGCTGGCAGTGCCACCAATCAAGGTACCCTTTCTTTGTAAATCGGCAAGCGCGAGCGCATTTCGATTGTCGCCTGAGCCATTGGTGTTGTTGCTCAAGATCAGGTCATCACCGGCCTGAGGCACACCAGCCACGGTGAATGTGAGATCGCCATAGCCAGGCAGAGTGATGGTCTTTCCTGCGCTCTCAGTTGCAGGGTCGT
>Ga0255759_10006050_pt1 | contig 10265 bp, 7 predicted proteins | sample 101ome_20_FD_179959 | JGI IMG/M metagenome (GOLD analysis project Ga0255759, IMG submission 179959) | Coastal salt marsh microbial communities from the Groves Creek Marsh, Skidaway Island, Georgia - 101404AT metaG (version 2) | ecosystem: Environmental > Aquatic > Marine > Intertidal zone > Salt...
TACATGGCCCCGTTCTCACCCTACGACGTGATCGCCGAATACACCCGTCCAGCACGCATTGTAAGCAACAACAAACTCGCGGTGGCCCCGGCCATGAGCGACCTTCATCCCATCGATGCCAACGGACGGGCGATGGAGGCGTTTCTCACCGATGGATTGCGTTCCTTGGTGGACCTGCCTGCGACGTCCATGGGCGAATACACCGTCCGTTGGCCCGGGCACATCCAGCGTTACCAAAACACGGACCTGCACCCCGACGAATTGGTTGAAGCTTGGCGTTTCGACGCAAACCGGCCGGAATTCACCTGGATGGAGGTTCGTTGCCGAGCCGGCGATGTGGAGGAGGTCTGGACCGTTGAAGACACGGGCAAAGACGGCGATTCAAGCATGGCTCGCACGACCGGGCTCGTGACCGTGGGATGCGTTCTGGCTTGGGAGCAGGAGTCTCTTTTCAGCGAGGGCGTTCATCCGCCCGAAAACCTGGCGACGGAAACCATCCACTCGATCATCGAGAGGTTGCGAGACGACGGCGTATCGATTGTTCACACCACCAACCCTGGAAATTGAGCCACACCCGTTGTCGCCTTGGCCCCTACAAAGAACAGAATCACTGCGAGCCTTGTTTCAGTATGTTGTGCCAATCAGAGTTCACTCAATATCCCTCGCACGGACGGAGTGGGCAAAAAAGCACATCAGACAAAGCGAGGTCCAAACTGAATTTTTCCCAACCGCAACTATATCAACGCCTCCTGAAACATCTCTTCGACCTTTTCAGAAGGTATTATTGGAAACAAATGGAGTTGTGCACCTTGTTGCTTAGGCGTTATTTGAGGTGCCGATAGAGGCCCCTTCATAGGCAGCAGCAAACTCAAGGCGACGAGACTAATGGCCAATCTTTGACAAGATGAGTTCCCCGTTCCTCGGCCCTAGAGGTCATCACGATGCCTGCGAGCCCTTTTTTTCACCGACTGTAACTTGACGGTTTTGGGAGAGCCATCGGTTTGATCTATCCAACAAATCTCGAACGACTTACCTGTCAAGGTTGTCAAATATTGCACAGCTATAATCTGCAAGGCAGGTACACCTCCAACAAGGAGGGCTGGGATTTTTGCTCCGTTTTGAGACCACTGTCCGTTCCACGGAAGAGCCTCGAGAAGGTCTGTGATGTGACTGGCGAGAAGCATTGAATTTGACAAGTCAAAATCAATTCCGATTAGCGGAGAAACACAATCACCCTTGAGGGCGACTTTTCGATTCATCAAACAAAGATAGGCAGGCGTAGGTGGAATGGGTAGATTGAACCAAAGGTCAATCTCTCGTCTTGCAGCCTCTTCGGAGTCTGCTCCGTGGATCAAATTATCAATTCCCTTGGTGTAAGCAAGCGGTGTAGTGTCGTCCGGAGTAAGGGAATTCACAAGGCCTCGAATCGTGTTTTTGTTCTCAGGGTCCTGAGGGTTGGTCGGCCCCATGATATTACGAATTACCCCTGGGGCAGCTAGTACTTCAATTGCCAAAACATACCTCCCCACGAAATAATCCGTCAATTGTGCAAACCATTCTTTTCCTGTATGTTCAACGTAATGTTGTTCAATCAACTCCCTCGTTACAAAAACCAATCGTGTTCTGGCAATCGGGCCAGTGGCTTCTATCCTTTTTTTAATCAATGGCCAGTGAGTGAGGCCACGAGGTTTGACCATCACAAACGTGGAGGTGTTTACGCCCTCCCTGCTCCCAGAATTCAGCCACGTTTTGACCATGTTCATTCCTCGAGTAAGTGTTTTTCACAATAGGAATTTGTTGTTTTCCGTTTGGTGCATCGCCCTCCGGAAAGAGTGTCATGACTGGTGCACATCTCCTCGATTTTTCTTCGAGGCGAATCCTTTGAAAGCAGGGCTGGGAGAAGTTCCCGGTACATGTCGTGTTTCCAGTTCACGTACTGAGCCCCTCCAATCATCCTCCTCAATAACTTCTCTCTTCTCAAATACCGCAACTCCTTAGATGTCGGTTGAGGGAGTCGTTGAATCTGTTCTTTCAGTTCCCGAATGTTTTTCGTTGAACGGAGTTGAAGATCGACTTTAACCTCGCCTTTTTTCGATGTACACACGCCGTACTGAACGCCTTCGTGAATGGCATCAGTGAATTCTTCAAACTGGTAGTTTTTTTGCTCAAGCACTTCCAAAACCGCTTCAAGATCCTCATCTCCCTGTACTTCCACCGCAATGTCAATGTCTGAATCAAACATGAGCAAACCAAGCAACTGTGATCCCCCTGGGTAAATTGGCCGCTTCAAGAGCTGTTGAAGTTCATCTTTTAGTTCGGCCTCAAGAGAGTTAAGGAATAGAACATGTTCCTCGGTCATATCCAAGAGTTGTTCTATTCCTTGACGCAGGTTCTTAATACCAACCTGGTCCATGTTGGTTGTAAGGAACTGTCAATTTCAAACTTTGCGGCATCCGATGTTGGAATCATAGAAAGCCGGTCTGAACGGGCTTCGACCCAAGTCAATAGATGAGGGACGGAGAAAGGGGGAATCCAAATACCGCTTTTTCTTTAGAATAATAGCAACGTGAAATTGACGATTGAAGGGATGAGAACTTCTGAATCTTGTTCAAGTATCCGTTTATTGGATAGGAGTCTTGATAGCTGCATATGTACAGAAGATTTGCTCGTGGCCAGAGATACGTACAACCGTACGCACGAATAGGACGGACTGCGAGCCCATAGAAACACGCTGAATATCTCCATGGGCTTATGCTTGGGCCCATATGAATGTAAAGTGTTCACTTCAAATACGCCATGAGATTTTCCAACTTCACAATTACCAGTTCAGTCAATTCAAGCATGGCTCTAACATGCCTCGTGATGATTTCCATTGTGGTGTCGCCTTCGTGAAGCAAATCATTTCTGATATGGCGGGCTTGTTCGCAAAAAGAGTGCAAGTCTCCATCCTCGGAAAGGAGTGGACAAAAAATGTTGACTAGAATTTCGGATGATGGCTCGGATCCATCTATCTTAGCGTGGTTGTATTTTGCACGGAATAAATTCCAACAGAACAACTCCTTCTCTTTTTGATGCTGAAGGGGCTTCATGCGCATCTGACGATCGATGCTCGGTTTTCTGTTCTTGCGAGGGCCATCTGGTTCAACAAAGGTCCCGATTTGTGTGAACTCCTCTATTGTAGGGCTGTATGTTTCTGTGTTCATGATATACGAAGCGTGCCTGTGGTTCGCAAGAATTGAATCAAAAATCTGGCCAATTTCGCCATCTTTCCCATTCCATGCCCGAGGAATGAATTTCGATTTCATCCCGTAGGGGTGATTCCAGAGTTGCTTTGCATGAGATTCAAAGTGAGTGAAAGCATGCAACAGGGCATCATCCAATTCATCTCTCTCAACGGCTAGGTGAATTTTTGATGGGATTCGCCCCTCTCCTTTCGAGACGGATGGGAAGTCTTCGAGATTGATTGGCTGATTGTTGAATGCCACTTTCGCTGCCTTGAGTTCATCCACGTTTGTTACACCCTTCTCTTCAATTTCTTGAAGCTCAGATTCCGATGAAGCTCCGGTCGAAAGGTATCGGTTAATCACCTCTTTTTCTAAGGTTCCAAACTCAAAAGCGTGCTTTAAGTCTCTGACTAACAGTCCTTTTTTCTCCAACACTTCCTCCATGAAGGCGGTAAAGTCTTCCTCAAAATCAAATGTCAGCCTCTTAGGGTCTTCATACCGCCTCCAAATTAGATTAATCAACAAGGTGAACTGTTCTGCTTTTTCCTTGAGATAATCGATTTCCATTTTCGAAAAGCCAAATCCATAATTTTGAGTGAGTACGGATTCTTTTGTGAATTGATTTTCAAGATGAAATCGAATATTGAGAACAGTCTCATTCGCCGAGGGCATTCCTTCCAAGTATTCTTGTTGCAGTTGTTCTAATTGTTGAGTGAGTCTTTCTCTGATTAATTCATCCAGCTCAAGAACCAGCGTCTGAAATTGAACTCTTTTGTCCCGGTCTGCTTGAATTCCCAAGGCAGGAAAAAGTGCTTGCGACAGCATTTGGCCCCCGGTTCCTTGTCGTGAGTATCGGCTAAATTGCCTTGTGGTTTCCCTCACGAAGTTTTGGTGTAGCTCTTCCTTGTCAAACAGTTGATCTGGTAAATCTGCAAGAGGTAACAAATCGGCAATTTTTGAATAATGATTTACTGGGACCGTATCCGGAAATGTCGTTTTGTGAACGATTCCAGGCCTAACTTCAAATACGCTTTGTTCAGCGGCATAAAGGGTTTCAGATTCTCGAAAATTTTCAAAATCCCTCGTAGTGAACTCAATGACGGTGTCCTTTGGCTCAAAGCCAACTGCATGAATAACGCGAACTGGCTTTGGCTCATTAAATTTAGAAGCGATGTCCTTCAGGATTACTGAAACCATCTGAGGAGAAAGCCCGACATCTTCTGCAATGTCTTTCTGTGATAGGCCGTTGCCTCGAAGATACTTGATTCGGTCGATTTGTTGCTCGGTCGCCATGGCCTTTGGACGATGCAACCCTACATAAATCATTGGAATTATTCTAATTCACGTGGAATTAAACAAGTAGATTTCCCGGCATCGGCTATACACAAGGGGCCCCTTGTGGACGTATGCGCCTACAACGCTACCCTCGAGATCGTATAGGGTCACAAAAGGTTCCCTTGTAAACGAACAACGCATTGCATTGTCATTCTGTTAGAGAATGAACGATACGGATTAAGAAATTCAATCTAACTGAATGCATTAACCTAAGTTTTATTGATGAGACTTAGCAACTTTGTAACATGGAGCAGGGTACATTACGTTTCGCAAACTACCTTCTAAGTTCGGTCGCCGGATTAGAGTCTTCACAACAAACACCTTTCCATGAAAATGTTCCAACCCATGCCCGTAAAAATTTGGCCGCCTCTTTTCAACAGCTTTACGTTGATGGGCTTGCGTTCCATGCGATAAAAGAACCTCACGAAACAAGACGATACTTGGGCGAGACACTTGATTTTAAGATCAATTGGAAGAAGCCTTGGTTGTTGGATTTAATCGCTTTTGAGCTTGAAATGCCAGATTTTCCATCACATTGGACCACGTTGGAACCAGATGACATAACTCATGCTTTGGACCATCTGAAGCAATTGTATTTCAAAAATCGTTCTCATCACTGGGACCACGGAGAATTGGATTTTAAGAAGGGCCTGGAAATTTTTGAGAGGTTAAGTGAGGACCTGAAGCAAGAATTCCTTTCGCTTATCGTTTACTCTGGTCTCGCTCTTGCCTCCTCCGGTTCAGATTTGGAAGACACAAAGTTGAAACAAAAATATGACTCTTTTGTCGAGGCCATTGAAACCAGCCCCTCCATGAGTCCGAGTTATTTGTTGTATTTGGTGCAAGTAGAAGCGTGTTTAGGAAAATTTGCATCTGCTCACTCACGATTATCAAGTGCTATTGATGGGGGTTTGAGATATTTCTTGACCGAGGAAGCATCCCACATTTGGGCTCCTCAATTAACCCATGAATGGATAGAGAACAATGATTCTTCGAGAACGGATTCATCTAAACTCCCTTGGTTCCGACCAAGATGTATAAATTATTGGAGTGAGGTCTGTAATTTCCTAAAGAATGTGGCATTGAATGGAGGGAACTAACTTGCCAAAACCGACATCAGAACCCACAAAGGACCAAATCAGTACAGGACACATTAGGAGATCTAAACCTGCTCGTCAGAAACGAGCGAGCTATTGGAAAGCCTTGGAATCTGGATGGAGACGGACAACTAAAAAGGAGTATGATAATTACCAAGCCGAGAAAAACAGGAAGAAACAACAACAGAAACAAAAACAGAAACAGGGTAAATCACGCCAAAAAGCGAAGAGTAGTAGAAAAGCCTCTGAAAAATCACTGGATTTATCTTTTATCAAATCAGCACACAACAAACCCACCTTGACGCTTCCGTGGATTAAACACGATAACTTTTCGAAATTTAAAAATCATTTTAAACAAGTTGGAAATGAATTGATAGAACATCAAGGATGGTATTGCTTAGGCACCTCAGAGTTATTGTCGTATGTAGGAATGGTTGGGAATTGGAACAAAAAAGATGATGAAATGGCCAATTACACAATTTGGCTCCGTTGGACAGACGACAGCCTCTTCAAGGGGCATGATGTTGTTGGAATAAAATGGCCAAAAGGACTGTTTCAAAATGATAAACTGAAGATTGATGGCGCCATGGCGAAAGTTCACACTTGCACGATCGCATCGGTTAAACCGAATCCAAAAATGAAATCTAAAAACCCTCCAATCTACAATCGAAATTGGAGCCAGCACAAGTTGATCACCATGGTTGAAGACGCTCTTATTTTCCTACCTGCATCAGAGTACAGGATTGAACCTGGAAGGCTCTATCAAAAAAATAAAAATGATTCGTTCATAAGTGAAAATAGCGGGGGTAAGCCTATCGTCATTAAAAATAAGAAAGCGATGATAAATGCCAAATCCTTTGACACATTTCCAAGGACTCGCTGGTATCTTGGCGGTGATTTCAACATCAAGTGCAGTGGAGATATGCCATCCCAATTAAGCTCAATTTTTGGCAATGGAATTCACGTTAAGAGTGTGATAGATAATCTCCAGCCTACCAAACTCAAGGATGGCCCTAAAAAGAAAAAATGAGTAGATTATGTTCAGCACTTAGTGACGCCTTACTCAATTTTAGGCCGCAGTAATGTACAGGATAATCGGTTTGTTCAACTACACGAGGGGCGTGCTCAAGGCCATGGGCACAACGAATGTGTATCCAAAGGCTTGCAGTGTGTCGTGTACGCCCCTACGCAACAAAATGTAGTGATCTAGTGAAGTGGATAAAGGAATCCCACATATTCACGAGGGTTTCTCCATAAAGCCCTCGTGCATAGATAATGACGTTCACATGGGCTTGCTATGGGCCATATACAACGCTACCGTCAAGACATACACTTCACGCGTGGGTTTCTTGAGGGTCATTTTCCTGAGCGAAAATAACACATCGATTTAGTTTTGAAGCCTGTGGGATTCATAATAAACTGTGTGTGAAAGGTTTAATCTCAAGACCAATTCAGTTATTCATGGACTGGCTTGACGCTGTACATGGAAAGAACAAAAACATTCGAGCTGATGCTGCAACTAGTGTAGTAGAAAATCCTCCTAAATCAACAGATATACCTGATAATTTTGATTCTGAAAAGGCCCTGAAACTTTTCTCTGCCAAAGCAGAACGAGGAGTAACCAAAGAGGCAATGTTCGTGCTATTGTGCCTTCAATCAAAAATAGAAAATTCCAAAATATTGGCTGATTATTTTATTCGAAAAGAGTATGCTCCTTACGGGGCACCTCCGGTTTCAGAACAAAGTTATCTCATATTCAAAGAATTTCTAGTGATGAATGATGTAGATCCGAATCAGTTGTTTGATGTGTCCCAGCATCTTCACAATGAAAGGATTCGGGCATTGTTTGTCGAATTGGAATCGGATTATGAAGCATATATCGAGAAGATGAAACAAGAATTTTTTGATGACACATTTGGGAGCCGAATCACAATGGCCAATATTGAATTCTTGCTAGAGTCTCTAGGAGAAAAAGTGTTATTTGACTTGATATTAAACATAACCAAAGATAATTTGGGAAAGTATCGTTATGTTGGAGAGAAATGGTTCTATATTAATCAGAATGGTGGAAGCAAATTGTTTAATTCTAAACATGTCGAAAAACTCCTAGTTGATATCTGCAAATCTGAAACTTCAATTGTTTTAGAGCAAGGCGAGAGAAATCGGGGCAGCGAGTATTTCTTGTATGGAGCAATCACTGGGCTAGGGATTAATTTCGGAACTGAAGAAAATATGAGAGTAATATTTGATAGTTTATTACAACTTAAAAAATTGACTCATGGATTAATATTTCACTATTCTGCACTAGGTGAACATCTAAAAATTACTAGTAAATTTATGATTGATGAACTAACCAAAAAGCGTCCATCGAGTGAATATGATTTGATATGTAATCATTTCTGTGAGGTATTGACCAAAGCTAGATCACACGGTGAATTTTATTCCGAAGACATAAAGAAGTTGGTCAGAGATATTTCGCCCAGAATAAGCAACGATAAGTTTGAATTCTTTGTTAAATATCCCAGATCATATTTTGATTTGCATGAACTAGAGTCACTGGTAGAGTTAGTTGCATTCGCACGCTTTGGTTATGGAGAAAATATGAATGCAGATGAAATAAATGAGTTTGTTGAAAATAATTTGTATGAGTGTAGTTATCTATTGCATGCTGTACAAATTTTTGCTGATGATGGTTCGGAAATTGCACAAAGATGGTTGTCTAATGATTCCATTAATCAAAAAATTAACTTAATGTTCGTTCAACAGGACTATGCTGCCTTAGCAGGACTATTAAAAGGGCTAGAATCTGATGATTCGTTCCAAGAAATATTGGATTACATTATTTTAGAATCTAAAGATTCGGACGAAAATAAAGAGACTACATTGAATTCAATTACCTATGAGCAGGCATATTATGGCTTTGGCCAATTTATTGTTGATGAATTAATTGTTTATGAACAAAACAAAGACAATAGTTTGATAAAATTAGCAATTGAAGCATCTACCAAATACATAGATCGATACACAAATGATGAATTGAGTATATTGATGGTTTCCGAGATTGTTTCCATTATCAATAAGATTTTGAAAACAAATAATGATTTGGATACGCTGAAACATATCCTTAGTACTGTAGATTCGATACGTTATGGGGAACCAAAAAGAGCACTTTCATCCCACCTCCTATCAATTTGGGAAACAATTCCGAAAGATATACGTCATAGTGCTGCAAGATGTTTGAATAGTCTAGGAGAATGGAATCAGCATATTGAAAATACTTTTTTAGATGCCATTGATACTCATATTGATAGCCCTCAATATTTGTATGGGCACATTCATGAAATACGAAATAGCGGTTCGAATGGCGCTTCTGATGTTGCAATGAATAAGGTGTTGGATCTACTTGTTAATCATGAAAACCCTGTGGTTAAAATGTTCGCGATAGATTGTTTAGGATGGCGAACATATGAGCCTTCTGTGCCACACCTAATTGAAATTTTACGACTCGGACCACAATCGGAGGAAGATATGAAACTTCATTTGCGAGATGATAAGGGGAGAGTCACAGCAACCTTTGTCCCTAAGCCACCGCAGTTAGCTTCATTTGCTACAGATGATGTTTATTCTTCTGCGATTCATGCTCTAGCACGATTGAAGGAATATTCAGTTGATTATTTGTTAAAGTCCCTATCAGACAATGATGAAAATATCGCAATAGGCGCATTCTTAGTCTTTGAATTGCACAAGCAATCATTTGAGGCAATCACGTTCTCTGAAAAGCATTTACAATTGATGGAAGAACTAAAGAAGCAATCAGGTATATGATTTGTACCAGATATAACATTTTAATTTTATCAAAATTCTTGATTAATGCAGATTAACGACATATCATTTGCACGAAATCGCAAGGGTTCTTGGAAACCCCTCAAGACATTATGGATGAGTGCAATGGGTGTTCAGTCCCCCAGTACACACGCTACCCACGAAGATACTCCGTAGTGAGCCGCATCAGGAGAAATCCGCGAGGGCGCGAATCGCCGCCCGAGCATGCGGTTCCAACCGGGGCTCAATGTGATGCGGTTCAGCACCCGGGCCGATGATGCCCAAACCGACGGCCTTGTCGTGCTTGAGCTGGAGTTCCAGAATGGTTTTGATGACGGCTTGACCCATCGCCAGTCCGTGTTGCGTTTCGCCCTTCTCGATGATGCCCAAACAGGCAACAGCGTCGTGGTTGGACAGAAGTCGGTCCAGGGCCAACGGGACTTCCATCGAACCGGGGACCCAGACAACGTCCCCGACCACGAATTCGAGTCCTTCCGCTTCTTCGACAGCGAACGCCAACATGCGCTCGACCTCGTTCCGGTGAAAGGAGCCACAAACCAGACCGATGCGTTTGCCCATGCGTTGTCCACCTCAGCCATCCTGTTTGAGGATTCGCTCCACGGTAGCGACCACCGTTTGCGTCATCGTATCGATCTCAAGGTTGATGCCCTCACCGACTTGGGCTGAACCGAAGGTCGTGAGACGAAGCGTTTCCGGAATCAAGTGCACAGTGAACCCCCGGTCGATGACCGTGCCAACGGTCAAGGAAGCCCCGTTCAGCGCAATG
>Ga0255759_10006052_pt1 | contig 10265 bp, 4 predicted proteins | sample 101ome_20_FD_179959 | JGI IMG/M metagenome (GOLD analysis project Ga0255759, IMG submission 179959) | Coastal salt marsh microbial communities from the Groves Creek Marsh, Skidaway Island, Georgia - 101404AT metaG (version 2) | ecosystem: Environmental > Aquatic > Marine > Intertidal zone > Salt...
CACCACGGCGTCCACGCGCGCGATCGCGTCTCGTCTGCGCCCGCGATCGCGCGTCGCGCCCGCGTCGCGCGCGTCGTCGTCGTCGTCGGCGACCGCGTGCGAAGATTTCCATTTCCGCGATGACAACGCGCGGTCGTACGGAGAGTGGGGACTCACCGGGCTCCGGCAGAACTCATCCGCGATGGCGTCGATGCGGGAGACGTGGGAGGAGGCCGCCGTCGATGCGTGGCGTCGACACGGCGCGCAGAGCGAGATGCGAACGCAGCGGTTGATCATCCTCGGGTCGCGGGGACGGCCGACGTCGCTCCGCGAGCTCTACAGAGACCCGGAGGCGATCGAGGCGATCTGTGGCACGATTGAGAGGTTTCTCCCCGGAGTACGCGCGGCGGAGGTGTTCCATAAGTGTCCCGAGGCGGCGGTGACGTGCGCGGACGCGGCGGCGACGCAGCACGCGTTGATGCGCGTTCGGGCGTCGGTTCCGGTGACGGCGTTGGACCTTCGACGAGTGGTGGAGAGTGCGCCGAGAGTGCTCGTGATGACGCTGAAGGAGGAGGGGAACGCGGTGGAGGTGACAAAGGCGTTGGCGGAGGCGTTGGGGGTCGGATTAGACGATGAGAGCGTGCGAGACGTCGTCGAGAGAGCCGCGGAGGTGTTGTTTGAGGATCCCACGACGATTCGGAACGCCGTGCGCGAGATGGAGCCGTTGAATCGATCGCATCCGACGTTGGGGAGTTTCGTCGCGGAGCACGCCGAGGCGTTGGTGGCGCCGAGCATACGGCGGTCGCTCGCGCAGACGCTCGCCATGCGGAAATCGTATCGCGCGCCGCCGCCGTGAACCGTGAAAGTGAAATGCTGTAAAATATTGTGAAATGCCGAAACACTTATGCTAAAAAACGATGCAGGTCACGCCGCGAACGACGCGGTACGCATCTCGTTCCGACGAGTGATGCACGCCTGTTTTAAGCGCGGATTGAGACACGTGTTGCAATATCCGCATCGCCGATTTCCCGGAATCGGAGCGAAGACGGCGTGACGTTTTCTAGGAGACCCGTCTGCGTTAATCGGCGACGTTTTTCGTTTGGTCCCTAGCGGTGACGGGAGGTAAAAGTGTTTTCGACCCTTGAAGAGATTTTCAAACTGCGAGAGAAGCTTGCGTTCCACCGAATTTTTCGGTGCGTTGGCGACCAACTCGGCGATGCGAGGATTTCGCGTCACCAGGTTCGACATCGCGGACACGGGCGACAACACTTGCTTGATCGGACGCTGCGGACCTCGTCTGATGAATGGATCGGGCTCAGGCTCGAGCGGTTTCTCGATCGGTTGAGGAAAGAAAGGACATAACCACGTCGGCAGAGGTCCTGGTCGTTTTGTCGCTCTGTGCCAGGAGCGTACGCAAATGCGCTGCGTGGCGAACGCTGCGGTGACTTGCGCACGGCACATACCTCTGGAGATGCTGACGATGGACATACCGACGAGAACTCGAATCCGTTTACACATCTGTAAGTTTTTCTTCACCACGTCCAAAGGTGCCTTCGACGACGTGTCGTCGAGGAACATCTCATTCACTTGGAAGTACGTTCCGTGCAGCGGAAACTTTTTATTCATAGCCGAGTTGCACGGAATCAGAACGGCGACCTTGATGGTTTCACCGCGAACATCATCGAGCGTTTGTAAAGTGGTGTCAATCGAAATCATGATGCAACCCTCTGAACGATGCATCCCGCCGAGCGCCTGCACGAGATCGCCCGGGAGCATCTCTGGCGGCACCAACCAACCGACAGTCTCTGCGCGTATTTTGCTCGCTTTGATGACGTTTTCACTGAGTTCCATGCCAGTCATCTCCTCCATCGGGATTTCCTGATCGACGCTCGATAAGTGAATCATAGCTTCGAGCTCGTCGTCGAATGTTTTCGCTAAAGCGTCTCTGCTCGAAATGTTCAACGCAACTTTGCGCGCCGTCGTGATGTAGTTGAAAGCCGTCGCTGCGTTAGGATGCGAATTCTTGTCGGGGTGCACCAATCTAGACAGTCGAACGTACGCGAGCTGAATGTCTTCTCGCGACGTAGTATTGCCGAGAAGAAGCACGTTCGTCGCAAGCTTCCCCGCCGGTCGGCCCTTCTTATCCCACGCTTTGCCGGCAGCGAGGATGGCGCGCAACACGTGCGTCGACTCATTCTTGCCGACGTTCTGGTGCACGGTTGACGAATGTGGCACATTTTTGCCGGTGTCTTCGATATCGGTGATTTGTTTCGGGTGCGCCGTCGTCGATGGTTGTAAAGAAGCCAGCCCCGAGTGACCGTCCGGACGATCGACGCATTTTCCTCCTTGCATGGCGTATTCGCATATGTCACGAAGTGGACACGCGCCGCAGTTAGGCATTTGCTTCGAACAGAATACTTTCCCGAGCGTAATCATGTGATAATGCAGTTCATACAACATTTCCACGTCGAAAGAGTTCAATCGTTCTCGCAAGAAGGTGTACACGGCGGGCTCGGGCGCGTATTGCGCGAGCTCTTCGAGCGCTGTTTCGCTCTCCAACGGTACCCAACCCAATCGTGCCATGATTCGTCCGACGTTCACGTCGACGGGAAAGTCGGTGCGATGTAATGCGAGCAGTAAGACGCAAGACGTCGTCTTGACGCCCATGCCATCGAGCGCGAGAAGATACTCGCGCGCTTCCATTGTCGGCGTTTTGCGCAAAAATTCCAGTGAGAGGTACCCGCGTTGCGCCATGACGCGTCTCAGAATAGTTTTAATTCTGCGTGCGAGCATCCAATGCATTCCGCGACATCGTATACACTTGACTATCTCGACCAAAGGCGCTTCCAATACGGCATACCAGTCGACTTGATCGATCATCTGTTCGGATCGAGGCGGATCGGGACGCTTCAACACTTCCTTGATGATTATCGTAGGATCCACCTTTTTATTCTTCGGCTTCTTCTTCACCGAGGTGTTCTTCATCGCCGCTTCGCGTTTTGGTCGAACGGGTGTGTCAAACGGATCATTCTCCGGTGGCATCGGTAATTTTTCCGGCTTTCGAGGCGTTCGCGGTACGTCGCCCGCTTGGCATTCGTCGTTTGCGCAAAGTCTATCGAACATTTCACCGACGACGCGATGCACGTACAGACACGCGTCGTGTCGCTCAGCCGTTGCCGCGTTGTAAGGAAATCGAGCGGCGAGATTCATGAACGCTGTGCTCGAGAGAACATCGGTGACGTTTTGCGTGAGATTCGCTCCGATGACGCTATCCAGAATCGATCCGCCCCACTCGGCGCGATCGAGCGCGCGATTTCCCAAGGCTGAGCGAGCTCGTTTCAAGAACCCGCCGATCTTCGACGCCCAAGACCGCCGTTCATCTTCACCGTACACGATCATGTCTAAATTTTTACCGCGCCACACGCGCGCGCGTTGTTTCTTCGGCGTCGTCGACGCGCCGCCGCTCTGGTAGTGCAACAATCCGATCCACGCCGGATCGAACCACGGCAACGAAAAGGTCTCCGTCGACGCGACGTTCGATGATTTCGACGCCGACGACGCGTACGATCCACCGCTGTACATGCCGAGCACGAAGTGTTCTGGCGGTAAAACTTCGAGCGGAAGCGCCGGAAATCGCGCGAGCGCCGAGCCTCGATCGGTGTCGATCGCCACGAGCGGCGTCGACGTCGACCTGAACGAATTCGGAAAATCATGCATCAACGCCTTATCAATCGTATCATCAACTAGAGTCAACGCATCGCGCACATCGTCTTCACACGCGTGCGTTCGTTCGTATTCCTCCTCATCCATCGCGAGAAGCGCCCAATCGCGCTCGACGCCCGTCCTCCATCCGTCGTCGACGCGTCCCGGAAATTGTTCCTCCAACCGACGCAGACTCGTCGCCACCCACGCCTCGATCGACTCCATCGCGCGCGTGAACGGTCTCGGAGTCGTCGAAAATTCTCTCTCAAACGCCAGCTCACGCTCGAACACCTCGGGCGACGTCTCCTTCGCGCGCACCATCCACTCCACGAACGCGTCTCGCGTCGTCTCGTCCCGCCGCTCGCCCTTTTTCCTCGTCTCCATCTCTGGATGTTCGTCCCAAAACGCATCCCTGGTCTCCTGCACCTCCGCCACCATCCTCTTGAACCGTTCGTGCGTCGGTCTCGTCCTCGCGCTTCGCCTGGAATCCGTACAGATGGTCACCTCGGCGCCGCTCAACCAACTCGACGTCACCCCTCTCGCGTCTCGCCACGCCGTCGTCGTCATCGCGAGCGATCTCGACCCATCGCGTCCTCGCGGACGCAACCCGACGCGCCATCGCGACGTTCGATCCGTCGGTCGTCGCCGCCGTCGCGCGCCTCGTGTCGCGCTCCCTCGAGCGCGCGCGTTCGTCGCCGTCGTCGAGGGTGTCGATGCGCTTTTTCTCGTCGATTTTCCGGAAGCCTTCGCGCGCACGTCGACGCGCGCGCCGGTCGGTCGATCGGTGGTTCCACGCGCGCGGGTCCTCGCGCTTTTCATCCGTCCTCCTCGTCGTCGTCGTCGACGGCCGCGCGCGTCTCCGTCGGTGTCGACGAAAGGCGCGAGAGGTCGTTGCGGCGGCGACGACGCCGAGAGACGGACGGGGTGGTGTGTGTATGGGCAAACAGTCACGATGTGACTTTCGACGTGGAGATATTTTGCGCGCAACCGACACGAGGCTGGAGCGCCATGCCGTCGGCGGCGAGCGGTGGAATGACCGTCGGGCGGGGCGAGTCGAGGCGTCGTCGTGCGTGGTGAGTGCTAGATTGATATTAATGACGAGCACCGGGTCGCGACGCGTTGGCGTTAGCGTTGGTCGTCGCGGACCCAGAAGAAGGTGCCGGGCTGACCGAGCTCGTCCTTGAAGACGCTACCGATGAAACGAGAGGAGACGACGGACGGGCACGCGGCGGCGAGCGCGTCTTGGAGCGCGGCCGGGTCGCTCGGGACCTTTTCCAAATCGATCACCGTGTACGCGACGCTGTCGCGGGAGGTGTTGATTTGTTGAAGAATGTTGCAGTCTTGCGTGCCCAAGAAGGTGGTGATTTCGCCGAGGGCACCGGATTCGTTCTTGTTGACGATGCAGAGACGAGCGCCGGAGGAGTTCTTGTGCGGCGCGAGGAGCGTCGTCGGGAAGTTGACAGAGTTGCGGATGGTGCCGGTTTCGAGGAAGTCCATCAACGTTTCAGCCGCCATGGAGGCGGAGTTTTCTTCCGCTTCCTCCGTGGACGCGCCCAAGTGAGGGAGCACGATGTGGCGCGGGTGGCCCATCAAATCCGGATCGGAGAAGTCGGACACGTACTTACCGGTGAGCTTACCGGCATCGTAGCCCGCGCGCACGGCGGCACCGTCGATGATCTCGCCGCGAGCAAAGTTCAACAAGTGTACGCCCGGCTTGCACTTCGCCAAAGCCTTGGAGTCGATCAAGTGGTGCGTGACACCCTTAATGTACGGGACGTGGATGGTGATGTAGTCGGCGACTTCAAAAAGTTCGTCCAAATCATCCGCACGAGACATCTTGTCCCCCGGCAAACGCCACGCGGCTTCGAGAGAGAGCACCGGATCGTAACCGACGACTTTCATGCCGAGACCGAGCGCCGCGTTGACGACTCGGGAGCCGATCGCGCCCAAACCGATGACACCGAGCGTCTTACCCTCGATTTCTGTACCACCGAACTTGGCCTTGTCCTTCTCGATGCGAACGCTGATCTTGGCGTAATCGTTGTTCTCCTCGACGTTGATGACGTTGTTGACGTGGGTGTTACCCTCGATGATGCCGCGGCTCGCCAAGAGCAACGAGCACACGACGAGCTCCTTGACCGCGTTCGCGTTCGCACCCGGCGTGTTGAACACTGGAATACCCATCTCGCTCATCTCCTTGACTGGAATATTATTCGTCCCCGCGCCGCATCGCACGATGCCGCGCACCGTCGGCGCGACTTCGCTCACTTGCAACTTGTGCGAGCGCAACATCATCGCCATCGGCGGTCCCGAAAGCGAGGCATCATCACCACTCACCGAATATTTCCCCTTCGGAAACTTATTCAACCCCACCGGCGAGATGGCGTTGAACGTCTTCACGCTGAACGCGCTTCCGGTGTGATCGTCGCCGCCCGCCGCCGGCGCGCTCGCCGCCGCGCTCGCCGCCGCCTTGCGCGCCTTGGCCATCTTCAGCGCCTTCTCCAAAAGCGCCACCTCCTCATCATCACCGCTCGCGCGCACCACCGCGCGCACGCGTCGCCCTCGCACCGCACACGCGCCCGTCCCGCGCTCCGACGCACCGCACCATCGCGGCGGCGCCGTCGCGCGCATCGACATCGTCGTCGTCATCATCTCCCCTGCCTGCCCGTCCGTGCGCTCTCGACGCGCGAGAAACGAACGCGAGCGCGAATACGAACGTTTCGCCGACGGACGACCGTCGCCGTGTGCCGCGGACGCGCGCGCGGTCGCCGTCGCCGAAAACGGGACAACGACTCTGCGGATTCTGCTCGTCGTCGACTCGGAAACAGCTCTGGCAGTCATTGAGTCATGACTCGTCGTGTGTGGGTCAATCCTTAGGTTATGATTGGGCGAGGGTTTTCGCGCCGCATCGTGATTGGGTCGAGGACCATTTCAAAAAGTGACGCGAGGGACGAGCGCGCGGCGGCGATTCGAGCCGGAATGGAAAGCGTTGCTTACATGCATCGGTCGATGTCTCCGACGATGTGTGTGCGTGTACCGTCTACCAGTCGCGGAGGATGGTGAAATCGGCGTCGTCGAGGACGTCGAGGACGCCGTCGCCGACGACGGCGTCGAGGCCGAGGGCGCGGAGGTGGTCGGCGCCGCGCGCGCGGAGCTCCGCGGTGTACGGGACGTAGGGAAGGCGGAAGACGGGCTTGGCGACGCCGAGCATGGCGCATGCGGTGTTGATGCCCGTGGGGTTGGGTTCGGCGAAGAGCCAGCCCATGAGCGGGGCCAGTCTGTCGCGGAGCTCGGGGTTGGGGCCGTCGAAGAGCATCTCGCGCATGAGCTCGGGGACGAGGTTGGAGGTGACGCTGATGACACCCACCGCCCCGGCTTCGTATCGCGCTTCGTGGCATTCATCATCGTTACCCGTCCAGCACGTCACGCCGTTATCGGTGTACTGCTTAATTCTAGCGTTCCCTTCGCACTCCTTGACGCCGGCGAAATTTTCGTGCTTGGCGAGCGCGAACATCGTCTCCGGCGTGATATCTTGACTCGTTCTCGCCGGTACGTTGTACACGATCGCCGGTCCGAGATCCATCACCGCTTCAAAGTGTTCCAACAACCCTCTCGTCGACGTCTTTCCGTAATACGGATTTATTTGCAAACTCGCGTCCATGCCCACCGCGAATCCCTGTTGCGTCGCGTGCACCGCCTCTCGCGTCGAGTTACTCCCCGTGTTCCCGATCACCATCACCCTCGATCCATACTTTTGCGCCGTATGCGCGATTAACATTATATGTTCATCCCACGACATCAACTGTCCCTCTCCCGTGGTTCCACCGACGATGAGTCCCTCGACCCCTCCCGCGATCTGCGCCTCCACCAAGGCGTCGTACGCGTACAGGTCCACCTTGCCGCTCTCCAGGTACGGCGTCTTCACCGCCGTGATCAACCGCTTCGATCGCAACGCGTCCACGTCACACCCTCGCAACGGACACCGCCAATCCCCGGCGTCGCTCACCCCACGCGCGACGGGCGCGCGTCGCGGCGCGGCGCGAGACGCGGCGCGCGCAAACCCATCCGCGGTCGCGCGCGCGCGCGTCGTCGTCGTCGACGGCATCGATCGACGCGCGACGGACACGGACACGGACGACATCGCCATGGTCACCGCGTGCGCGCGTGCGTGCGTCGCGGCGCGAGAGTCTACGCGCGCGGGCGTGTGACGGACGAGGACGATGGGCGCCGATGGGTGAACGGACGGTTGGGCAAGACCTAGGGCGAGCGAAGGCGAGACGTCGAGACTTTGTCGAGACGCGGTCGATAACGCGCGACGGTGTGTGTGGTGCGTCGCGTGGTGATGTACAATTAAAGCGTGATGGTATCCAACGTCACGTGTCGGTGAAGAGGGCGCGAGGGGTGACGGCCCAACGCTCGCGAAGGACGGAGAGGGGACGCGCGCGCGTCGACGCGTCGAGGGACGCCGCCGTCGACGCGTCGACGCGACGCGATTGATGGCGTAAGGGCGCGGTCGGTGTCTTCGGACGACGGGTGGGGACGGCGTCGGGTGGTGTGTGGAGGTGGTGGTCGGGGATGGTGGAGACGGTGGCGGTGGGAGAGAGCGGTTCAGCGTTTTCGTCGTCTTCGCTCCAGAGGCGCGCCTCGTCGAGGAGAGAGGACGCGTCGGCGTCGATGTCGGCGTCGGCGTCCGGAGATCGACGCGCGCGACGGAGAAGATCGTTGATGTAATCTCTCGACGGTGGCGGCGTGGACGCGGCGGCCAATGGACTCGAGCGTTCGGATCGAAACGACGTCGCCGGGGACGGGTGTAAATCAAACGGTCCCGCGGGCGAGACGTCGGCTTTGTCAAACAGCGTCTCCAAGGCGTGGTCCATCTGACGCGCGGCCGGTGTGGTGACGGTGTCGTCGCGCACGTCGGCATCGTGTCGGCGCACGGGAGAGATCGGCGCCGTGAACTCGTCGTCTCGAAGCAACATGCGTGAGGCGCTGCTCGATAAGACGCACGAAGACAGCGTCGTCTCGGGCGCGCGCGCCGTGTGAATAACGCGCGGAAAACTCGCCGACGGACTCGGCGTGCGCACGTAACTCGTTGACGGCGTGGCTAACTCTTCGGCGCGTTTCATCGTGAGCGCGCGCTCGAGCTTGTCGCATAAATCTCTCTTCGCCCGCTCCGCCGCGTCCAATTTGAGCGTCAAGACTTCATTCTTCGCCTCGAGCTTGGCGACGCGCGCGATGAGTTCGTCGTGCTTGGCCACGTTTGAGCCAGTGGCGAGCGCCTTGAGCAATGTCGCGTCGGCGTCGAACCGTTCGGTGACCGACGATGCGGACGGTGACGGCGTCGCGCGCATTCGCAATTCGTTTCTCGCGAGCACGCGTGCGACGCGCGATTCCAGGCACGGCAACGCCAAAAACTGTTCAGCGCTCAATCGTCGCGACGGATCCTTCTCCAAAAGCGCCATCACGACATCGTTGTAATCACCACTGAACTCATCGCACAACTGTCGAGGCTCGACGTCGACGATATTCGAACGTAAGCGCTCCCTATCCATGGCGTCGAACGGCGGCGCTCCGTCCGCCAAACACATCATCAGACATCCGAGCGCCCACATGTCTCCCTTCGTCCCGTACGCCTGTCCCTTGATCACCTCGGGCGGATTATACAATGGCGTTCCGACGTCGGCGCCCGCCCGCGCGCGTCTCGTCGCTCGCGCCGAACCGAAATCACCGACGACGACGACGTTGTCCTCGTCCACGAAGACGTTTTCCGGTTTCAAATCTCCGTGCACGATTCGATTCGCGTGCACGTGTCGCAGAGCCATCCCCACCTGAATCGCGTAATCGAAACACACGTCCAGAGACAACGCGCGCCAATTCGCTCGAACGACGCGAGCGATATCGCACCCGCCGTGTCGCATCGCTATGAATGCCGCGCCGACGTCTCGATTCACCCAAAACTCAACCAACGTCGCCACGTTTGCGTGTTCATCGCCCAGACGCGCCAACATCGTCGCCTCCTCGCGCGCGCGACGCAACGTCGCCGGTTTCATCGACCCGCGTCTTCTGCTCGCATCGCTCGCGTCGCCGTCCTCGCTCACGTCGTCGTCGTCGTCGTCATCGAGCGGCACGCATTTCACCGCACACAGCGTACCACACGCGCGTCGTCGCGCCTCGTACACCGCACCGTGCCTCCCACGCGCGAGCGCTCTGACATCGTCGTACCCTTTACGCCGAAGCGCGTCGATCGGGCGCATGACCGCGCGACGTCCGTCCGTCCGGCGCGGCGCGCGTGTGCCGTTCGACGATTTCCATGATGAATTCAAACTTGGCGCCAAAAGAAGAAAGAAAACACACGTATCACTGTTTGCCCATACAAAAATCACCATCAACGGGTCAGGACTCGAGCGTAGGTGGGGGTCGACCCTCGCCGTCTCGGAGGACGTCGCCCGCGCGTCCGCAGAGGTGGACGACGTCGGTCGTCGACGGTCGACGACGCGCGCGCGGTAGACGCGAGCGAGCGTGGACGTCTCGCGCGTCGGTGTCGCGAGGACGCGCGATCGAGCGCGGTCGACGATTGGCGCGCG
>Ga0255759_10006054_pt1 | contig 10263 bp, 17 predicted proteins | sample 101ome_20_FD_179959 | JGI IMG/M metagenome (GOLD analysis project Ga0255759, IMG submission 179959) | Coastal salt marsh microbial communities from the Groves Creek Marsh, Skidaway Island, Georgia - 101404AT metaG (version 2) | ecosystem: Environmental > Aquatic > Marine > Intertidal zone >...
TGTTGTTGACAAATTGGAATCCTTTACTAAAATATTTTTTGAATATCAAAATTACATACCAAAGTTAGAAATGGGAATTTCAGCTGGTGTTGGATTGGGGGATGTTTTTGGAACATATTATCCGAATCACCCAAATCAAATAGGTAGATTTGATGTACTAAATATGGTAACTGAATTAAATTCAAACTCACCATATTTTCATAGTGGATTGTTTAAACACTATTCTATTATGGGTGAGGCGGATGAATTATTTAAAAAAGCAAATGAGTATGGGTATAAAGTGGTAATGTTAGGTCCTCAATATCTTAGATTATTTGAAAGTAGATACAATATATCGGATTTTAAACACATTGAAATTCCTGTAAAGGGTGCTATTGATTACTTAGATGATTATATTGATGAACTACTAAAAGTACACAATGAAAAAACTTTATTTTTACCATCTTGTGGACATATCTTATCCACTTACATTTTAGATAAAATTAAAGATACCAATATTATAGGAATGGATATGGGTAGGAGTTTTGATTGGGATATAAAAGAACACCAAACAAACGAATCAACAATGGCACAAGGAGATGTTTGGATTTCTCCAGACCATTTGAGTGGAATACCAAGAAATGGAGCAGATACCAAATCTGCTTATGTAGAATATATAACCAATTTAAGAAAATGAAAGTATTTCAAATAGGATTTAATAAATGTGCAACTCAATCATTAGCTGATTTTTTCTTACAAAATGGACATAAATCGGTTCATTGGGGTAGAGGTAAGTGGAATGAATTTTTTGTAGAAAATCAAAAAAATGGAAAACCACTTTGTGAAGGAGCTGATGATATTGTTTTTTGGAGTGATATTGGTTTTTTACAAAGACAATTTCAAATATTTGCAGAACAATATCCCGATTCTAAATTTATATACAATGTTAGGAATATTGATAATTGGATTAAAAGTAGAAACGGACACTACTCAAAGCATCCACCAGCATATGATAGAGCATTCAATCAAACTGTTGGATTAGATTCAAGTGGATTGAATAGAGAAGATTATTGGAGAGCTGAATGGATGTATCATAAGCGTGTTATTGAAGAGTATTTTGTAGGAGGTAAATCTGATAGATTACTAAGATATAATATAGAAAAAGATACACCACAAAAAATAGTAGATTTCTTACCTGAATTGGATTTTAAAAATTTAACATTCCCACATAGACATAAAAGTTGATGAGAGAGCCAATATTCATAATAGCAAATCCAAGAAGTGGAAGTTCTGTATTTAGATTAATTCTAAATAGTTCATCAAATTCTGTGTTTCCACCTGAGTGTGGATTCATTCAATGGCTTTATCCAAAATACAAAGATTGGAGTTTTGATAAAATTGATGAATTCGTAAAAGATGTTTTAAATTCTAAAAAAATCGAAGGTTGGAACTTATTAGATTATCCACTATCAACCTACATTAAATTTTCAAACCCAAAATCATATTCTGAGGCATGTTATTATGTTTACAGATATTATGGTGAAATAAATGGAAAGGATGTAAAAGTTTGGGGTGATAAAAATAATTACTACATAAACCATTTAGATACAATTTCAGAAATATATCCAAATGCAAAATATATTTGGTTAACAAGAAGTGAAAAAGATATATGCGCTTCCTATTTAAAAATTAACGAATTGGATTCAGATATTCCATACCTTCCAAAAGTATCTAATGATATAACAAAAATATTTGAAGAAATTAAAGAAAATTACAAAAAAATTGAACATTTTTTAAAAAATATTGATAAAAATAATAAATTGTCAATAAGTTTTGAAGATATTTTATCTTTAAATGAAACTGAAATATTAAAACTTGGTGATTTTGTAGGAATTGATGTGTTTGATTCGATTAATAACTTTAACAATAAAATATATTTTGATGAACCCAAAATTACAATGCCTTGGAAAGGTAAAACAAAAGAAAAATTAGATAATTCTTACATTAATACTTTCAAAAACCATCCACAAAGTTCTGAGATAGAAACAATTTATAAAAAATTCAAATGGTAAATATTATAGGAGATTCACATACGAGAAGTTTTGGTTGGTTACATAATTTAAATTCATATTGGTTGGGGCCAGGTAGGGATATGAATTTACAACACGATAAAATAGATAATATCAAAAATAGATTAAAAAACATAAATCCACATAAAAACGATATTAATTTTTTGTTTTTTGGAGAACCAAATGTTAGGTATCAATTAGACTGGGACCATCATATTTTCAAAAGATTAAAAATTTTTGAAGTTGAACCTAAAGTTAATAGGGATTACATTGATATAGTTATAAACAATTATGTAAAGTTAGTTGAAGAGCTACACTTTAAGACTAAGATACTTACGCCTACTACAACATACTCACCATCAATTCCAGCTATGAAGTATTTTAATAACAAATTAAAAGAAGTATTTGGAGATATGGTATTGGATATATTTCAGCATACGATTGATGAAAGTGGTAATCCAAAATTAAGATTTAGACGAGATAACTTTGAACACGACCCTATACATTGTAATAACGAATTGGTAAAGGTTTTTGAAAAAGAAATAAACTTAACTTTTTTACCATCTAAAAAAGAAAACTTAAATAATTTAACAGAATTTGGAACAATTTCGATGAGATAAATATTTGGAATTGTTAAATATTTTTTGTATATTTGTAAAAACTAAAATTATGGCAAACGGAATTTATAAAATAACTGATGAGTTTGAAGAAAAATTAGCTCATTATACTGGAGCAAAATATGCTGTAACAGTTGATAATATGAGTAATGCATTGTTCTTAGCACTGTATTATGAAAATCATATTAAGAAAAGTATTAAAGGTGGTGTTGTAACTTGTCCTAAAAGAACTTATCCATCTGTACCTTGTGAAATCATTCACGCTGGGTTGAAAGTGGAGTTTAGTGAACACTATGGGTGTTTGAATATGGAAAAGGGAACATTGAAAGGTGCATATCAATTGGGAAATAGTAATGTATATGATTCAGCTCTAACCTTTACTGCTGATATGTACGAATCCGATACTCATATGTGTGTTTCCTTTACAGGTCCTTACAAACACTTTAAACTATCCAAAGGTGGAGCAATCTTAACCGATGATTATCAAGCTTACTTATGGTTTAGAAGAGCTAGATATAGTGGAAGGAGAGAGTGTTCTTATCACGTAGATAACTTTGATATGTTAGGTTGGAACTTTTATATGATGCCTGAACTTGCAGCTAGGGGTGTATTACTTATGGGGCAATTTTATAATGTAGATGGTACTAAAAAACATAATGAGGATTTGGAATTACCATATCCTGATTTGAGTAAGTTTGAAGTTTACAATCAATAATTATGAAGTTAGCCATATTTGGATTTGGTGGACATGCTAGGGAAGTAGCTAGACAAGTTAATGATGAATCGATAACATTTTTTGTTGATAATGAATATAGTTGTGGTGATATCCAACCTATTGATAATTTTAATCCATTAATTTACAAAATATTGGTTGCTGTTGCTGATAGTAAAGCTAGAAAATCGATAGTAGATAGATTACCAATTAATACCCAGTTTTGGAGCTTTATTCATCCATCCGCACAAATTATGGATAAAAATATAAAAATAGGAGAGGGTAGTTTTATTGGGGCTAACTCAATATTAACTACAAATATAACTTTAGGAAATCACACATTATTAAATAGGGGAAACCATATAGGACATGATACTATAATTGGAGATTATTTTAGTATGATGCCATCTGCGGTGGTGGGTGGTAATGTTGTTATTGGTGATGAGGTTTACTTAGGTAGTTGTTCTAATGTTAGAGAAAAGATAAATATAACATCTGGTGTTAAAATTGGGATGAGTGCTGCTGTTGTTAAAAATATAACCAAAGAAGGAACATATATTGGTGTACCTGCTAAACCATTGTAAATGAGTGAATTGGGATTGATAGCATTTATAATTGTAGGAATTATTTCAGCTTATTTAAGATATTCAGAGTACAAAGATTTGGATAAGTAAAATATTTTTCGTATATTTGTAAGAATAAACTTGGTTTAAATATGGAAGTATATATTGTAATAGCATTTAATCAAAAAGATTTCTATCCCGTTGGTGTTTGTGATAATTTGATTTTAGCAAAACAATATGCTCAAAGAGAGTATAAAGAAAGAGCTAAATCACATAGGCTGTATGTATATAAAAAAACTATGAATGCTCCTCAATTGTTAGAGGACCAAATTGTATATAAATTATAATGGATGTAACCAAAGCGGTTGTAATAATGGTAACAGGTTCTCATGCTAAACCTGATAATCATAAAGAATGTGAAGAAACTTGGATTCCAAAACTCAGAGAAATGGGATTCAAAGTATTAATTGCTTTGGGTAATACCGAAGTACAAAAGTTTGGTGTATTAACACCAAATGATTTTCAAAACTATTTTAAATTACTAAATAAAAATACCATAGAATTTAGAACTTTTGATTCAAAGTGGGGTTTATTTGATAAAAGTATAAAACTACCAGCTAAATGGGTGTTAAATGAAACTGATTACAAATATTATTTTAGAATAGATTCTGATTCGTTTGTTCATCCACAAAAGTTTAAAAAAATGTTAGAAGATAATCTAAAAGATTTTCCAGATTTAGATTATATGGGTTGTTGCCATCCCAATTTTGGATACAATCCGCATCAAAATTTAAGAAGATTGATTTGTAGACATGGACATATAGCTGCTGGTTGTGGGTATATGGTATCTAGAAGGGCTATGAGAATAGCATTGGATAAAATGAAAGTCCAACAAAGATTTGAGTTTGAAGTAGATGATTGGGTATTGGGAAGAGCGATGTGGGAAAATGGAATACCACTTTTACATGATTCGAGAATTTGTTTTGAATCAAATTATAAAAAATTGGTAAATGATTATAACAATATAGGAATACCTGATATATCTGATTCAAAATCAATATTAGCGATTCAACACTATATGAATGGGCATATGAAAGAAACGATGAAAAAATTAAAATTATGATTAAAACAGCACTAACTTACGATGATATTCAATTAGTACCAGCTTTTTCGAATATCAAATCAAGACAAAATATCAAACTTCATACGATGTTGAGTGAAAGATATGGATTATTAAATCCTATCGTAGCTTCACCAATGGATACAGTTTGTGAGTTTGAAATGGCTTACAAAATGGCTGAAATGGGTGGAGTTGGATGTATTCATCGATTTATGAATATCAAAGAACAAAGAGATATCGTAGAGAGGTTGTATGAAGCAATCTATGCCGATGAATTTGGTATTGCTGAACAATGGGGTGTAATGTACGATGATTGGCATGGTGAAATCAAAGCCGTACCTATCATGGCTGCTATTGGAGTTCAAAATGAAGATAAGGATAGAGCTTCGGCATTGGTTGAAGCTGGTGCGAATGTTCTACTGATTGATGTAGCACATGGAGACCACCAAAATGTTATCGATATGATTCATTGGTGTGTAACTCAAGATGATTTTCAACATGTAGATATTATTGCTGGGAATATAGCTACAGCTGAAGCAGCTGAAACATTACAAGCATATGGAGCACATGGGTTGAGAGTTGGTATTGGTGGGGGTTCACTTTGTACAACGAGAATCAAAACTGGATTTGGTGTTCCAAATGTAACTTCATTAGAGGATATCGCTAAAGTAGCGAATGTACCTATTATGGCTGATGGTGGTTTGAGAACTTCTGGTGATATCTCAAAAGCACTAGCAGTTGGAGCTGATTGTGTGATGTTGGGTTCACTATTAGCTGGAACTGATGAAGCGCCTGGTCAAATTGTTGAAACTCCAAACGGATTGTACAAAAGATATAGAGGTTCGGCATCATTGGAAACTAAAGTAACTCACGGACAAGCTGCGAGAAATGTTGAAGGTGAAGCAACAACAATTCCATATAAAGGTGGTGTGAGATTTATTATCAATGGATTATTGGATGGAGTAAAATCAGCCCTAAGTTATGCTGGGGCTAGTGATTTAAAAAATTATAATCCAAAATATGTAGTAGTTACCAATGCTGGACAGAATGAAGCTAAACCGCATCTTTTATGATAAAATGGTTCAAAACAAATATAAGATTGAGGAAAGACCTCAAAAAGAAACAAGAAGAGATTGATAATCTCAGAAATGATTGGTTCAAAAAACGAAAGGAAATTTCAGATTTGAAACGAGAACTAAATTTGGCTCGTAAAATGTGGGATATTTCTGATAAAAATAAAACATACTAAAATGAGTAAACAAAAAGCAATTATAGTTAGTGGTTATTTTAACCCTATTCACAAAGGACACTTAGAGTTATTTGAGTTAGCTAAAGAAAAAGCTGATAAACTTTGGGTGATTGTAAATTCTGATAAACAAAGAGAACTGAAAGGTTCGGAGTATTTTATGGATGAGGACGAGAGGTTACAAATTGTGAAAGCAATTAGATATGTAGATTATGCTCTAATTTCTCAAGATACTGATAAAACACAATGTGAAACCCTCAAACAATTCGCTGAGATGTTTAGTGAGGTTTATGATTTGGCATTCGCTAATGGTGGTGACCAAAATAATGATACAATTCCAGAAGTTGAGGTTTGTAAAGAAAATGGTATTGAATTAATCGATGGATTAGGAAACAAAATCCAATCCTCAAGTTGGTTATTGAAATAATGATACGATGAGTATTAACGAATGGAGTTGGATGGATAGACCCGGTTTACAAAATGAAAAAAATTGGGTTATTGTGAGAGGTGATGAGGTTTTCAGATATGAAACCTTTAATGAAGCTGTTACAGTTAACACTATGTTGAATGGGAATTTGATGAGTGAAAATTATTACAAAAATCACTATAATAAAGATTTATGATAACTTATATACTTTGGGGAATTTTGTTTACATTCATTTTCGATATGATTTTAAGAGGAACTGAAAATGAATTCAATAATATCGAAAGATTTGGATTTGTATTATTATGGCCAATAATGTTAGCTTGGTTTTTTTACTTTTTTATAAAAAATCATTGGAATAATGGGCGCTAAGGAGTGGTTGGATAAAAATGAGTGGGAAAATAGACCGATTGAATCGGATGCATTTTCTCATTATACGATGTTAGATACTTTGATGGAAGAGTATGCAAAACACTACCTAACCGAATATTTAAAATATATCAACAAAAAAGTTGAAACTGAAAAGAAAAAGTATATTTGAAAATGTACTATATTATCTAATTTATGTACAAACTTTACATTTTAGGTTAAAATATAAGTGTTTTCTAAAATTGATTATACTTAAATACTGAAGATTAAATTATACAAATGAAACAATTATTATTATTACTTATTTTTCCACTTTTAATGGGTACAACAAATCCCGTTGAAGGTGATGTTGACCATCGCTTTTTTGGAGTTTGGAAAAGTCTGAATGGAGAGTTTATTCAAATCTCAAGACAAGATGACTTCCAAGTTACATTTTATAGAGTAGATGGATTGACAAGAGCAATGCAATCTCAAGGGTACATTAACGAAACCCTTGAAGGTGAAATGAAAATCAAAAGACAATTACCAGCAATGGATGAATACACTTTGGATTATCATTTTTCACCTTCTGGAAATACGATGGTTGTAATGAAACCATATGAACCCAATCGGGCTTGGATATTCGAAAGAATCCAATAATTCAAAATCAACCCACCAATTCGGTGGGTTTTTTATTTGTTATATTTCTAACAATTTTGTTCGAAAAGTGGCTTGTATATAACAAAATTTTTTACCATATTTGTATTGTAAGATTAAGAGTTATGATTGATACAGGTAAAATTTTAAGATTGAAAGGTAAAACCAAAAAAGGTAAAAGTAGAATCAATGAGCATGGGGCTCTTTGGAAAGTAACTATGATTAAACCTTTCGAAAGTGTGATGAGGTTAGAAAGTTTGAACAATACCTTCAAGTTCAACAACGAATGGAGAAAAGATGTTCGTTGGGTAAGTGTGAACATTGTAAGGGGTGATGAAAACTTTGAATTAGTAGGAATAGAAAATTAAAGATATGATTGAACACAAAAGAACAAATGACAAAGTATGGATTGATGGCTTAGGTTATTGTGTTGAGGTAACCCATACAGATGTTAATGGAAGTTATACTTCCTATACACCTATTAAAAACTAAGTTATGTTTGTACTACCTTTATTAACAATTTACATATTTCTTTTTGTAGCTATTTTTTGGGTGATTTGGAATGAAAAATAATTTGCATGATTCAAATATTTTTCGTATATTAGGACTCTAATATATAAATGAGAAGAAAGTTAACATACGAATTTTGTAAGGAAGAAATTTCTAAATATAATTCATACTCAGAATTATATCAAGCCGATATATCCATATTAAATAAAATAAAACAAAAAGGATGGGATGAATTGATTTCACATTGGGAATTACCATTTACCAAAGCCAATCCTAAATGGACATATGAAAGGTGTAAAGAAGAAGTTTCTAAAATGACTTATTTAAATGAACTGCAAGGAACTTCGGTGGTAAACGTATTAAGAAAAAATGGATGGTTTGATGAGTTAACATCTCATTTGATAAGAGTTGTAAATAAACCATATACAAAAGAAGATTGTCTTAAAGAATCTAAAAAATATAATAGAAGAGTAGATTTTCAGAAAAAATCTTATAGTCAATATTGTTGCGCACTAAGAAACGGGTGGTTGGATGAAATATGTGAACATATGGGTAAATCACTAAATGAAAAACAATATACTAAAGAAGAAATATTAGAATCTGCTCGTAAGTGGGAAAATCAAAGAGATTGGATTAATAATGAACCATCAATATATAGATGCGCTAAGGGTTATGCAAAACCAAACAAATCTAAAGAAGATAAAGAGTTTTGGGAAGAGTGTATATCTCATATGGAGTATATTTTTAAACCAAATGGATATTGGACATATGAAAGATGTAAATCGATAACACTAAGGTATAATGATAGAAGATTTTTTCATAAAGAACAAAAAGAAGTTTATAAAGTAATTCAAAGAGAAGGTTGGGATGATTTACTTCAACATATGATATGGACAACTCCGACTGGAAACACACGATATCCTAAAGATTGGTTTGAAGATAAAGAAAAAGCACGAGAAGAAGCTTTAAAATATTCTTCGAGAAGTGAGATTGCGGAAAAATGTATTTATGTATATAGAACAATATTAAAAAACGGATGGGAAGATGAATTGTTTTCTCATATGAAAAGACACGCTACCGATAAACCAAGACAAATTTATGTGTATTATTGGAGTGATATGTGTGCTTATGTTGGACAAAGTTGTAATTGGAAGAAAAGAAATTGGTCTCATCTTAAAAAAGGTCCTGTATTTGAACATATACAAAAAACGGGAGAGCAACCTGTATTTAAAATTTTAACTAAAAGACCTGTTAAAGAAGAGAATACTCCTAAGTGTGAAAATAAATGGATAAAACACTATGAATCATTAGGATATACAATGTTAAATTCAGCACCAGCAGGTTCACTTGGTGGAAAGAGGTCTGTATGGACTGAGGAAAATATTTGGAACATTGTTTCTGAGTGTAGTTCTATGACTGAATTTTATAAAGTTACCAATGCAAATTGTATTCAAACTTGTAAAGAACTGAACATATTTAATGATATTGTTGATAAACTAAAAGTAGATACTGATTCAAAAATCTATACAGGAGGATGGGTAGTTGAAGATGCATTAGAAGAAGCGAAAAAATATACTAAAGTTAGTTACTTTCAAAAAGCATGTAGTGGTGGATTTAAATGTTTAAAGAGAAATGGTTTACTAAAAGTTGCATTTCCCAAATCAAAAGTTGAACCGATTCAACATTCCTTTTTTTAAAATCCAAACCAACTCGAAGTTGGAAAACATAGATAAAAAAAATATAGCTAAGAATAGTAGTAGTATATGTAATCCAATATAAAAAGAAGATATATAAGATAGTTATATTAGATAACATATAATACCCCTCAGTTATGATAACACCCGAATTCCATAAGAAAGAAATCAATAAGATAAAAAGAAGCTATGAGAATATCCTAATAGATATAATGTTCAACTTATTAGATATAGAAGAAGAACTACACTCTAACTCATTCCCCATAGAGAAGATAGAAGATAAGATAGATAAGTTAAAGAAGAGGATAGGAAAGAATCTAAAGG
>Ga0255759_10006059_pt1 | contig 10260 bp, 8 predicted proteins | sample 101ome_20_FD_179959 | JGI IMG/M metagenome (GOLD analysis project Ga0255759, IMG submission 179959) | Coastal salt marsh microbial communities from the Groves Creek Marsh, Skidaway Island, Georgia - 101404AT metaG (version 2) | ecosystem: Environmental > Aquatic > Marine > Intertidal zone > Salt...
TGATATTCTTGGTACCAAGAATTCCGGGCTGCTGATTTTTAAGAAAACTATAAAATGGATCAGCGTTTGGGCCATTTACATCAATTTTATTAAAAATTTTAAAACTAACATTATATTTTTCAGTGCAAAAGAATTGTATTTCTTCATTAGTGCCTGGCTCTTGACCTTTAAATTGATTGCATGGAAATCCAAGTATCTCTAAACCATTGGAGTTATATTTTTCATATAATTCCTGAAGGCCTTTATACTGTGGTGTGAGCCCACACTGGCTGGCAACATTAACTACTAAGAGAACTTTATCTTTATATTCACCAAGAGAAACTTCATTCAAATCTGCATCTTTAACATTGAAGCCATAAACTGTTTTCATTTTTAGATTCCTTTTTTTTGATCAAAAATATGATTTTTAAAAAAATGATTATATACAAAAAAGAGATACAAATCTTAAAAATGACCTAACCTTAAAGCATCTATATAATCATTTAATTAAGAAAAGTTATGAGTAATATAATAATTAAATACATATGGAAAAAATTTGCTGAGCTATCTTCAGATGAATTGTATGCAATGATTCATTTGAGACAAAAAGTTTTTATTGTTGAACAAGATTGTCCATACATAGATGCAGATTATGCTGATCAAGATGCATTTCATTTGTTGGCATATAACGACAAAGACTTGATTGGGTACCTAAGAGCTTTTAGACCGGGGATTAAATACGATGGTTCCTCACTTGGGAGAATCGTCACAGAAATAAATTCAAGAGGCCTTGGTATTGGAAAAGAAATTACAAAAGAAGGAGTAAACTTTTTATCAAAAGAATATCCTGAGCATGAAATTGTTATTTCAGCTCAACACAGGTTAATGCATTTTTATGTTGAGCTTGGATTTGAAGCTAGGGGTGAGGTTTATCTAGAAGATGACATTGATCATATTCAAATGTATCTTTCTGCAAAAGAAAATTAGACTCTATCTGTATTTAGTTTAATAACTATTTCGTCATATAGAGAAGATGAAAACTTGAAATCATCTATAAAACCACAATGCCCACCATATTGCTGAGGCATAAATTTTACATAATCAGTTTGATTTAGTTTAAGGAGAGGTTCAATAGGTATACAAGGATCATCAATAGATGAATATATAAGTGTATTATGTTTTATACGGTTAATTGTATTTTGAGTTATTGCATACCCAGAAAATAGCTCCTCAATACATTCATGTGGAGAGTAATTTTTTGTAAAAAATTCAGTCATTTCTTGAAGATTTTTGTATTTTAAAACTTCTTCCAAATTAGCAATTTTATGAAATTTAATTTTTCTTTTAAGAGATTTATGCCATTTATTTGTGAAATATTTTCTTAGAATCCATGAAGTATTATCCATAGCTTGCATCGAGATTTTAGGATCAATTACTGGAGATAGGACAATAGTACTTTTCAAAAAGTTAATTGAATCAGAGGCTGATATTCTCAATGAGATATTGCCTCCAAGAGAAAAACCAATTAAGTGTATTTCACTTTCTATATATTTTTTACCAATAAATTCAACTACTTCGATCAGCGTTTGAATATCAGTAGCTCTAAAAAAATCTTTATTTAAATATTCAGTATCACCATGATCAACAGGATGTATTCTTATAATATCAAAATTATTAGTATGCAAAAGATGAGCTAAAGGAATTAAATATTTAGAATCTTTGTGACCCAGCCATCCTGGAAAAAAAATTACCTTCTTTTTATATAAATCTGTTTCGAATATTTCAATTGACTGTGAATTGGATGATGTAAAAATCTTTTTTGAAGATTTTGTATTTAGCTCTTTGCGTATGGTTTTTTGTTGTTTTTCTCTTAAAGGACTTGATGCCAAAAGGGTATTAAATAAACCATTCTTAAGTAAGCTCATTAATTAAATTATAGAAGTATCAAATAATAAACTATGAATCTCCTCAGTTATGAATGGAGCGAAAGGATGCATCATAACTAGTATTTCTTTTAAAAGGGGCCTAAGGTTATTTGTTTCTCCGCTTTTTTTACATTCTTCTATATAGACATCACAAAACTTACTCCAGAAAAACTCATAAACTTCGTTGATAGCATAATCCAATCTGTAATCTTTAATATTTCTCTCGATCTGTTTTTTTGATTTTTCAAATTCTTCATATATCCACTCATCAGTTTTATTAGCCGATTGAAATGAATCGTTTCCAACAGGGTAGCCATTGATAAATCTTGCTGCATTCCAAACCTTAGTACAGAAGTTTCTATATCCTTTAAGCCTGCCCATTTCAAAGCTTATATCTTTGGTATGTGTTGCTAGTGAATAGAATGTCATTCTCAGAGCATCTGTTCCATATGAATCAATACCTTTTGGAAATTGGTTTCTCGTCTTTCTTTCAATCTTTTGTGCTATACCTTCTTGCATGAGATTTGAAGTCCTTTTTTCAACCAAATCGTCTTGAGAGATACCATAAATTAGATCTAGTGGATCAATAACATTCCCTTTAGATTTAGACATCTTTTGCCCATTTTCATCTCTTATAAGACCAGTAACATAAACATCTTTAAAAGGGATTTGATCAGTAAACTCAAGGCTCATCATCATCATTCTGGCAACCCAAAAAAATATAATATCGAACCCAGTAACCAGTAAAGAGGTTGGAAAATGCTTTTCAAAATCTTTAGTTTTTTCTGGCCATCCCAAAGATGCAAAAGGCCATAAACTTGAGGAAAACCAGGTATCCAAAACGTCTTCATCTTGTGAAAGTTTTCTATCGTCGAGTTTATAAAATTGCCTGACTTCTTCTTCACTATGACCAACGTAAATATTATTTTCTGAGTCGTACCATGCTGGAATTCTATGACCCCACCATATTTGTCTGCTTATGCACCAGTCCTCAATATTATTCATCCAATTAAAATACGTTTTAACCCAATTGCCCGGATGAAATTTTATCTCTCCTTTGTTAACAGCCTCATTAGCTCTTGCTGCCATTTCCTTAGTTTTCACATACCACTGGTGGCTTAACCTTGGCTCGATAACGATATTAGATCTTTCACCTCTTGGAACACTTATATGATGTCTTTCCTCTTTCTCGAGAAGATTTAGTTCTTTAAGTTTCTCTAATACAGCCTTTCTAACTTTAAAACGATCCAGATTTGAAAATGGTTCAGGCACGTTTTCATTTGACCATGCATCTTCATTAAATATATTGATAGGTTCAAAATCACTTGCATTATCTGAAGTTTTTACCTGACCCTCTATTTCATGAAGTGAGTATTTTTTTCCTATTTCGTAATCATTAAAATCATGACCTGGAGTAATTTTCAAACAACCAGTACCAAATTCCATATCAACATATTCATCAGCTAATATTGGTATCTTTCTTCCAACAAAAGGTAAAACAATATTTTTACCAACAAGATTTTTATACCTATCATCATTCGGATTAACAGCAACTGCCATGTCACCAAACATAGTTTCAGGTCTTGTTGTTGCTACTATTACATACTCTTCTGAATCTTCAATTGGATATTTAATATGCCAAAGGAGGCCGTCTTTTTCCTGCCTTACCACCTCCAGGTCTGAAACAGCAGTTTTCAGAGATGGATCCCAATTAACCAACCTGTAACCCCTATAAATTTTATCCTTTCTGTGTAACTCAACGAATGCTTTTATAACTGCTTCGTTGCATCCATCATCTAATGTAAACCTATATTTATTCCAATCTACCGAGCATCCAAGTCTTTTAATTTGGGATGTAATTTTTTTTTCTGAATAATCTTTCCATGACCAAACTTCATCAAGAAATTTATCTCTTCCAAGTTCATTTCTATTTATATCTTTTTTTGCAAGATTATTTTCTACAACCATCTGGGTAGCTATACCAGCATGATCAGCTCCGACTTGCCAATGAGCATCTTTTCCGGCCATATGGTGATATCTTGTATAGAAATCCATAATGGCATATTGAAAACTATGACCCATATGTAGAGTACCAGTGACATTTGGAGGTGGTATTACCTGAGAAAAAGAATCTTTTGAGTCTTTATTAGAAATAACTCTTTCAGCCCAAATCTTGGACCACTTTTCTTCAATTTCTACAGGGTAATACTGTTTATCCATTAGGAAGCTTGATTAAATTTATTTTAATTTCTTACTAAGTAGCAATTGACTGATTAAAGGAACCGGTCTGCCAGTTCCAGCTTTTACAGGGGTGCTGTAGGAAGCTGTAGCAGCAATGTCAATATGCGCCCACTTATAATCATTGGTAAATTTTGAAAGGAAAGCAGCTGCATGAATTGTTCCAGCTTCTCTTCCTCCACCAATGTTCGCTAAATCTGCATATTTAGTTTTAGTACATGATTGATGTTCATCCCATAGTGGAAGTTGCCAAGCTCTATCACCAGACTCTTCACCAGATTCAATGATTTTATCTGCAAGATGCTGATCATTTGCCATAACCCCACTTGCATGCCTTCCAAGCGCAATGACAACAGCTCCAGTTAATGTTGCCATATCGATAACATATGAAGGTTTGTACTTTCCAACATACGTCAAACAATCTGCAAGTATTAATCTTCCTTCAGCATCAGTATTAAGTATTTCAATAGTCTGACCTGACATTGAAGTTACAACATCTCCAGGTTTTGTAGCTTTAGATGAGCACATATTTTCAGCACAACCCATTACACCAACTACGTTCACATCTGCATTTAATCTTGCTAGGGTAGACATGACTCCAAAAACAGTTGCAGCTCCACACATATCCCACTTCATTTCATCCATTGCAGGACTTGGTTTGATCGAAACCCCGCCAGTATCGAAGGTAACACCTTTACCTACTAGTGCAATGGGTTTATCGGTTGATTTACCACCTTTATATTCAATAACCATCATCCTAGCTGGTTCTTCACTACCCCTAGAGACACTTAAAAATGATCCCATACCCATTTTTTGCATTTGTTGTTCATTAAAAGATTTAACTTTTAGCTTTGGAAAATCTTTAGTCATTGCTTTAACCTTTTTCTCAATAATTCTTGGGGTGCAATGATTGGCAGGAAGATCACCTAAATATTTTGCAGTATTAACTCCCTCGCCAATAGCATATCCAACTTTTGCAGCTTGCTTAGCTTTTGTTAATTTAGGTCCAGTTAAACCTGAGGTAAGAATAGTTAGTTTTTTGACACTAGGTTTCTTAGCAGTTTTATTTTTTGTCTCTGAAAAGATATAAACGTTTGATTCAATTGTTTTTGAAACCATCTCAATTAACCAAAGCTCATCTTTTCCATTAGGTGCAGTTGAGCCAGGCATAATCGATATATCTTTGCATTTATTTTGATTTCCTTTTTGTGCAATACCTTGATACATAGATAGCCATTTATGAGTAGGAGTATTTGCATCAAGCCCCTTTACTAGAAGAATATTTTTGGCATTAATTCCATCAATTTTTGGAAGCAAAACACTTCCTCCGGATTGGTCAAGGTGTGATTGAATAGTTTTAGAAATATAACTTTTTGATTTTTTATTTAGCTCTTTAAAAGAGGAGTCATTTTTTGTATTTTTATTGATAACTAAAACAAGCATATCTGTTGTTAAAGAGGATATGTTTGCTGCATCTTTTACAAGAACATTATTTAAAACTTTATACGCCATTTAAGTTCTCCTGTTATGGTATTTACTGATAAGATAAATATTGTAATGCATCATAGTTCTCAAGGCATGTATAAAAAAAATATTCTTTCAAAAAGTTTGAATATAGAGGTCTTTAGATCATCCATTAGTGTGCTTTTAATTTTCTTTTTGCTCGTTGTAGGATCAAGGATTGTTGGCTACTTTGAACAAGCTGCTGAAGGAAATATAGATCCTGGAATAATATTGAGTGTAATTGCATTAAGGTTTCCTGATTTTATAACATTATTAATACCCTTATCTTTTTTCTTAGGTCTTCTAATAACAATTGGCAGACTAAATTCCGAGGGAGAAATTCATGGATATTTTTCAGCCGGCTTATCAAAATTTAACTTAATAAAGTTTTTATTGCCTCAAGCTTTTATTTATTTCTTTATAACCCTTGTTTTAAGTATATATATTGCACCTTATACAAAAAATCTCTCTAAAGAATTGTTAGTAATAGACTCATTCGAAGAGCAGATTGATGCAATTCAATCTGATGAAATAGTTTCACTAGATGATGGAGGATTTCTTTATGTACAAACTGTAGATGAAGGTTTAATAGAAGGAGTTAAGTTTTTTCAAGTTGATGAAGATAATTCATTTATTGTTATTTCTGATGAGTTGCTTACTCAAGAGAAAGATAAAACCATTGAATTAAATTTAAAAAATGGGTCTTTTTATGGTGGCTTATTCTCAGAATCATCAAAGATTATTTCAAACTTTAATAATTTTAATTTTGAAATTGATAAGAATATGTCACAAAGCAATGATTTAAGTTTAACTAAACTATTTGATTATTCTTCAGCATCAGATCAAGCAACATTTCAGTGGAATATATCAATACCAATAACAATTTTGATTTTATTACTTTATGGCATATATATTTCATCATCAAAACCTAGAGAAGGTAAATTTTCATTTATGCTCCCGGGCATGTTGATATATGTTTCTTATTTAAGTCTTTTAATACTAAGTAGAGAATTTATATCTGATAATCCAAGCTCCATTTTTAACCTTTGGTTTATTCATGGTTTATTTGTCTTATTTTTATTTCTATATGTTTACAGAGAAAAAATTATTCTTGTAAGTTTTGCAAACTTGGCAATACAGGAGAATATTTATTTGAGATATTTAATTGGAATCATGATATTTATTTTATTTATATGGATGGTTGCATGATTAAAATTTTTCATGGCTATCTAATCAAAAGGTCGTTTTTAATTTCCTTATCAATTTTTATATTATTTGCCATACTGGATTCAGTTTTTAGTCTAATGTCAGAACTTGAAAACTTATCTGCAGAATATAATTTTTCTAATGTATTTTTGTATGTTTTAAGTGTATCTCCAAGTAATGCAATAAATTTTTTAGAAGGAGCTTGTTTGCTTGGAGTTATGATTTCTTTAGGTATCTCACATCAAGAGGGCAACTTAAACGTCTTAAGGTCGAGTGGGGAATCGCCATTAAAAATAGTATTAATAAGCTCATTAGGCCCATTATTATTAATATTTTTATTTTTACCATCCAATGAGTTGTTTTTGAAAGATATTAGAGCCGATGCAGAGATTAATAAAAATTTAATTGTGCAATCAGCAGAAGAAAGTAGCCAAAACAATAATTGGATTAAGGATGGTAAATCTTTTTTAACATATTCTTATATGAAAGATTCTTTTATTTATAAGGTTAAATTTATTAAAACCGATGATGGTAAAGTTCTTTATTTTAAAATGGCGGATTCGGCTGAAATAATTAAAAATCAAATAAAATTTGATGAAACAATGCAATATCATTTTTTTGAGGGAACTGGCATAGAATATAATTATGAAGAATTTAAATTTCCTTTGATTACAAAGATGCCATTTGCAAGGGTAGAAAATTTAAAAACTTCTGAAATAATTAACGCTCAAAAATTCATTGATACCAGTTCAAAAAAAGAAGACAAGTTATTTATTGCCCATTTAGAAAAATCTTTTTATAAAAATATATTTCAGCCTATATCCATTTTGTGCTTAATTGTTTTCTTTGGTTCCTTTATCTTTGGGTCGTTACGAGATGTCACGCCAGCATCAAGAATAGTATTATCAGTAGTTGGAGCTTTTATTTATAAAGTCTTTCAAGACTTCACAATAAGTTTTTCAATAGCTACAAATCTGTCTGTATTAATTGGTGTGATTGCTCCAGCTTTGCTTTTATTGATAATGAGCATATTTTTTTATAGAAGAATCTAAATAATTTTTAAGGCTGTCTTAGATAGGGTGTCATTGATTGCTAAACCTTTTTGAGAGAAGTAAATTTGTAAAAGCGGTAATCCTGCTAGAAATAAAATTAAAATGTTCACCAAAAACCTTATTGAAATTTGCTTTATAGTAATTTTTTTTCCATCAAGGCTATAAATCTCAATATTCCATACTGCCATGCCTAGAGTCTTATTTCCATTAAGCCAGAAGTAAGCAAAAAACCCCCAGCTACTCATGATTACAAGAGACAAGCCTAACCACGGATTTAATGTTTCACCGCCGTTTAACCAAAGAGCTATTGAACCAACTGCAAACCATACACCCAATAAAAGAAAGAAGTCATAAATACCTGCTGTGATCCTTTTTAAAGGAAAGACTTTATATGTTTTTTCATTCATTTTGGTATAGTAATTAAAATAAATTTTAAAATATATGATTATGGATAAAGATACAGCATTTTTTGGTCATCCAATTGGTCTCAGGACTTTATTTTTAACTGAGATGTGGGAAAGAATGTCTTACTATGGAATGAGAGCATTGCTTGTTTTATATATGACTGGATCATTGACTGGATTTAATCCAGGAATGGGTCTTTCTGCAATGGATGCAAATGCTATCTATGGAATATATGTTGGTATGGTCTATTTTATGGTCGTTCCAGGTGGTTGGATAGCTGATAATATTTTAGGTCATCAAAAAGCTGTTTTGTTGGGCGCAATAATTATCGCCCTTGGGCATTTCACACTAGCAATTCCAATTGAGCAAACATTTTTCTTGGGCTTGATTCTTGTAGTTTTGGGAACAGGCTTGTTAAAAGGAAATATTTCAACAATCGTAGGAAGCCTATACCAAGATAACGATCAAAGAAGAGATTCAGGTTACACAATTTTCTATATGTCCATAAATATTGGCTCAACATTAGGATTTCTTATATGTTCATATCTTGGTGAAAAAATAGGTTGGCACTATGGCTTTGGGGCAGCTGGTGTCGGCATGGCTTTTGGTGTGTATCAATATATAAATTATAGACATCTTCTTGGTGATGCTGGCTTGAATCCTAATGATATGTTGGATTCAAGAAGGGCAAACTTGATCACATGGACTAAAAGAAGTTTAGCTTTAATGTTTATTGTTATAGGTCTTGGTTTATTTGGATTAGTCTCAATAGATCCTAGAGTCTTTGCAGAGAATTTTGCATACTTTCTTACCATAGTAGCTGGTGCATATTTCATCTATCTTTATGGGTTTGCAGGTTTAAATAGTTCTGAAAAAAAGAACTTATTATTACTCTTTGTTTTATTTATTGGGGCTGCTGCATTTTGGTCAGGTTTTGATCAATCAGCAAGCTCCTTAAGTATTTTTGCAAGAGACTATACAGATTTATCAATTGCTGGCTTCATAATCCCTATAGGATGGCTTCAATTTGCTAATCCGATATTTGTTGTTACTTTTGCTCCTATATTTGCAGGCATCTGGGCACATTTAGGAAGAATTAATATGGATCCATCACTGCCATTAAAGTTTGCTATTGGTTTAATTTTCATGGCATTAAGCTTCATCGTAATGGTATATGCTGTGAAGCTTGCTATGGTTTCTGCACCAGTTGGCATGCAATGGCTTTTAATAACATATTTGCTTCAAACATGGGGTGAATTAGCATTGTCTCCAATTGGATTATCTGCATTTTCTAAATATTCTCCAAAAAAATATATGGGTCAGATGTTTGGCTTGTGGTTCTTAGCTTCAGCTATTGGTGGTGTTCTTGCAGGCCTCTTAGGAGGAGATGCTACGGTTGATGGGTTAAACTCTGTTCAACCTATATTTACATTTATGATTCAATATTATGTTGTTATAGCAATTGCCTTAATTGTGATGGCGTATCTATTTAAAAAGAAAGAATCTAGTTAAGTAAAAAATTAGGCTAATTTTTGGTTAAGGTTATTGAGAATATTTGTATAAATTTTTTGTAGAAGTTCAATTTCTGAGATTTTTACGTGTTCATCAATTTGATGGATAGTTTCATTTAATGGACCTAACTCAACTATTTCAGTTCCCATCTTGGCTATAAATCTTCCATCTGATGTTCCGCCTTTTGCATTTAAATCAGGTGAATAACCAGTAATATTTTCTATAGATTCGACTACAACATCTTTTAAGTTATCTTCTTTTGTAAGGTATGGGAGTCCACTTAGTTTCCAATCAATTTCATATTCAACGTTAAGTTCTTTAAGTATAGATTCAAACTCACTCATAAGCTTCTCGTGAGTAGACTCAGTTGAGTACCTAAAGTTAAAGAACATATCCAACTCTCCAGGGACTATATTTTTTGCACCTGTACCCGAATGAAT
>Ga0255759_10006070_pt1 | contig 10245 bp, 8 predicted proteins | sample 101ome_20_FD_179959 | JGI IMG/M metagenome (GOLD analysis project Ga0255759, IMG submission 179959) | Coastal salt marsh microbial communities from the Groves Creek Marsh, Skidaway Island, Georgia - 101404AT metaG (version 2) | ecosystem: Environmental > Aquatic > Marine > Intertidal zone > Salt...
ACAAGATTACCCAGACCCTGAAGGGCGTCGCCGTCGGCGCGGTGGTCGGCATGGCGATCACGATCGGTGTCGCTTACCCGACGTTGAAGGATAAGTGGACGTCTTCGGATGCTCCGGCGCCGCTCGCGTGCGCCGATGCGCAGCCGCAGTCTCCGAGGGATGTCAGTCCGTCGTACAGCTCTGGTACCCTCAAGGCGAAAGCGGCCGCGTATGACGGTTCCGTGAGCGCCTTGACGCACGTGAACACGCACTACCACTTGGGTGCGGAACACAAGTCTTCCGGACAATACGATAAGTTGCATACGACGACTGGCCGCAAACTTCTCTCCGGCGAAACGGAGTACGGCTTCTACTGCGACAACGTTGCTGCTGTCGCCGCCTTGACGACGGCGCAAAAGACGGAGTACGACTGGCAATACTGCAAGGAAACTGAAGTCGGTAAGACTTACGAGCTTCACTACGTGTACTCCTCTGGCGGTAAAAAAATTGGTGACGGCCTCGGCGGCGCTTTCGCTGTTCAAAACAACCCGACCGTCGTCGTGCGTGGACAAGTGTTCCACGTCGTCAACGACGCCACGTACGATCTCCCGAGTGGCAGCAACCTCATGGACGGCATGCTCCAAAGCTTCCCGGGGAGCTCTACCACCACGCTCTCTTTGAGCGACGTCACCGTGTACGCTGGCTCCACCACGGGTCGCAGCTACAACAACGACGATTCTTGCTCCCCGTACCAAATCAATTGGCAAGTGGACCAAAAGTGCCGCTTGATCTCCGCCAAGTCTTTCGACGCCATGTGCAAGAAGATGAAGGAGGAATACGACATGTCCGCCGACACGCACCCGCACCAATCTCGCGATCTCGTCTCCAACGCGCTCTCCTCGGACGCCGATACCACGTTGTCGGCGTACTAAGCGCCAGTCACGGACCACTTTTCATCGGTCGCTGGGACACCTCCCTCCGACATCAAGACATCAAGACGCGCCCGAGCGCCATCGAGCACGCGCGTCGCGCACAATCAATACCCGTGCGTTCGACGACGCGATCGATTCATTATTATTCATTTATTTAATACATTCTTTGGATTCATTACCACTCACTGCGACTTGTCGCGACGCGCTTCGCGACGATTTCTCGCGAGTGATATCAACACGTCCTCATCATCACCATTTTCACGGTTCACGACCCGTCGTTTCCACGCACACCCTAAACCCTAAACCCTAAACCCTAATTATCCACAACGCTCGACGGTTCGACGTCACCTCGCGCGTAGTGCACCACTCACCGACTCGTCGAACGACTCGTCGAACGACGACCGACGCGCGCGCGCGACTCGCGGGTTTAGTTTTGTCGACCCGTTCGTCCGACCCGTTCGTCAGACGGTCGAAAGCCCCGTCCGTCGTCGCATCGCCGCCGAACTTACGATTCTGGTTCCGATTGGAATAGGATTAGGATTAGGAGGACCAGACCCGCGGCCGGGTTTCTTCTCGAGCGAGGGAAAGACCACCGGGAAGACGGTCGCATCGCGCGTCGTCATGTCGTCCGTCGTCCCCACCGCGCTTCGTCTCGGCGTCGCGACGACGCGGAGGACGACGACGTCGAAAACGTCATCGGCGAGGACGAAGGGTTCCGGCGGCGCGCGCGTCGGGGTGCGCGTCGGGGCGGGGCACGGGCACGGACACGGACACGGGCACGGATCGTCCGTCGCGCCGACGAAGGGGTTCGTTGAAGAGATGCGTCAGGTGGCGATGCGGTTGCACACGCGGGAACAAGCGCCGAGGGAAGGGGAGAAACCCGCCGACGCGCAGAGGGCGGAGCAGCGACCGGTGGCGCGTTGGACGCCGACGCCGGAGGGGTACTTGAAGTTTTTGGTCGAGTCTCTCGCGGTGTACGAAGCGATGGAGACGATTGTGAATGATGAGGCGAACGCGGAGGTTTATGGGAGGTTTAAGAATTCTGGGTTGGAACGGACGGGGGCGTTGAAGAAGGATGTGGAGTATTTGTGCCAACGGTTTGGGTTGACGGCGCCAAACGCAGAGGGTCCGGGTAAGGAATACGCGGTGTTTTTGACGGAATTGGCCAAGACTGCGCCGCCGGAATTTATTTGTCACTTTTACAACGTGTATTTCGCGCATAGCGCGGGTGGGCGGATGATTGGAAGAAAAGTGAGCGAGATGATTCTCGACGGGAAGGAGTTGGAGTTTTACGAGTGGCGCGAACGCGGAGGCTTGGATGAATCTTTGACGCGAGTGCGGGGGCTTTTGAATGACACGGCGGAGAAATGGACGAGAGAGGAGAAAGACCGGTGTTTGGAGGAGACTGGGAAGTCGTTCGAGCTCTCTGGGCAGCTTTTGCGGTTGATTGCGTAGGACACAAGTCGCCAAAGAAGAAGACATTTTATTTTAATAAACAACGACTGAGCAACCGCGAGCGAGCGTTTAATCGTTTCATTTTTCAACCGCGCTGGTTTTTATTTGGCTTGCATTGCGTACTCTACTGTTATTACAACAAAGCATTCGATGGTATTGTACTTGTGCAGTGACTTTTGTGTAAAAGAAAGGTGGTGTTTTTCCATCTGCGTCGCGTCTTCACACGAATTTCGGCCGAGCGCCGCCCGGGGTGAGAATCATGTTATCCTCCGCGGAATCGTTCGTGTCCGCGACCGATCTCGGAGAGTCGGAACGAGACCGAGACGGTGTCGATACGTTTGTGACGTCGTTGCCCGACCCAAACCTCGAGAAACCGTTTCGTTTCGAAGAAGAATTCGCGTCGGTTTGTATGGTTTCGCCGACGCTGTCCACCATGCCGTAAAATCGCATCCCGAGCGAATGTTCCGAATGAGTTTCGTCGGGTTGTTGTTCCTTGATGAGAGACATGATGTTCTGCACCTGCGCCTTTGAAAACGGCGCTCGAGGAATGGGATCTGGTAAGGGGGCAATCTTGCGCGGCAAGACGCCCGGTTTTGCGCCCTCATCTATAAAACTCAGAATAGGCTGGAGGTAGTCTCGATAGTACGAAAAGTAATTGTGCGTCCCGTGCGTCGTGTGCATCGTGCACGGCAAACCTGCCGATCGTCTTATCTCATCCAACGTCTTGGCGTGACAGTAAGGAACCACTTCGTCCTCCAGCGCATGCACGATGAGCGTGCGAGCCGAGTATCGCGTCATCCACACCCTGTTATCCCACCGATCCGTCATGATGGACGCCACGTTTCCCAACAAGGCGAGACCCGCCTCTTTGATGCTCGTGAATGGCGAGTGCAAAATCACCCCGCCGAGTTGATTTCCATCCAGTCTCTCTACCGCCGACGCGAGCTTGGTTGCCGGTCCCGTACCCAGGGATCGACCGAGCACCCAAACGTCTCGCGGATTGACGCCGATTTCCTCCGTCACGTACACGTACGCCGCCGCCACGTGTCTGTCCACGCTCTTCTCGTACGCAACCCCTTTCGAAGTGCCATACCCGGGGTACTCGACGAGCAAGACGTCCGCCCGCCAACACTCGGCATCCCTCGCGCACAAAGCAAAAATGTGCCCAATGTCGCACGCGTTGGCGTGACAGTGAATGATAACCCGCTCCGCCCTCGTGCGTCTACACGGAATCCAAACGCACGGAAACTCATACCCAGCTCCAGAGTCTAACATTGCACAGTGTGCGGGAGACCACGGATGCGACCGCTCCCCGTAACTCGGCGGAGGCGCCTGAAAAATCGCCCTATTAATCAACGACATCCCCTCAAACGTCGGCCACTCCGACGACTCCGCCCCGAATTCATCCGACGAATCCTCCACTCCATCCACCATGAGGACCCGTCCTGGCCTCACAGGCGACGTCGTCATCGACGAATTCGACGACCCAGGCGACGACGACCCAGAAGAACTCGCTATTTCGCCATTCATCGCTCGCGTCAAGCGTCTCGTTCGCGCTCGCAAAGCCTCCTCGTACGAAACCTCCTTGTTCTTGCGCTCCAAAGCCTCCTGTGATTTTCGCGGTCCACACGTCACCCCGAACATGACTGCACGACTGGTTGACTGAGTGATTGATTATTATTCCTATTTCCCTTCAATCGTATCGTCGCCGCGATATCACTTCGCCGCGATATCACTTCGCCTCCAGTGTATCAGATGTCTCAATCAACCCCCCGACGCCCGACCCGGTTCGCGTCCGCGATTCACCCCGACGCACACCGTCCCGCTCTCGTCGTCGCTCTCGCGCGTCGTCGTCGTCGCCGCCGCCGTCTCGCTCGCTCGCTCGCTCGCTCGCTCGCTTTAAAGAATCCGGCTCGAAACCGATCCGATAGAATTATCACCGAATCGGCGCGCCGAACTTCGTTCGTTCGATCGAGCGCGCGCCGACGTCGACGTTCGCGTTCGCGTCCGCGGGAGGGTTTAACAACGGACGCGCGCGCGCGGATTCCGTGGGCGTCCGTCGCGACGTCGTGTGCCGACGGACGGACGGACGGACGTCGACGTCCACGTCGGCGCGGTCGGCACCGGTTGCATATCTCGGCGTCGGCGCGTTCGGACATTCGGAACGTACGCGTTTTATTCATCACTCCCAGAAGAAAAATTCATGGAATACGAATGCGTGCGGTAGATTTGACGTTTTATAAAAGTCCACTAAGTCGGCGCGGTCGGCACCGGATGGATTTTTTTGTGACATTGGTGGCAAAAAAACACTACCGGGTATTTCACCCCGAAATAGTGTTTTTTTTTCACGCAAAAAAAAGTACTAACTAAACCCTAAACCCTAAAGTTAGTATTTCTTTTTTTCGCCTATGGTTCACGACTCGTCGCCGATTTGATACTAAAAAATAGTGTTTTTCATCTCTTCATCGAAGGGAAAGTAAAAGCAAAACTCGCAACCGATGTCGTGTGCGACGAACGTTGAGAAGTCGACGGGAAACGTATTTTTGTGTAGCCATCTCTTCATCGGTTCGAGGCAAAACACAAACACTTAAAATAGTTTTGTGTTTGCGCCATCCCTACATCAAACTATTTCTGAAAATGGTGCGTTTTGGCCCAAACACAAAAAATAGTGTTTCTTTCTACGCATCTCTTCATCAGCCTAAACGTTCCACACCCGGGTGTCTGTCTATTCCGCCGGTTCTAACGAGCTACATACATGTCTGTCTATCCCGACGGTTTCGGTTCCCCGTCCACGACGACGGTGAACGCCACGGCTGGCGCCGGGGCACCGCCACCGCCGCTCGCGCTGACGCCGCCGGACGCCGGACGGGGACGCGGATCGACGACCTCGCCGGCGACGGACGCGCGCACGCCCAGGGCGCGCAAACCGCCGCGGGTCGCCCCGGAGTGAAACGCGAGCGCGCAGCGCACGTGTGGGTCCTCGTTCGCGTCGATCGCGTCGACACCGCCGGCGCCGGCGCCGCGGGCTACCTGGGTCACCGAACGCATCGCGGTGAAGGCGTCGTCGTGAAGCACAAAGGTTCCCCGGTTGTTCGTTTTGAGCTTGTCGACGCGTCTACCGTGCGCGAGCGACCAAAACTCTTTACACGCGCACATGATCGCCTCTTGTTGATCCCCGAACGGGTCCATCGCGATCTTCGTCGTCGTCGTCGCGAGTTCGGCGAGTCGTTCGCCGATTCTCGCGCCGATGAGTTCGAGCGTCTGGCACGCGTCCTTGACGCGGTCGGCATCGAACGCGCCTTCATCGTCGTCATCGTCGTCGGCAACCTTTGTGGTTGACGACGAGCGGTGTAAGACGTACCGAACGAGTTCGACGCACAGGTGTTCGTACGCGCTTCGCGATGTCGTCGATGTCGTCGTCGTTCCACCGACGGTGCGATCCATGTCGTGCGGCGGCGTCGAAGACTGACGCACAGTTTTCAGTCGCTTCATTTTCAAAACTCAACCGTTTCGTTCACTCGCTCGTCAGTGTTCGACTCGCGTTCGGTCGCGGAGAAGAGAGGGATGGACACGACGGAAAAAGCGCTGCGGTTCCTTCGTCCCGACGAATCCGCGCGGGCGTACCTGGAGCGCGCGCTCACGGAACCTCTCGCGAGTGGGATACCGTGGTTGGACGCGCGGGCGCCCGAGCCAGCGCTTCGACCGGGTGAAATCATCGAAATCGTCGGCCAAGGCGGGTCCGGGAAGACGGAGATCGCGCTCGAGATCGCGACGAATGCGGTGTTACCCGCGGAACGGCGTGGGGTGCGGTATCGAGGGAGCGAGGCGAGGGTCATCTTTATAGACTGCGACGGCAAGTTTGACCAGTTGAGGTTGTTGCGCGTGCTCAATCAAAAAATTACGGATCGTTTAGGGACGAGCGTGGCGGAAAATAAACGAGAGAGCATGGTTGATGAAGTGTACGAGGAGTCCATGTCGAGGTTTACGCTCATTCGCGCGCATTCGTCGTTGGATGTGTTGAAGACGCTCACGGCGTTGGACGCGGCGTGGGACGGGAAAATCGCGCGCGCGGCTACGGATGGACGCTTTGGGGAATCGAAAGCGGAGACGACGACGACGACGGCGACGGCGACGGCGACGACGAATCGTCCTGGAGGAAACGGTGGGGTTGGAAAATCGTCACAGAGATTGGTGATTTGCGACAACGTCGCGGCGTTTTATTGGCTCGATAGGGCGTCGAGGAAGGATCACGAGGCGCCGTACAATATACAACGCGTCTTCGCCAACGAGGCGAGGTTGCTCAAACGGTTGGCGAGTGCGCACAGAGCCTCAGTGTTGGTGACGAAAAACACACTGAGCGGGGACGCGAGACGCGTGGGTGAATACAAGGATTTTCTTCCCGTCGAATGGACAAACGCGGTGACGCAACGCATCGTACTGACGCCGTCGTCGTCGCAAGCGGCCGGGTACGGAGAATTCGTCGGCGTTGCCTCGTGGGACGCTCCGAGGAGACCAGGTGGGACGTTCACCGTCACAGAGCGCGGCATGCGATGTTAGAGTGTTAGTTGGATCGATTGATTTTGATGGTAGCGGTAGTAACGTAGGACGAATGAACGTTTTAATGAACGAAACAAACGAACAAAGGAACGTGTGTGTCTTGAGGAGAACGCGTGGCGTGATAAATTACAGGACAAAACTTCACGTCTACGACTCCACACGATGTCAAAGTCTAGGTAACAATATGAATACACACAAAGATCCTCGTTGGCGCTGGAATCTTTGGTCTCTCACCCTCTTTTTCTAGTACATTTTTCTTTCTCTCGAGGAGAACTTTCACCCTCTCTCTCTCTCTCTCCCTCTGTATCTGTCTCTCTACCTCTCTCTCTCTCCCTCTCTCTCCCTCTCTCTCTCTCTCTCTCTCTCTCTCTCTCTCTCGTTCGCCTGTTATGAATAGCTTTACTCGTCCCAGTGCATGTCGAGTGGACACGTCGGAGAAGCGTTCTTCAACTCGCGTTCGTACGCGGCGTCGGACATTGGCATCGGAACTTGGATATTCAGCGATTCGCCGTGAACATCGTCGTGCTCCATCGCGTCGTCGTACATGGCATCCTCCTTGCACGCGTCAGCGTAAAGCTTGAGCATGCGAGACACCAACTGCACCACGTCTTGGGGTTCGATATCCGCCGCCACGCGGAGCGCCGGCGGGCACATTGGCCGAATCCCGAGGTTCAACCTCGACGCGCCAATCACCGCCGCCGCGACTCGAGACGGAAGCTCATTGATAAAACTCGCATCCGTCACCACGAGCGAGTACATTTGGCACACAAACTGTCTCAGCTCTTCTCTATGCGACGGGGTCCACCTACCGTATTCAACCTCGTCCGCCTCTGTCGTCCCGCCATTCGTCAACGCCAAGAATGACTCCAAAAAGTGCGCCGGCGTTAAAATACCCAGTTCCCAATCGAGCTCGATGAGCACCGCGAGTTCCATCTTTTGAATGATGTCTGGCGAGTACATGTTTGACGTCCACGCCCGCAGTTTCGCCATGGTCGGCACTCGTTCTTCAATCTCTTCATACTTGACGGCAATCTGCAAGCAGCACAGCGCGACGAGATGAAGCGACGTCTTCGGCACCACAGTCTTGCTCAGCACTCGGTCCTGCGATCGCGCGTTCGTTCGCACGACGATTACGATTCGTCAGTCTCCATTCACTCTGCGGGCGGGGGTCGAGCCTCTGGAATAAAATTGCTTTCGCCTCGGAATAAAAAAAAGTTCGGACACATGGAGAGTCGTCGTCGTCCACGTCGACGCCCGGTGGGACGACGGACATTGGAAAACGCCATACTCAGTGTATACGCATACGAGAAAAAAAAGCGCATCGAGTCCATCCACCCATCGGTCCGACGGTTGGTGGCACCCGCGGCGTCCCTTGGGCGCGTCCGCTGCTCGATGGATGGACTGATGGATCGCGCGAAGCGGTCGACGCGTCGCGGACGTACCGTGAAGGCGATGGCGACGTCGGCGGTGGTCGGCGCGAACCTCTCCCCGGCGCAAACGTCGAGAATCCACTCGACGAGTTGCCCGCGGTAAGGCGCGTGGTGCGCCCTCGCGACGTCGAGGACGAAGCGACCGAAAAGCTCGCGCTCGCGGGCGAGCATCTCTGCGCACGCGCACGCGTGGAGCTCGGGACCGTCCGGGGCGGCGTCGCGGGCGCGCGACGCGCACAGAGCCGCGAGCGCGGGCGAAGGACGCGCGGGAAAATTTTGAATCGTTTTCCCCGATCGCGTCGGATCGCCCGCGCGCGCGTCGTACGGCGCCGGAACCGCCGAGGGCGTTCGGAGGCGATCGTCGTCCAGACGCGCGGCGAAAACGTCGCGGTCGCTCCGGTCGCTGTGTTCGGTGGAGAAGGAGTTGGAGCGCGCGCGCGCGTCGTCGACGCCGTCGCCGTCGACGGATTTCGGTCGTTCGATTTCATGCGCGTCGCGCGTCGACACCGCGACGCAGCTTCCGTCCAGCGGCGCGATCGTCAACATGGTTGATTGATTGATTGTTCGCCTCGACGTCGTCGCGCGCCCGAGATCGATCGCGCGTTCTCGGATGGGCGTTTTCCTCGCGGGCGACCCGACGAGTCCGACCGGTCCGACCGACGTAAAAACGAGGGACGAGAGAGCGGTGCGCTCCCGACCTTTTAAAACGCGCGGACGCCGCCCGTCCGTCTCTACCGTCCGCGACGGTGGTGTCCCGCGCGCGGTTCTGTCGTCGCGTCGGACGACAACACCAACCGCGCGGTCGATCGATCGATCGTTCGAACGTCGGAAAAACGCGCGAACCGAGAACCCTTGCAGCGAAGTCTGTCACTCTCGCGACGAAGAGTCACGACTCGCGGATTTAACCGCAATCACAATCACGCGCGCGTAGGGGGGGGTGGTGCCCGCTCGGCACCGCGATCGGACCGACCGATCGATCGGACCGATCGGACGTCTCCGATCGGACCGATCGCGACGCGACCCCTATCCATTTTTACCGTTCACGACTCGTCCGAATCGACCTAAAAATCTTCCCGCGCGAACGAACGAACGAACGTAAAAATTGAAAAAAATCCACCACGCCACATGTCCGACTGTTCGTATCGCGGGTCGCGGGATCGGGATCGGGACATCGCGATTTGGGTGTTTCGCGAGTCAGGACCCGTCATATACGGGGAGGGTACGGGATTTTTTCGTCCGGATCGATCCATCGGATCCATCGGTTCGACTCCGGCGCGTTCGGTCGGGATCGGGATCGGGTGTGGATATTTTTTACCGCGCGCGGGCACCCGTCGAGTCGAGAGCTGAGTCAGAGCGTTCGAGCGTTCGAGCGTTCGAGCGCCGTTCGATTTGGCGCGAAAAAGCGTTCGAACACTCGGGGCGCCCTTAGCGCGCGTATGGAGACCGAGTGCGCCCCGCGCTCGTTCGTCCGTCCGTCCGCGCGCGCCTCGCGTCGTCGTTGAAAAAGGCGATGAAAATATCTTCCCTCTTCGTCTTCCCGAAACGACGCGCGGGCGGGCGTCGGATACGGGGGCGTCGACCGCGACCGGGCGGAACGGAACGGAACGGAGCGGTCGCGACGGGCGTCGACGCGCGGACGGAAAGGGACCGAAAGCGCCGTCGTCGTCGTCGTCCGTCGATCTATCCATCCGTCCGTCCAGGCGCCGACGACGCCGACGTCGACGGGTGATGCCGCCGACGCCGACACCGACGACGGGCGGTGGGACGAGACGACGGGCGCGATCGTCGTCGTCGCGAGCCGCGGGGCCGCGTGGGCGCCGACGACGCCGATGCCGACGACGGGGCGACGACCGGGACGACGACGGGCGCGGGGTGGCAAAGGAGGATGAAAA
>Ga0255759_10006077_pt1 | contig 10240 bp, 20 predicted proteins | sample 101ome_20_FD_179959 | JGI IMG/M metagenome (GOLD analysis project Ga0255759, IMG submission 179959) | Coastal salt marsh microbial communities from the Groves Creek Marsh, Skidaway Island, Georgia - 101404AT metaG (version 2) | ecosystem: Environmental > Aquatic > Marine > Intertidal zone >...
AGTGATTTCCTGGTTTGTGGAGGCCCAGGCAGCCCTGGCATGGCTTAAATCCGATCCTGCAAATTCCAGCAGTTTTACAATATTTTCACATCTCATCAATTACCCCAATTTGGTTTATCGTAAGGCCAAGGATGATATACCTCATAGAAGTAGTGGACTTCTGGTATGTCAGGTATGGCATAAAATAGACATTCTGTAAGTGTTCTGTCGATATCCTCTTCTACTGGAGAATACGCAAAGAATGGAAAAAGAAGAAATGAAACAAAAAAAGTGAAAAACCTAGTCAACATCTTTGATTTTACTAACGAGTTTAACGTATTGCTCATTCCACTTATCCTTATCCAGAATCTCACCCTCTTTTTCAAGGACAAGATTACTTCCTTCAAGCAAGGCTTGTGCCTTTTCCAGAAGAATATACATTTCGGGGGCCTTTGAAATGAATCTTGCATTTGCCATGTTCTCAACCTTTCGATAAGTGCCCTCCTCATCTTCAAGATTGCAATCTGCCACAACTCTTTGGGCAGATCCTATTACATAAGGGCCTCCTCCCATCCAACCTCTTTTCTTTAGATGCCAAGGCCCTGGGGTTCGATGGTGTCTTCTTTTTTGCATGAAATCCTATCTACGGTTTTGGTTTTTGAGTTTTTTGATCTGTAACGCAGAACAGTTTTCGCAAACAGAAGATGGATGTTCTTTCAATAAATTTCTAGAACAGAAAAGGCAATGGGTTACTGAGTTTAACCGCCATTTACTTTCCAGTGGAAGTGCAGGATATACCATAAAATTCCATCCAATTTTTTTCTTTACAAGTAGGATTATTCAGATAAATTATTTATATGGTTGCATAAGAAGTAGTGGGGGGCAATCGCTTTTACCAACATCAACAAGGAATTTTATGTATCGTTTTGAAGAAATACGAAGCCGACTTCATGTGGATGACAATGCACTTCAACAGGCAATGGAAATATCTGGAGTATATCATCATTGGGTTGGCACAGAAAAAGCGGTAAGCACAGAAGGGTTCAAGAAACTGGAGCAGTATGTTTCTTCTTTCAAGAAAAAGGTAGGAACCAAGTATTGGATGAGTGCCTTGAGGCATGGGGATGTTAGGGCCATTATTGCAGTTGCCAAGGAATTTGGAATTTCTCATTACTCCTTTGAAACAAAGGCCAAGAAATTTGGGATTCCGTTAATCAAGGCCCCTAATATTACACTCATCAAGGAAAAGGATATTCCGCTTTTTGCAGAATATCTCAACAATTCAAATAAAAAGAAAGAGACAAAACCTGCATTTGTAGTAGAAAAGACAATTACTGAACCAGAACTTCCCTTGGAAGATAATTTTATTGAAGAGCCAAAATTAAATAAACACGAAAAGGGAATTGAGTTTTACAAGAAGAAAAGTTCTGACTTGGAAGTGAAAGTCTTCACCTTGAAGAATGAAATTGAAGCGGAAGCCAATGCAGTGAGGGAGTTGGGTGAGGTGATTGAGAGGAAAAACAAGATCATCACAAACCGAGACAAGAGCATTGAAGAACTCAACAAGAAAATTGAATCCCAATCCAAAGCATTGAATTCATTGAGAAATCACAATTCTTCATTGGTTGAGGATTCTACTAAATTGAAAAAAGTAAAAAATGCCATGCAGATTTTGCTTGATTTGGCAAAAGAAGAGGATACTCTTTTCTAAAACAAAGAAATGGTCAGTGAACACGGAACACATTGAGTCAGTTACTTGGACGCATGGCTCACACCATACTGGTGCCAAATGGAAATCCTCCGAAGTCTGTCGGTTAATCATGGGATGTGTTTTAAAGTGAACCGATAAACAGTTGCTCCGATATTGCTGTAAGGTGCTGACCAGGGAATTGCCTTGTTGGAATGAAGAGTCGTTTCTTCTTGTGTGAACCTTCTGTGGGAGAGGGTGACTTGTACAAAATCACACAATTCTGACAAGGCATGTTCAAGTGGAGAGGCAACTCTGTTAGACCTGTAACCACTCTAAACAAAAACAGGCGGGATCGTGGAGACTCCTTCACTAGAAACTCCACAACTTCCATACGGGGGCATAATTCTTGATGTGTGGATTAACCACACTGCGTTTAGGGGTTCTCGCAGCAGCTTCAAGAAAGCCCCCTCCATCCTTAGAAAATAGAAGCAATACTCTTTAGTATTTTCCTAATTCCTGCTTCTTTCCCTTTTCTTTCTTCCAAAAATCTCTGAAAAGCATATTCTGGATCATTTTTGTATTCTAGAGTACAGAATTTCCAAAGTTCTCGTTCCTTATCTCTTCTCATATCGTAATACATTTTCTCTCCTGTATAGGTTAATTGCAATTAAAGTTGCGAAACCCATTCATTATAGAGAGATATTATTAGAATTCAATTGGTTTTTCTTTGAAGAAACCGATATTGTGTGATCTCCTGCAAAGAGAGCAATCCTCCCCTAGATTTTTCTGTACCCAACCCACTAGAACCTTCCATTTGCTCAAAACCATTTCCAGACTCATCCTCCTCTCCTTCCTTCATGGAGCCTTCCACCATCTTCCCTTCCTCCATCATTTTTCTTCCTTCTTCCAATGCCTTATGATCTTCCTTGGAGTAAGGAATCCTTACTGCCAATGGCAATTCATCATCAAATACAGATACCCAAAGGAATATTTCTTTTTCATCTGGAGAAACTAGGTAAGAAAGAAGCTGGAAATCCTCCCCTATTGTCTTTTTTGCTGGATATCCCAATACAGAATCGTAAAAGAAATAAACGCCACTGAAGAAGAAAATGGTAATCGGGATGATGTAAAGGAGATGTAGGCTTTTTTTCAATTCAATCAAAATTACCAGAAAGAGAGTGATAATCATCAATCCGGCAGCAATCAAATAAATCATCAAGGGCCATGTATGAGAGGAGGGGAAGGGTGCTCATGGTTTCTTTTTCGATAAACAATACTCTTTGGAAGGTGACTAATTCCTGAGTAGTTACCATCATGGCTCATCTGAAACCGAACCACTGTTTTTTCTTGACCTCTGGAAAATAACCGAGAAGAGCTTTCGTGAACAACAGAAAATGGATTTAGTTTGATCACTTCCAAGTTTGCATTGATTTCTTCGTAGGCCTTTTTTGCACCATAGTAGTGAATATTAATAATGTATTCACCACTTTCAAAACCTCTGATGTTGATAATTTCACGGTTTATGTGAAGTGGCTTTCTTTCTCCATCCACTAATACATAATCATTTCGGTGTCCAAGATCATCCTTATCCAAGTACATCGAACCCGAAACAGGACTTTGAAACCCAACTACTCCCGATGGGCCTTCTACCCAGAGATCAATATCGACATCCTTCTCTGCATCCCAGGATAAAATCACCATGTATTCTGCAATTGGCTCTACATTCTCTTGCTTTTTGGGATCATTGATCATTAAGAAGGAAATGATAAAAAGGAAGGCAATCCCAACAATTAGATTGAATAGAAGATCTACAAAGGCAAGGTTACTGGAGTATTTAGTGTCATACATATTATTTTTGAGCAATTACCAATTGGAATTTCAAAAGAATGCTTGAAATAAGTCCAGTTAAGGTAGTCAACAAAGCAGTGCTCATCCCTTTTGCCATTTCACTCAAGGCAATTGTTAATTTGGAAGAATCTGCAAGATCCAGATTTCCAAAAACAGAGAACAGCATATAGATGAACCCAATTACTGTACCAATCATTCCAACACTAACCAAGGCATCACTAAAAAACCACTGCAACTCATAATCATTTTCTTCCTTGAAGATCTTGATCCCCGTTGTGACGGTATTGATGCTAAAGGTAAAAAGAATAAATAGACCAAGGTTTGTAAAGTCGTGTTCCAGTAAAAAAAAGAAAAATTCAAAATTCCAGGCAAGACCAAATCCTACCATGATTAGAATTACCAGTAACCACCACTTCAAAAACTTTTCAATCATCTCATTTCTCTAATAAAAAGAAGCATTTTACATTAAAATTAGAACATGCCTCTTGAATCATTGACCAAGTACTTGGCCTTGGTTTTGAAGATCCAAACAAATAAAGTTTCTTTTCATGATTTGGATATTCCAATCCATAAATCAAAACCTGCCCTAATGCGTGTTTCCAAGACTTATATCGTTTTACTTCAATAATGGAATCATTCGTCAAGAGGTCAATTTTTCCATAACGAGATCCAACCTCCAACTCTCCACCCAGTTTCCATTTTAACTTCATTGTCACTATTTTTTCTGGAGTTTCTGTTTCACTAATTCCTCCAGAACCTTTTCTAAGCTTTCTTTCACCAAACACCAAATTTGCAGAATTTAACTTGGCCTTGATATAATCCGCTTTCCTCATCAAATTATGTTTTGTGGACATAAAAACCCCATTGGTGGGCCAGACAGGACTTGAACCTGTGACCAACCGATTATGAGTCGGATGCTCTAACCAACTGAGCTACTGGCCCTAGTGTCAAGTATTTATAAAAATAGATTCCTTTGGTGGAACTACTGTATACACATCATCCCAACCTACCAAGAATCTTGCCCCATCTTTTTTCTTACACCGGATGTAGTGCATGGAACCACTAACTCTAACCTTATGCTCTTTCCCACAATGTGGGCATTTTTCTCTGTTAGGAATCAGTGGAACGGTTCTGGAAGTAATTCGATAATCCCCCATAAAACCTTTGAATTAGAAATGATCAAGAACATCACCAGATAAATACTCTTCGCCATCCTCAAACGTCATTTCATACAAAATTGCATCTACCTTGCTCATATATTCATCCTTTCCAATATCTCCTGAGAGGAACTTATCTAGATTGTCCAACCAAAGAAAATCCCTTTGCAATCTATCTACCAACCCTTTCATATTTTTGACAAGACTTTCATCAATTTCAGAACTCCGAGAAGTAGAAACTGGTAAGTCATATTCAATATCACTAGGCATCTTTGCATTTTCATAATTCCAGACACACTCATTGATCATCGAAATCAATTCGGGAATTTGGTATTGCAAATAGTCAAAAGTTCCTCCAGACATAATCCTCTTTTATGAAAGTTCTTCTTTAATCGACTTCTCAGCATTATTTGCCAAGGAGAGGTTAAATCTCAAACCTTCTTTCAAAGAATCAGAAATTGCTGTACCAATCAGATACATCAAATCCTCCTTGTGTTTTTGCAAAATCGTTAGCCTTTCACTGGTAGTCAGGGTCGAGTTGTAGAATTCATGGTAATTGATACCACAGTTCAGATCCGACAAATACCTTGTGCTAGAGATCATCTCTCAACCTGTTTTGTTTTTTGATTTTCTGCACAAGCCAAGCAGGAGGATTAAATTCCAAAACCTTCTCCTCAAAGCTGGAAGACAACCCTTCTCCTTTCCTTAGTGCATTTGTTGCACGATCCAACCATTTGAGTAAGTCAATAATATTCTCCCGATATTGAATCCTTCCAATTTCAAGAGCCTTTGGAGGAAGCCTTACCACTTGAACTGCATAAGGTGGTTTCTTCTCTACATAAATAAAATAAAACTCCCAAGAATCATTTCCCATAATTGAACGAATTCCATCTGTATAAATTGCTGCTTGCAGATGGTAACGCAAGTCACTTGACCATAGATCCTTTTCCAGTTTGTCTGGAGAAGCATCTTGTGTGGACTTTAAATCAATAATGGCTTTTTTGGGGAAATAACGAAAATCAGTTCTTCCTTTCATCAAGGTTCCCAATTCTGCGTCATTCCACATGATGGTTTCTTCGGCAACCCCTTCATTTAAATTCAACATTTCTGAAGCAAGTCCATGATGAGTTACCGATTCCATCATATAATGAATCATGCTCCAATCATTTTCATTCAAAATGATCTTGTTTGGATTCTCCTCCTCCATATCCTTCCATGCCTTTTTCCCAGCAGCAGTTCTTCGATCACAATCTGTTGGGCCACAAAGATAAATTTCCTGGAACTTGTCGGGTTCTAGGATAATTGCATGAAAGGCACTTCCCACACGCATTGCAGGAGTTTCTGCATCCGGCTCCATGAAGTAATGATCCACAGATTTATTGATTCGATCCAAGGAACTTTTGGAAAGACCAATGCCTCTATACATTTTACGTTCATCATCATCCAAGAAGCCAGTGTATTGATCATAAAGCCAAGAGAAGGTTTCCACCTTGTCTCTTAGATTCTGATAAGAATTGTTATTCATGAGAAATCTCAGTCAGTATTTCATTTCATTTATTTTGATTGAAAGAAGTTTTTCAATACTAAGAGAACAATCTAACTTGTCTTCATTCGCTTCTTCCTCATCATCATCTACCATTCTAGCAATTCCAGGCTGCAACTTGGTAATTTTTCCTCCCTTTTTCAAAAAAGCCTCCACAGATTTATCTATTTCCTCTTGACTAACTGGCATCTTCTCTCCTTTTTTTCCATGACGATGCCTTCCATCAAACCATCCAGTAATCTGTCCACGAATCCTTTCTTTTCCAGTTTTGCTTGGATCTACCTTGATGGAACGCAAATCAATTGTATCCCCCCTCTTTTCAAACTTCTTTCCAATGGAGTTGGAATACAAAACCTTAGTATTGTTTTTTACAGTCATTGCTTTCTCCTAGATTGCAAATGAACTTTTTCAAAATGTTAATGATGTGGTCATTAAAGGTTAGTTTTAATTCGTGTGCCTCCAAGGACAAATCAATGAACAATCTTGTAGGCAACTCTATATTCATATATTCAACACACTCACAATGGTCAAAATCCAATCCGCATTCTTCACAAGAAGATTCCAAATCTTCTTCAATGGTTCTTTTTGCAGAACTCATCTTATTCCCTTTCTCCATAAGCAAGGTTAGAAAATCTAGTGCAATCCTTGTCAAAGTAAACCTGCACCTTTCCTGTATTGGAAATCTTACCCTTTAACACACTAATTTCGGCAACACCTTTGTCTGAAGAATCTTGGTTATAGTATTCATCACGATAAATAGCAAAAACTCTCCATGCTGCTTGTTCGATATTTCCAGATTCTCGTAAATCTGAAAGAGAAGGCCTTCTGGCCTCTCTATTCTCCACTCCACGATTCAATTGGGAAAGGGCCAGTATATTAATGTTTAATGTTTTTGCAGTATAGGCCAATAGGTTTACTGCATATCCTAATTGTTCATCTCTTGTCCCAAATTTACCTGAGATAGAAATTAATTGTAAATAATCAATTACTACAAATTTTACATTATATTTTCTGACGCATCTACGAATAATTGCAACCATTCGATGCAAATCCTTAGTCACATCATCAACAAAAATTCCTGCAGTTTTTGGGTTATTTGGATTACTTATCAATTTGTGGGACAAATCAATCATGGTTTCCCAATCATCTGCCTCCATTTGTCCACTGGAAATCTTTCCATAAGGAATCTTTGATTCATTGGAAATCATTTTATCCATTACTTCTTCCTTCGACATCTCAATGGAAAATATCAAGGAACTGATATTTTGTCGTAGAACAGAATTCACGGCCCACTGGACTGCAAGAGAAGTTTTTCCCATTCCTGGTCTTGCAGCAAGAACATCAAAGTGTTGGAAGCGAATTCCTCCTCTAAGAAGGTCATCTAGGTCACGCAATCCTGTTGAAATGATGTCATTCTCAATAAGTCCTTCTGATTTCTTCTCCAGATAGTTCATTCTTTCAATGAACAAGGATTGAGCATCAAAAACCGTTTGATCCATTGCATCGGAACGGATGTTCTCCATTCGTGTGACTACTTCTGCAATTTTAGACATCGGATCTTCTGCATCCTCAATTTCCTTCTTTGCCAAGTCCAGTAAACGTTGGGCTTCTCTTCTGGAATACTCTCGGATTACTCTTTGTGCATAGAATTCAATGTTGGATGGTGCTGGCGAATTGTTTGCGATTTCTTCCAGTTCCACCTCAGATACATCTGTATCTGGGTAACAATCCACAGTCCTCTTCGATACTGATAACGGCTCCATCGGCTCATTATTCTCATACATCGTTTGCATTGTAGAGAAAATGCGTTGATATTTCGGATCAAAGAAGTCCTTGGGGGTAAGAATTTCGATAGCATTTTCAATCACCTCATTATTGAGAAGAACACATCCAATAACGGCTTTTTCTGAATCAAGATCACTAAACTTACTCATTTTATCCTTTTATTGAAAATTAATTTACAGAAACCGCAGCAGAATACCATGCAGGAGGTGTGCGATTTGTCCATTTTTGAGGAAGGGAAGATTTTTCCTTCCAGTAATACGTTTGGTAGGAAATTACTGCATCCCTACACTTGTATTCATCTGGCATTGCCAATGCAAACGGAGTTTGTTCAAGAAACGGGGTATTTACGGGAGGATGAAGAAGGGCCTTGGAGAGCTTACGTTCACAGAGGTGGGTTTTCTGGTATCGGTAGGTGTACTCGTAACAAAGGGCTAAGAAATGGTTGTACAACCAGCGGTAGTTGTGAACATCTTCTCGTACCCAAATGGAGCAAGGGTGGTTGATGTGAGCAGCTTTGTAGAGGGGAATGTTACGAATGGAGTCCACATGATCAAGAACACGGTGGGCAGTACATAACATCTGTGCAGATTCAAGCACCATCTTGACAACATGTTTGTCCAACATCATTGCAGGAATCGCAACTGGATTTTCATCCAAAACAAAAATATTCATGGTGTTCTCGCATTGGAGTGGTAATGAGGGCCATCTTCAAATGGCCCAGTTGACAACCTGTTAGGAAGTAATCAGATTTTCCTATACCAGGGTTTGTAATTTAGTGATTTTGCAGCTTTTTTAACCCTTTCTACCATTTCTAGTGAGTATCTGGCAATTTGCCACTTATTATTCATAATTACAGAAACGGTGCTTTCATTTGTTCCAGCAAGTTTTGCTACTTTCCTATTTAACCCAGAGCGACAACCACAACTGCTGGTATTGCCAGAAACAATATTGCTTCTTCTTATAGGCCTTGTGTTTCCACATATGGAACAATGACAATCCCAGAATGTATCTGTCCCTTTTTCTGGACGTTTTTCGGAAAGTCCTACTACTGTAAGATATCCAAATTCTTCACCGATTATTGATAAATCAACTTTTCTAGGCAAAACTAATCCATAATGAGTGAGGTTATTGGGATAAATGCAGGAACTAGTCCAAAAGTATATAATATTCCTTGGGATAGTGTTCTTGGAACCAAGAAATTCCTTTTCTCACATAATCCCATAAAAAGTAAGAATGATTGTGCATTGCCACTTCCATGCAAATTCGATTCATTCCAACTATCACCTCGTAAACGGCATATGCCTCTGCAGTCAAGGTACAGCTTTCCTTTGAATTTGGGTTGGTGGCCTCCATTCCTTCGTGAGCCTCACTTACATAGCAAGGAAATGGTAATTCATGATGGACTTTGCCTTTTTCTGGGAACATCGTCATTACTGTCCAACCATTCTCTTTTCTAGTTTCTACTGGCATTTTTTCCCTTTCCAAATGAGATTTTATCTACAGAGACAATTTCATTGTCATTTTGTTTAATTTCCCAATATTTTTCCATTGCCTTACTTTCAGAATAGAAGTCCCAACTATTGACCACTTCTCCTGTTCCCTTATTTTTAATGGAAACAATGTAAACTCCAGGTTGTCTCATGAAAATTCTCCATTTCCTGTTTTGTTGACAAGCTCCTTAGATTTTCTAAGGATTGAATTAAAGGTTTCTTCTGGCAACATGATTTTAGAAATGTCAAAAAATGCTCCTAAAAGACTTTCTCCTTTTTCAACACGGAGATGGTTCTGCAGCATTTTCTTCTGTTTCCTCTTGATAGAAATTTTGTAATTAACCCTTTTTAACCAATCAAGGTCAGGATCAATTCCTTCTAATTCCAATCCTTCCAGAATGGTTTTTTTAGATATTTCACACTCGTTTAGAATGTAATCCAAGTCATGCAATATTTTCTCCTTTTCTTCAAAGGAAAGATGTTGCAAGTCTTCAATCGTTTTGAAATTGAAATCTGGATTTCTTTCCAGAGAATGCTTATTGCCTTTACTCATTGAACTCCTTGAGAGTGAGTGGCGCATACACGCCACATAGTTAATTAAAGGTCATCTACTCCAGAATTCGCTCCTTTATTAAGGTGACCATTGAGAAGTGCTGCCAATTTCTTACGATCCGCAAGTTTGTTGGTTCTTCTCATCAAATCATCCCAGTTGTCAGAAAGGGCCTTTGCATAATCAACTTCACTAACT
>Ga0255759_10006104_pt1 | contig 10226 bp, 10 predicted proteins | sample 101ome_20_FD_179959 | JGI IMG/M metagenome (GOLD analysis project Ga0255759, IMG submission 179959) | Coastal salt marsh microbial communities from the Groves Creek Marsh, Skidaway Island, Georgia - 101404AT metaG (version 2) | ecosystem: Environmental > Aquatic > Marine > Intertidal zone >...
TAGGAGATTTTGCTTTTTCTCTATCAATTACTACTGTTTTTTTATTTTGATTTTTTTGATTAAAATCTTTGAAAGATTTACTTGGGTTTCCAGAAATAGTAAGTTTTGTTTTTTTGTTTTCCATTTCTCATCCCCTTAATTTTTATAAACAATTTCTCTTGCTGACATAATTAAATTGTCAGCTTCCTCTTTTGATAATGCAAAATCCTCAAGATAACCTTGGATTTTTATTCTTTCACCTTTGACGACATCAAAACCACCCGTTAATTCATCTGAAGCTAAGTCAGCAAAATCTTCTAACTTTAGTATTTTCTTTTCACCTAAAGTAACTAACATACCTGGTGTTAAGCCCTTTAAACTTATTAAACTCTCATCAAGCCCCAAATCTTTTATTCTCTGTGAAGTATCTTCTTGATCTTTTTGATGAAACTCTTTTGCTCTTTCAATTAGAGCTTTTGCTGTATCTTCTTCTATACCCTCAATTTTAGTCAAATCTTCTACTAAACTATCTTTAATATCATCAATTGTTGAAAAACCTTCAGCAACAAGAAGTTGGCCCAATGTTTCATCTAATTCTAAATTTTTTACAAAGTTTTCAGTTTTCTCTTTAAACTCTTGCTGTCTTCTCTCTGAGTCCTCTGCATCTGTCATTATATTGATTTCATAATTTAATAATTTTGTAGCGAGTCTAACATTTTGACCTCTTCTACCTATGGCTTTACTAAGATTTTCCTCAGTCAAAATAACATCTAATTTCTTTCTTTCTGAATCTACATTTACTCTTTGGACTTCTGCTGGTGAAAGTGCATTTGAAACTAAAATCGCAGGATCCTCAGACCAATTCACAATATCAATTTTTTCACCTTGCAATTCATTAACTACAGCTTGTACTCTTGAACCTCTCATTCCAACACATGCACCAACTGGATCTAAAGAGGTATCAACAGCTTTAACACAAATTTTAGCTCTACTTCCAGGGTCTCTAGAAGAAGATTTTATTTCTATTAATCCATCATAAATTTCTGGCACTTCTTGAACAAACAATTTTTCCATAAATTTTGGGTGAGCTCTTGATAAGAATATTTGTTGTCCTCTCTGCTCTCTTCTAACATCATAGCAAAAAGCTTTTATTCTATCTCCAGCTTTGATATTTTCTCTTGGTATTAACTCATTTTTTTGAATTATTGCTTCAGTTCTCCCAAGATCAACTATAACATTTCCAAATTCTAACCTTTTTACAATCCCGCTTAATATAGTATCCTTTTTATCTATAAAATCATTAAATTGTCTTTCTCTCTCGGCTTCTCGAACATTGGAGTTAATAACCTGTTTAGCTGTTTGTGCTGCTATTCTTCCAAAATCAAATGATGGTAGAGGTTGAAGTATCTCGTCTCCAACTTTTTTATTACTATAAGTTTGATTTAAATTAACCGCGTCCTCTAGCTTTATTTCTGTGTTAGAATTTTCAGGATTTTCCGAGATAATTAACTTTCTAAAAATCTCTATTTCACCATTTTCTCTATCAATTAAAACTTTTATTTCATTATCTTGACCAAATTTTGATTTAGCTGCTTTAGCAATGCCTGTTTCCATAGATGTTATAATTAGTTCTTTATCTATAGATTTTTCTAAAGCTACAGCTTCTGCAATTCTTAATAATTCTAGTTTATCTGCTCTTTTGTTTAACATAATTTTTTATTGCTCCAAAAAAAAATGGGCATAAGCCCATTTTGATAATTCAACAATGTGAGGGCAATATATTAAAGTTTATTATTTATTCAATAAAAAAACTATTTTAAAAAAATGTTTGTTTTATTTGTGTTTTCCCAGGAAAAAGCTCCATTATTTTCTGGAATTCTACCAAAATGACCGTAAGCAGCTGTTTTTTCATAAATTGGTTTATTAAGACCAAGCATTTCTCTTATACCTCTTGGACTTAGATCAAAATTATCTTTTATTTGTTCTACTACAAATTTATTTTTATCAATGTCATTATCAAAAAGATCAACATATATGGATAAGGGCTTTGAAATACCAATTGCATAAGCTAACTGTATAAGGCATTTGTCTGCAATTTTTGAAGCGACAATATTTTTTGCAATATATCTTGCTGCATAAGCTGCTGATCTGTCAACCTTTGTTGGATCTTTTCCAGAAAACGCTCCTCCACCATGAGGTGCAGCTCCTCCATAAGTATCCACAATAATTTTTCTGCCTGTAAGTCCACAATCACCATCAGGACCACCAATAACAAAATTTCCAGTTGGATTTACATAAAATTCTTTTTCATCAAATCCTTCCATAAAATTTTTCGGAATAGTTTCAACCATATAGGGTCTTAATAATTCTTTAACTTGTTCTTGATTTACATCTGCTGAGTGTTGAGAAGATATTACAACAGATTTTACTTTTGAAGGTTTACCATTTACATATTCAAAAGTTACCTGACTTTTAGAATCTGGTTCTATATTTTTCAATTTACCTGATTTTCTATCTTCAGCCATTTTTCTTAAAATCTTATGCGAATAATGAATAGGTGCTGGCATCAAAACATCTGTTTCATTACAAGCATATCCAAACATTATACCCTGATCTCCGGCACCTTCATCTTTATTTCCAGAAGAATCTACACCCATCGCAATGTCAGCTGATTGAGAGTGAAGATGGCTCTCTATTTTTGTTGCCTCTCTCCAGGTAAAGCCATTTTGATCGTACCCAATATCTTTAATACATTCTCTAACTTTATTAATTAAATCATCTTTTTTTATTTCAGGACCCCTTACCTCACCTGCTAATACTACTTTATTAGTTGTTGTAAGTGTTTCACAAGCAACCCTAGAATATGGATCTCCAGATAAATAAGTATCTACTACCATATCAGAAATTCTATCTGAAACTTTATCAGGATGTCCTTCAGATACTGACTCACTTGTAAAAAGAAAATTTTTTAAATTACTCATTCTTAATTCTATTAAATGAAAATATTAAAAAAATATACAATAAAATTAAGATTATAAAAATTCTATTTCCAAATATAGAAAAAATTGTTTTTTGAACATCTCTTCTCTTCTCAAAATCAATGTAATCAGATACCCCATAATCTATTTTTTTCTCTATTTGTCCTAAAGGATTCACAATAGCTGCCATACCATTATTAGATGCTCTTATTACATATTTTCCATTTTCTATTGCTCTAAATATACTGTGCACAAAATGTTGCTTGGGTCCTATAGACTTTCCAAACCAACCATCCTCTGAAATATTTATAATAAAATCAAAATTTGAGTTTTTAGTTAAATTACCACTATAGATAATTTCATAACAAATAAGTGGTAAAAATTTCAGTTCACTTGAGTCATTTTTGAGTTTTATAATTTCTCTATTTTCTCCTGTAGAAAAAGATCCAAAGTTATTAGTAATTGTCTTAAATCCAATTTTATTAAAAAGTTTTTCAAAGGGAAGAAATTCTCCAAATGGTACAAGTTTAACCTTATTGTAATTTTTAATTAAATCTAAATTATTATCGAATATTGATAAAGAATTATAATATTCATATTGATTATCTTTAGTTTTTCTGGTGGTAATTCCTAGTCCAATTAAATGATTTTTATCAAAATATTTTTTAAATAAATTACTATATAAATTTAATTCATCACGATAAGTATTTGGAATAATTCCCTCTGGCCATATAAAAAAAATATTCTTTTTTTTCTCCGGTGAACTAATTGAAATTAGCTCATTAATAACTTTTTCTGGTTGAATATTATTATAAAATCTATCTAGCGTAATGTTTGAACCAATTACCCTTATCGTATAATCATTTTTTTTTTCTATATTTTTTAAAAATTCTTTTTTTTGAATACTTCCATAATTAATAAATATTATCGGCAAAAATAATAATAAAATAAACACTATGATTTCTTTTTTTGTTTTTTTTAAAAAATAAAGAACAGGCAATGTAAAAAGGCTGATTATAACTAGATTCAATGAATATGTCCCAATTATAGAAATTATGTGGATAAAATTTAAATTTTTTGAAAGACTATAAATTATCAAATTCCATGGAAAACCTGTCAAAATTGTACCTCTTACAAATTCTGAAAATCCAAATAAAAATGAAAATAAAAAAAAGGCACTTAAAATGTTTTTTGGATTATATATTTTAAATAAGAGTGAAACTATCGCATAAAAAAAAGCTAAAAATGAAGGAATTAAAAATAAAGCAATTGGTATTAAAAAAGTAAAATTTTCATCAAATGTTAATGATATTGTTATCCAATATAAATTTGTTAAAAAATAGCCAAAACCAAAAAGCCAGCCGTAGTAAAAAAAGATTTTTTTAGAATTTTTTTCATCTAATTTTTTAAATAAAAAAGCAAGAAAAATACTTAATGTAAAAAAATTTATTAAAAAAAAATTTAATGGAGGAAGGCTTAGAGAAGTTAAACCTCCTAAAATAAATAACAAAAAAGTTTCAAGTAAAAATTTTTTTTTCAAATTATTCTATAAATTTTTTAACAGATTTAAAAATTTTTTGCTCTTCTTTAAACATTTTTTTATAATCTTTAAATCTAATATGATCATATCCTAGTAAATGTAAAAAACCGTGTATAAAAATTTTAATTGTTTTTTGTTTAAATTCAGTATCACTTAAATTATTTGGTTTATTCATATAATCATAACTAATGATTATATCTCCTAAGTAAATCTTCTTTAAATCCTTTTTCTTTTGATGAAATGGAAATGATAAAACGTCAGTATGTTTATTTTTATTTCTGAATTTTTTGTTTAAAATTTTAATCTTTTTATTATTAGAAAGTAATAATGTAAAATAAGCTCTTTTCTTTAAAAATCTAAATTTTTTAGGAAAATAGTCACAAATCTGATTAAATAATTTTTCTTTTTTTCTTATTTTCTTTGACCAAGAATTTTCCTCGGAAAGTACATTAACTTTGATCATTATTGTTATATGCTTTAACAATTTTTGAAACCAAAGGGTGTCTCACCACATCAGAATGATCAAAGTCTACAACAGAGATTTCATTCAAATTAGAAAGTATTTTTTTTGACCTATCTAAACCTGACATATTTTTATTTGGTAAATCTATTTGACTAGGATCACCATTTACAACTATCTTAGAATTTTCTCCAATTCTAGTAAGAAACATTTTAATTTGTGTATCAGTTGCATTTTGTGCCTCATCTAAAATTGCAAATGAATTCTTTAATGTTCTTCCTCTCATGAAGGCAAGTGGTGCAATTTCAATATCTCCAATTTCTATCATTCTTTGTATCTTTTCAAAATGAAACAAATCATAAAGTGAGTCATATAAAGGCCTTAAATAAGGATCTACTTTTTCCTTCATATCACCAGGTAAAAAACCTAACCTCTCGCCAGCTTCAACTGCTGGCCTAGATAGAATTATTCTTTCAATCTTTTTTTCTAAAAGCATTGTTAGACCTACGGCAACTGCTAAAAATGTTTTTCCTGTACCTGCAGGTCCTGCCGAAATAATTATTTCACTCTGTCTTAATGCTCGAACATACTCTTTTTGTTTTTCAGATCTTGGTATAATTGACTTTTTTGGTGTTTTAATAATATCTGTTACATTAGTATTTTTAACTTTTTCCTTTATCATAAACTGGTCTACTGATGATAAAACATCTTTATGTTCTATGCTACCATTATTAACAAACTGATTAGTTAAAAACTGTATTGCATTTTTAACAATTTCATTTTTATCTGGTGTAGATTTAATTAAAATTGAATTTCCTCTTGAATAAAGGTCCGCACCAGTAATTTTCTCTAATTCTTTTATATTTTTATTGAATTCTCCCACAACTCCCATCAAAAGATCATTATCTTGAAAAATAACACTTATAGAATTATTTTCTGAATAAACAAATTTAAGAACAGATTGATTATTTTTTTTGATTATATTTATCAAATTTATGCTACTTTTTTTTCAGATCCACTCAAACTTTTCCCAAACAAAGTATTCTGATTACTTTTATTCACTTTTACTTTAATTAAATTCCCCACATCCCGATAATTACCATCAAATATTACTGGTGTCATGTATTCAGATTTACCAAAAAACTTATGACTTTTTTCAGTTTTATTTTCCACAAGCACTTCAATTTCTTGATTTTCTAGAGAATTATTTATTTCGATTTGATTTTCAAATAACTGTTTTTGGATCTTTTCTAATCTTCTTTGAGATATTTCCTTATCAATAAGCTTTAACTTTGAAGCAGCGGTACCAGGTCTTGGGCTAAATATAAATGAATAAGAATTAATAAATTTAATATTCTTAATTAAATCAAGTGTTGCATTAAAATCTTCTTCTTCTTCACCAGGATAAGCAATTATAAAATCACTTGAAAATTCTATAGAAGAATTAATGTTTTTTAATTTTTCATAAGTTTTAATATAATCTTTTATAAGATGTTTCCGATTCATCAGCTTCAATATTCTATCTGATCCACTTTGGACTGGTAAATGAACAAGAGGCATAAGTTTTTTGGAAAACCCATAAAGATCTATTAGGTCATCAGTCATATCTCTAGGATGTGAAGTAGTATATCTTAATCTTTTTATTTCAGAGATTTTTTCAATTTCGATGATTAAATCCGACAATCTAAAATTTTTATTTTTGTAAGCATTAACATTTTGACCTAATAATATTATTTCACGAACTCCATTTTCTGCTAAAACTTTTGCTTCATCAACTATCTCTTGAAAAGGTCTAGAATATTCTGGACCTCTAGTAAAAGGTACTACACAAAAATGACAAAACTTATCACAACCTTCTTGTACAGTTAAAAAAGATGAGACTTTATTTGAAGAATTGATCACCTTATTCAAATAGTTAAACTTTGACACTGCATCAAATTCAGTTTCGTCTATTTTTTTTTGTTTATTTAAATAATTTTCAATCTGATTATTTAACTTATGGTAAGATTGAGGGCCAATAATTAGATCAATATAAGGTTCTCTTTTCAACATTACTTCATTTTCTGCTTGTGCAACACATCCAGCTACAATAACAAGTGGCTTATTTTTTGATTTAAACACCTGTCTAACCCTACCAATTTCATGATAAACTTTTTCTTTAGCCTTATCTCGAATATGGCATGTATTTAATATAAAACAATCTGCTTGCTCTAAATTTTCTGTTTTTTTAAATCCAATTTCTTTCACTGTGTCTATTATACGATTTGAATCGTATTCATTCATCTGACAACCAAATGTTTTAATAAATATTTTTTTACTCATCTTTTGAGTTTATTTTAACACCATATAATTCAAGCTTGTGGTCAACCAACTTATATCCATATTTTTCAGCAACTTTTTTTTGTAAACTTTCAATTTCATTATCAACAAATTCAATTATCTCGCCAGTTTTTACATCAATTAAGTGATCATGATGTCCTTCATTCAATTCCTCGTACCTAGCTTTACCACCTTTAAATTCATGTTTAGTCAATATTCCTGACTCCTCAAAAAGTTTTACCGTTCTATAAACAGTTGCAATACTAATTTTTGAGTCAATCTTAGATACTCTACTATACAATTCATCAACATCAGGATGATCTGAGGACTCAGACATAACTTTTGCAATAATCCTTCTTTGGTCAGTAAGTTTGACGCCTTTGGCTAAACATTTTTGTTCGATTGTTTCTGACATAATTAATTTTAACTTAAATAAATAGGATTAATCAAATTTTTTTTAATTTCAAATTTTTCACAAAGATAAGGTATATTTGCATAATTTGTGTCTTTTTCTCCTGTAAAATCATCAAAACTGAAACAATAATAATCAGTTTTATTAACTAAATGAATAGCTTTAACCACTGATAATGAATTTCTTATACCAGCAAAACTTCCTGGTCCACGATTAACATATATTTTTGAAATTTTTTTTAAGTCTAAATTTTCTGAATTCAAAAAATCATTAATTAATATTGTTAATTTTTCATAATTTATTTTGGTATTTTCGTGTGTAATATTATAGTTATTATCTTTATTTATGATCATAAAAAAAATCTTATCACTAGCTGCATCAATTATTAGTTTGCTCATTATTCAACTATTATTATTAACTAATTCTAATTCAGTAGAAAATAATAGCAAATATTTTTCAAATGATAACGGCACTTTATCTTTAATGTATCACAGATTTAACGAAAATAAGTATCCATCAACAAATATCCAAATGGATATATTTGAAAAGCAAATGGAAATTATAAAAGAACAAGGTTACGAATTTTATGATCCTAAAAACTTTGTAAAAGAATTTGAAAAAATTAAAGAAAATAAAAAAATTTTAATTACTATTGATGATGCATTTAAATCGTTTTACAGGGAAGCTTGGCCATTTTTAAAAGAAAAAAAAATCCCATTTATTCTTTTTGTCTCAACAGAGCCAATTGGTAAATACGGTTATATGAATTGGGATGAAATTAAAGAAATAGATAATTCAGATTTTGGATATATTGGACATCATTCACATACTCACGAGTATTTAATTGATATGAGTGATAAAGAATTTGAAAATGATATTGAAACTGCAACTAAAATTTTTAAGGATCAACTAGGTTATGTTCCAAATATATTTTCTTATCCTTTTGGAGAATATTCTCTATATATGAAAAAATATATTTCAAAAAATTTTAAAATAGCTTTTGGACAACACTCCGGAATTATTGATGTTAATAAAGATAAATTTGAACTTCCAAGATTTCCAATAAATGAAAAATATGGAGAATTAAAGAGATTTAAATCTATAATTAATTATATGCCCTTAGAATTTAAAACATTAATTCCAGAAGAAAAAATGATTAATCAAAATAATAACCCTCCAAAACTAAGTATAGAATTTTTTGATAAACAAAAAAATATTGACAAAATAACATGTTATTCAAATGATGGGGGAAATTGGAAAAAATCAAATTTAAAGATTGAACAAAATACTTTAATAATTAATTTTGATGAAAAATTTTTACCTAGAAGAGGAAGAATAAATTGCTCTTTAAATGATAATGGAAAATGGAGATGGTTTGGAACTCAATTTACCGTAAAAAATTAAATCAAACTTTCAAGTTCGATACTAGATGGAAGCAATTTAGCATCGTCAAAATCTTTTAAATTATTTTGTTCAATAATTTGTTGTAAGACTTCAACATACTTTTCTCCAGTTTCTGCATATTCATTTAAAAATTCTGAAAGTATCAAGCTATCAAGTTCTTTTCCTTCATCTCTTAATTTTGCTCTTGCAAATCTAAACTCCTGGTACGATGAGTGAGTGTTTAGATTCCTGTGATATGCTCTGACTGAAGCTTGCAATACATTAAATTTCATAACTTTGTGACCCTCACTCTTTTCAGATTCCTTTGGCTTCAAGCCTTCTCCAGACCAAGTCCACTGTCCAAACAATGCATTGCCCTCTAAGGCAAATCTCGATGTTCCCCAGCCTGTTTCTTTTGCTGCTTGTGCTATAGCTAATGAAACTGGTATTTCATCCATTCTAATTTTTAATACTGATAAATCTTTTGAAGGAATACCGTATTGTTTGTACTTTTGGCTAAGCCATTTTTTTTCTAATTCAGTATTATTGCTTTTATTAATTATATTAAAAAGTCTTTTTCTATCAACTCTGATGTTGTTATTTTCTTTCAAAATTAATGGTAAAATAATTTGAATAAAAAATTCTTTTCTTTTTTTTGTATTCTCAATCATTTTAATTTCTGCAGGAAGTAAAGTTAAAGCGACTGGCTTAACAAGTTTTTTTTCTCTTACATCTTTTAGCTTATAATCTGTTTCATCAAATAGTTGTTTAATAGTTGATGCATTTAATCTAACTGTATCTGTTTCTAGATCATTCAAATTGAAAATATCTACTAATAAATCTCTCTCATCTAAAACTCCAAGTTCATTTTTTCCATCTGTTTTATTATTCAAAGTATAAGCAAGAACTGTTTTAGAATTATTTTTATATACTTCAGAAGAATTCATATTAACTATATGGGGCATAGAGTAAAAAAAGAATAACACAATCAAACTACTTAAAAAAATTCTTGGCAAAGAGCCAATATTATGTTGATCAAAAAATTTTAAAAATTTTGTTTTTTTTCTCATATTAAATTGCAACCACTTCTTTTACTTCTGGTAAATAATGGCATAAAAGATTTTGTACTCCTTGTTTTAATGTCATGGTAGAACT
>Ga0255759_10006108_pt1 | contig 10224 bp, 7 predicted proteins | sample 101ome_20_FD_179959 | JGI IMG/M metagenome (GOLD analysis project Ga0255759, IMG submission 179959) | Coastal salt marsh microbial communities from the Groves Creek Marsh, Skidaway Island, Georgia - 101404AT metaG (version 2) | ecosystem: Environmental > Aquatic > Marine > Intertidal zone > Salt...
AGCGACGATTGGAAAAATGTTAGCGAAAAATTTGAAAAGCACTTCAGCGAGAAACCTGGTAAAGGTAGTTAAATTACATCTTTAGTTTTTTTCAAAATTATATTATAATTTCGAATCTTAACTTTTCTACAGGAGAACAAATTGAAAAAAAATGATGACCTAACCTTAGAAATAGGAGATCTTGTTGTATACCCAATTTATGGTGTTGGAGAAATTGAAGATTTTGATACATATAACGTAGACGGATCTACCCAAGATTTTATTCTTATAAATTTTAAACAAGACAAAATGAAACTAAGAATTCCCAAAGACAAAGCATCTAACTCAGGTTTAAGAAAATTAAGTAATAAAAACAGGTTATCAAAAGCTCTAGAAGTTTTAGCCGAAATGCCAGCTGTAAAAAAAGATATGTGGATTAAGAGAGCAAAAGAATATGAAAAAAATATTAACAGTGGTGATCCAGTTTTAATAGCGGAAGTTGTAAGAGATCTTCATAAAAAAGAGGATTCTCTTGAACAGCAATCTTATTCTGAACGACAAATATACTTAACAGCGCTTAATAGATTAAGTAATGAATATGCAGCAGTACAAAACTTAGACAAAAAAGCAGCAAAAGTTAAACTTGAAGAACTACTTAATCAGTAAATTGATTTAATTTTTCTCTTTTCCTCTGGCTTGTTTTCATAATCATTTATTATTTTAAATATTTCAATTGAGTACTTTTTTTGTAAACTAATTTTCTCTCTTATAGATGTAAGAAAATTATTATTTTGCGAATTTCTTAATATTCTAATTTTAGGTGGACTCAAATCACTTAACTGTTTATTGGTCGAAACTTTTTTAAAAGAGTTTAAGATTCTTTTAAATGATTCTGAAAAAGTATCAAACTCGTTTTTATTTGTAATTAAAATAAAACGATAAATAAAATTTTCATCACTAATAGCTCCGACTTTTAATATAATTTTTTTTCTTTCAATAAGACCAGTTGTTACCCTGAAATTATTAGCCAAAAAAGAATTAAAATTTATAATTTTTTTTTCTGGAATTTTCATCCATTTTGATAGATATTCGAGATTATTTTCCACCGTTGTTTTGTCAATATCAAACATTATTTTGGTTTCTTTATCAGTTATACCTAAAAGATAATTTGGGTTATTTAAAAAATAATAATGGTTATCAAAACCAAAACTAAAATCTAATTTTTTGTGAATAAAGGTATTTTTATAAAAAAAACCCTCCTCAGGTTTGTCTCCATAAATCATTCCATCAATTTTTTTTAAAAATACTTCACTTCCTATTATTGGGTTAAAAGGGACTCTTTCACTTGAGTTTTCAATTACCTCTTTTACTCTTTTTGATGAGTTGGGGTGAGTTTTAAGTAATTCAGAACTTTCACCAAAATCTTTGATCACTTTTCTTTTAAATCTCGAAAACTTTTCCATTAATCTTAGAAATTCACCCATTTCTTTTGGGTCAAATCCGGCCCTGGCCATATATCTTACTGCCAATCTATCAGCCTCATACTCCTGTGATCTTGAAAATGACAGCAGGTATAAAGAAGCAGATGTGTTAATAAGATCGCCAACTACCATATTTTTGCTAATTGTACCTAAAATATTAGCCAATAGACCGACACCAAAATTTTTTGTATATCTTTTTGCTGTATGTCTAGCAGTAACATGACCTATCTCATGAGCAATAACTCCTGCAAGTTGTGCTTCGTTTTGACATAAATAAATTAATCCTCTAGTTAAGTAAATATATCCTCCGGGAAGAGCAAAAGCATTTACTAAAGGAGTATCTAAGATTGTAAAAGTAAATTTTTTATTCGGCAATTCTGAGGTATTTACAAGAAACTCACCAAGACTTTCAACATAGTTTTGAAGTTGTTCATTTTTGTATATCCCCCCAAAACTTTTTATAATTTTGGGATGTTCTTTTTTTCCTATTTTATCCTCCTCTTCTTTACTCATAATTGTAAACTCATTTTTTCCAGTAGAAGGATTAACAGAACAGTTTGAAATGAGGATTAAAATTGAAAATATAAAAATACAATTAATAATTTTATTTTTCACAGCAAAAATGTTATTTTTATCATCCATTACATAGATATTAAGGGAATGTTTAAAAAATTTAAATTGATTTTAGTACTTTTATTAATCCCAATTACAGAGGGGATTGCAAAAGATGACAAAAGTAGGTTATCACTTGGTGGAGGAATCTATAATTTTATGAAACATGGCAGCGAAGGGTTTAATCAATCCTCTATAGCATATAATGCTGAATTATTTTCAGGAAAAAGGATTTCAAATTTCATTAGACCTTTTATAGGTTTTCTAGGGACGGATGAGTCAGCATATTACGGTTATTTTGGGCTCTCAGCTGACCTGTACTTTTTTGATTGTAAATGTTTCGTACTAACACCAAGCTTAGCTGTAGGTGCATATGAGGATGGAGATCAGATTAGGATGGGTAATACTATTGAGTTTAGAAGTGGTGGGGATTTTATGTATAGATTTAGAAATAATGTGAGAGTTGGAGTAGGAGTTTTTCATATCTCAAATGCAGGAATTGGTTACAGAAATCCAGGATCAGAACAAATAATTTTTAAATATCAAATTCCATTTAGATGAGGTTATTTTGAACTTTTTATCAAAAAAATTATTTTTTACTATATTAGTTTTTCTTTTAGCATTTGACCTAAAGGCTAAAGATTCTTCAAGATTTTCAGTTGGTGGGGGTATTTTTAACTATATGGAAGATGGTACTGAACCGCACAAGGATCAATCTAATATGATTAATTTAGAAATAGTTAGTGGGAGAAAAATGTTTAACTTAATTAAACCCTTCGTTGGATTTCTAGGAACGGATGCCAATGCATATTATGCATATGGTGGTTTTGGAATTGATGGATATTACGGAAAGAAAAAAAACATAGTTATGACTCCTTCAGTAGCTTGTGGGTTTTATAAAGATGGAAGTGAAATAAAAGCTGGTAATCCAATGGAATTTTACATTGGGATTGATATTTTTTATAGATTTAAAAACAATGCAAGAATTGGAATGGGAATTTTTCACATTTCAAATGCCGATAGTGGGTATAGAAATCCAGGATCAGAAACTTTAGTGTTAAAATATCAAATTCCTTTTAGTAAATGATTGTAGGTCTTATAGTTAAACTGGATATAACAAATCCCTCCTAAGGATTAGTTTCTGGTTCGAGTCCAGATAAGATCACCAGGTAAATAAGGTAAAAGAATGAGAGAATTAGAGTCTTTTTTTGAAAAACAAATTAACGAACATCAACTTGTGGTTGAAAAAACTAAAAAGTTATTAATGGATTCTTTCCTTAACACAGTCAAAATTTGTTCAGATTCACTTAGGAACAATAAAAAACTACTTTTTTTTGGAAACGGGGGAAGTGCATCAGATGCTCAACATCTTTCAACTGAGCTTAGTGTTAGATTTTCTCAAGATAGACCGGCTATTCCTTCCATTTCTTTGGTAACTGATACATCGGCATTAAGTGCTATTGGGAATGATTTTGGTTTTGAATTTCTTTTTTCTAGACAAATAGAAGCACTTGGAAATGCTGGAGATGTAGCAATTGGTATTACAACATCTGGGAAAAGTAAAAACGTTATTAATGGATTGAAAGTAGCAAAGGAGAATGGCCTTAATTGTTTAGCATTTACAGGCAAGTACAAAAAAGATTTAGAAAAATATTGTGACCAGGTGATTTCCGTTCCTGCAGATAATACTTCCAGAATACAGGAAATGCACATAATGCTAGGGCAGATGTTATGTAATGCAGTAGAATTTAAGCTTGGGCTAGCTTCTCTGGTCATTGAAGAAAAGTGAGTGTACACCTTTTATAGAATTATAAGGAGGATTTAAAAAATGAAAGAAAATGTATATACACATAAAATTATTTTTTTTGTTTTGAGTTTTTTTTTGATCTCATGTGAGAGGCAGTTTTCTTATTTGCCCTCAGGAAATAATAAACACATTCACTACGAGATAACTTTTATTGATAAAGAGAAAAAAATTAATAAGTACAAGCAGTCATATTTTTTAAAAGAATCAAACAAAAATAGATCTGTGCTGGTTAGAAGCGATGGTAAAGTTATAGAGTATAAAAAAGAGCCAAAAAGTTTAGTTCTAAAAGATGTTCAATATTTATATCCAGGGCTTGTAGATCGTCCTAAAGAAAAACTTGAATTTGAGAGGGAAAATATAGTTTATCAAATGTCTTTGGAAAAGAACAAGCCCTGGGACACAAATGACTTGACCACGTTAGTGGTGAAATTAGGCTATGATAGAATTTATAGAACTTTACTACCAATAAATATAGAAAATAAATTAGTTAGCTTAAATGAGACTATAAAAATTAAAGATAAAATTTTAAAAAATTGTTTAAAAATTCAAGGATTTGGTCAAACCAGTTTTTTTCCTGGAGCACCATTAGGTAAAATTGATATTACGATAAAAAAAACCGAATGGTACGCTCCAGACTTGGGGTTAGTGAAGTTAATAAGAGAAGAAATTTCCGATTCAGAAACAATGGGTAATGTTTATTACGAAAAAGTGATCAATTTTAATTAAAATTAAGAAGAAAGTGTTGATTAATTATAAAATTAATCATAGATAATAATAGTCGAGAATGTTTTTAAAAAAAAGAAATAAAGGCCTATATTGCTCAAAATATGAAAAAGATTCATGCGGTATAGGCTTAGTTGCTAATATCTACGATATTCCATCAAAGAATATCATAGACAATGCCTTAAAATTACTTTCAAATTTAACACACAGAGGTGCCGTGAGCGCTGATCCCAAAGCTGGTGATGGCGTAGGTATACTGACTCAAATACCTCATCAATTTTTTCAAAAAGAGTTGTCTGCGCATAAAATCATACTTCCAAGACCTGATGATTATGCTGTTGGTATGTTTTTTCTACCCAGAAATGAGGAAGAGAGAACACATTGTAAAGAAGTTGTAAGGAAGTATTTTAAAAAATTTGGCTTAAAAACCTTAGTCATTAGAAAAGTCCCAACCAATGAAAATGTTTTAGGGTATTCAATCAAAGGTAAAGAACCTTCAATTTACCAGTTTTTTGTATCAGAAATTGATAAATCTCAATCCATAAATCAGTTTGAATCCAAACTCTTTCTGGCAAGAAGAAATATGGAGATCGACTTAAAGTCTTTTGACTTCTACGTCGTTTCACTTTCTCCGAGGACTGTTACATATAAAGGTATGATAATGTCTGACAGTTTAAGTGATTTTTATTTAGACTTTAGTGACGAAATGTTTGTCTCTTCATTAGCAATTGTTCACCAGAGATTTTCAACAAATACCTTCCCAAGTTGGGAGCTTGCTCAGCCTTTTAGGTTTTTATGTCACAATGGTGAAATTAACACATTGAGAGGCAATGTTAACTGGATGAATGCAAGGGCCAGAATCTCCGATTCAGAGTTTTTTTCAAAGGAATTTAAAAATATTAACCCACTTATATTTGAAGGTGTGTCAGATTCAGCAGCATTTGATAATGCTCTCGAGTATCTCATTATTGGGGGTTATGATATTGAAGAAGCAATGATGATGCTAATTCCAGAAGCATGGGAGAAAAACAAACTTCAAAACAAAGATTTAAGATCGTATTATAATTACAATTCTAATCTTATTGAACCGTGGGATGGTCCAGCAGCAATGTGTTTCACTGATGGAAAAAAGATTGGAGCAATATTAGATAGAAATGGACTAAGACCTTCCAGATATTTAATTACTGACGATGGTATGATTATGCTTTCATCAGAAATGGGTGTTTTAGACGTTCCTCCAGAAAAAGTTGTAAAAAGATGGAGACTGCAACCAGGTAAAATTTTCTTGGTAGATCTTCACCAAAAAAAGATAGTAGAAAATGATGAAATAAAACTCAAATACTCGTCTAGATACAATTATGATACACACTTACAGAAAAACCAGGTTTTTCTAAAAGACTTAAAAACTAATAAAAATTCAAAATTATTAACGGACGATCAATTAAAAAAACACCAAATTGCCTTCGGATATACAAAAGAGGACATTAACTTTTTCCTTAACCCAATAATTAGCTCAGGAGTTGAGCCAATTGGATCTATGGGCACTGATACACCTATCTCTATCTTATGCAACAAATCAAAACTTTTATATTCATATTTCAAACAGTGTTTTGCTCAGGTAACTAATCCTCCAATTGATCCCATAAGAGAAGAACTAGTAATGTCTCTAGAGATGTCATTGGGTTCAAAACCAAATATTTTTTCAAAACCTGATGAAAATAATTCATTTAGATTAGAGTTATCTCACCCAATTATCCAAAACGATGAAATGATTTCTTTACTATCTATTGAGGAGAACACCAATGGTAGGTTAAAGTCTTCAGTTATAGATATTTTATTTAAAAACTCCAATAAAGGAAATGAATTAAAAGATGGTTTAGATAGAATTTGTTATGAAGCAAAAAACCATATACTAGAAGGCTCAAATATTTTAATTCTGTCCGATAAAAAAATTTCAAATGTAAATGCACCAATACCAGCGTTATTGGCTGCATCAGCTGTCCATCACTATCTTATTAAGGAAGGCTTAAGAATGAAAACAAGCCTTGTGATTGAAACAGGAGAGGCAAGAGAACTTCATCATTTTTCAGTTCTCTTTGGTTATGGTGTTGAAGCTATAAACCCTTATTTAGCTTTTGAGACTATCAAAACTCTAACTACTGAGAGTGATTGGGTTAAAGCTGAAGAAAATTTTATTAAGGCCTCACAAAAAGCTGTGCTCAAAATTATGTCTAAAATGGGAATATCAACTTTAAAATCCTATTGTGGTGCTCAAATATTTGATGCAATCGGTGTGTCTGAAGAAGTTATAAACAAATATTTCTGTGGTACATCAAGTTTAATTGGAGGTATAAATTTAAACCACATTCAGAGAGAAACGCTTGAAAGGTTTAACCGGATAAAAACAATTGAAGAAGATTCTAAATTAGAAGATGGAGGAGAATATGCATTTAGAATTAATGGCGAAAAACATTCTTGGTCACCTTCTACAATTTCTAACCTTCAAAAGGCTGTTAGAATTAATTCTAAGGAATCATTTAAGGAATTTTCAGACCAAATAAACGGTTTTAATGAGTCAATTTATACAATTAGAAGCTTACTTAAGTTCAAAAAAACGACTCAGATTCCAATTGAAGAGGTTGAATCAAGTCAAGAAATAGTAAAAAGATTTGCCACAGGAGCAATGTCTTTTGGCTCAATTTCGAGAGAAGCACATACTACACTTGCCTTAGCTATGAATAGAATTGGGGGCAAGTCTAATACTGGTGAAGGAGGAGAAGAACCAGAAAGATTTATTCCCTTAAAAAACGGTGATTCAATGAAAAGCGCTATAAAACAAGTTGCCTCAGGAAGATTTGGTGTGACAACTGAATACTTGGTGAATGCAAATGATATACAAATTAAAATTTCACAAGGTGCAAAGCCTGGCGAGGGCGGTCAGTTACCAGGACACAAAGTTGATCAAAAAATTGCAGAGGTGAGACACTCAACACCTGGTGTTGGATTGATATCGCCACCACCTCATCATGATATTTATTCAATAGAAGACCTTGCCCAGCTAATTTTTGATTTAAAAAATGTAAATCCAAAAGCTAGAATAAGTGTAAAGCTAGTTTCTGAATTTGGAGTTGGGGTTGTTGCTGCAGGTGTAACAAAATGTAAGTCAGATCACATAACAATTGCAGGTTATGATGGAGGAACTGGTGCTTCTCCTTTGACTTCAATTAAAAATGCGGGAACGCCATGGGAACTTGGCTTGGCTGAAACACATCAGACCTTGGTTTTAAATAAATTGAGAAGTAGAATTTCTTTACAAGTTGATGGTGGTTTGAAAACAGGTAGAGACGTTGTAATTGGTGCCCTGCTTGGAGCAGATGAGTTTGGTTTTTCAACTGCACCTTTAGTTTCAATTGGTTGTATAATGATGAGAAAGTGTCATTTAAATACTTGTCCTGTTGGTATTGCCACTCAAAATGAGACATTGAGAAAGAAATTCATAGGTACTCCTGAAAATGTCATCAATTTTTTCTTTTTAATCGCTGAAGATGTTAGAGAAATAATGGCATCACTTGGAATTAGAAAATTTGATGATTTAATTGGAAGATCAGATTTATTAATAAAACAAGATGCCATTGACCATTGGAAAGCAAAGGATATAGATTTGTCTAAAATTTTGTGGACTCCTGAAACACAAAGTCAAACTGAAAACTATAATTCTTCTTTTCAGGAGCATAATTTGCAAATTGTTGCCGATCAAAATTTGCTTAAAGAAGCTAATGATGTGATTGAGGGAAAAAAGGCGAGTGTAAAAATAAACAAACTAATTAAAAATACTGATAGAAGTTTTGGGGCCATGTTATCAGGAAAAATTGCACAAAAATATGGTTTCAAAGGTTTAAACGACGATTCAATCGTTGTTAATTTAAAAGGTACTGCGGGTCAAAGTTTTGGAACATTTTTGTCAAAAGGTGTTACACTTATTTTAGATGGTGAAGCAAATGATTATGTTGGTAAAGGTTTATCGGGAGGTAGAATTGTTATAAAGCCTTTTTCTAAATCAAAAATTTATTCTAATGAAAATATAATAGTTGGAAATACAGTTTTATACGGAGCGATTGCAGGTGAGTGTTTCTTTTCTGGTATTGCTGGAGAGAGATTTGCCGTAAGAAACTCTGGTGCTGTAGCGGTTGTTGAAGGTACGGGAGACCATTGTTGTGAGTACATGACGGGAGGAGTTGTGATGGTTTTGGGCGAAACTGGTGTAAACTTTGGTGCTGGTATGAGTGGTGGTATTGCATATATTTATGATAAAGTTGGAAACTTCAGTAAAAAGTGTAACACTGCGATGGTAGAGATGGTTAAGCCAACAGGGATAAATGCACATTCATCTGAAAATTTATTTAATAAAAATACCTACCTAGAAAATGATGAAAAAAGAATAAGAGAAATGCTTATAAGACATATTAATTACACAAACTCAACAATTGCAAAAGAAATTATCGAAAATTTCAATGATGAAATAAAGAACTTTATTAAAGTTTTACCTTTAGACTTTAAGGCAGCTATAAAAAAAGTTAAGATTAAAGAAGATACCAAGAAAGATAATGTATGGCAAAAGTAACAGGTTTTTTGGAGTTTGATAGAGTTGAAACTAAATCAATTAACCCTAAAGTTAGGGTTAAAAATTTTGATGAATTTATTTTGCCTTATTCAGATAAAGTTTTAAATCAGCAATCATCTAGATGCATGAATTGTGGTATCCCTTATTGTCATAATTCTTGCCCCGTTAATAATATAATTCCAGATTGGAATGAACTTGTTTACGAAGGAGACTGGAAAAACGCTTTAAAAACTTTACATTCAACTAATAATTTTCCAGAGTTTACTGGAAGGATTTGTCCTGCTCCTTGTGAAGCGGCGTGTACATTAAATATAGAAGATAATCCTGTTACCATTAAAGGTATTGAAAGATCCATAATAGATAGAGGTTATAAAGAGGGCTGGATTGTTCCGGAAATTAAAAAAGAAAAAACTGGAAAATACATTGCCGTTATAGGTTCTGGACCAGCCGGTTTGGCTTGTGCACAGCAGTTAGCCAGAGCAGGACATGATGTTGATGTTTTTGAGAAAAACGACAGAGTTGGTGGTTTGCTTAGGTATGGGATTCCTAATTTTAAAATGGAAAAACACTACATTGATAAAAGGGTCAAACAAATGCAAGCTGAGGGTGTGAAATTTAAATGTAGCGTTACTGTTGGAAAAGATTTAAGCACGAAAGATTTAGTCAAGAATTATAATGCTATTGTTTTAGCTTGTGGCTCAGAAGAACCAAGGGATTTGAATATCCCAGGTAGAGATTTAAATGGTGTTCACTTTGCAATGGATTTTTTGACTCTACAAAATAAAGCTTGTGAGGGAGATAAAATTTCAAGTGAAAAACAAATTTCTGCCAAAAATAAAGATGTTGTTGTTATTGGTGGAGGTGACACTGGTTCCGATTGTATAGGGACGTCAAATAGGCAAGGAGCAAAGTCTGTAACTCAACTTGAAATTTTAGGTAAACCACCTGAGAAAGAGGATAAGCTTTTGACTTGGCCGCACTGGCCATTAAAGCTTAGAACC
>Ga0255759_10006115_pt1 | contig 10218 bp, 2 predicted proteins | sample 101ome_20_FD_179959 | JGI IMG/M metagenome (GOLD analysis project Ga0255759, IMG submission 179959) | Coastal salt marsh microbial communities from the Groves Creek Marsh, Skidaway Island, Georgia - 101404AT metaG (version 2) | ecosystem: Environmental > Aquatic > Marine > Intertidal zone > Salt...
CTGATAGAAGATAACATAATCGCCAATTTCGCAAAAATTTGGTCAGCAAGAATTGAAAGCCGAATCTCCTTAGCGAGAATCACGGGTTGAGATTATGGGCAAAGATATCGACTGGGACAAACTTACCTTTTCTTTGACACCAACCGATACCATGTACGTTGCTGAAACGACGGGTGACGAACCATGGATGCCCGGAGATCTTCGTCCCTATGGCAACATTTCCATCTCTCCTGCAGCAGGTGTTCTCAACTATGGACAAGGTCTGTTTGAAGGAATGAAAGCCTATCGAACCGACAAGAACCGTGTTGTCTTCTTCCGTCCTGATGAGAATGCTCGACGTATGCAACGTGGTGCGGATCGATTGAAGATGCCTCCAGTTCCAGAATCCATTTTCATCGATGCGGTTGAACAAGTCGTTCAGGCCAACATCGATTGGTTGCCACCAATGGGCCGAGGTGCAATGTATGTACGACCGTTGTTGATGGGGAGTGGCCCTGTTCTCGGTGTTGCTCCTGCTCCAAGTTATTCGTTCATGATTTACGTCACACCGGTTGGCCCCTACTTCAAAGGCGGCATGCGCGCTATTGAGTTGTTGATTTCCGATGAATTCCATCGAGCTGCTCCTGGCGGTTCAGGTGGTGTCAAGGCGATTGGAAACTATGCTCCAGGCATGATGCCAAGCAAGATGGCCAAAGCCCAAGGCTATGCTGAAGTCATCTATCTTGATGCTCGAACCAGTACCTACATCGAAGAAGTCGGTGCTGCGAACTTCTTCTGCATCAAGGATAATGTCCTCTACACGCCCGAACTGACAGGAACCATTCTGCCGGGAATCACCCGTGATTCCATCATCGCTCTTGCACGCCACATGGGCTACGAAGTCGTTGAGGAGAAGGTCAGTGCAGAATTTGCAATGTCCGCTGATGAGGCATTCTGCTGCGGAACTGCAGCAGTCATTTCACCTATTGGAAGCATCACGCATGGCGATACCAAGGTCACCTATGGGGATGGAACACCTGGAACAATCACCAAAACGTTGTACGACAAACTCACAGGCATTCAGAACGAAACTGAGGGAGACATCTTCGGATGGTTGCACGAAGTCCCTCTGTGATCACTTCTTGGCCTTGGTCTCGACGTGCCAAACGAAGTAGGTCTTCTCATCGAGAATCAACTCGCTCTTGTAGACCATTCCAAACTCGCTCGGTTCAATGGTACCATCAAAGGTGAACTGAATCATGAGAAGACCATCGCTGTTGGATTTGAGAACACCTGTTCCATCCTGAACACCGCCGAATTGGGTTGCTCCAAAGCGTCGCTTGTTGATCTCAGTGTTGGTTTCTCGAACCTTGACCTCGTAACCAGGGGACATTTCAGCACAACGAATCCGCTCTTCAGTCTTGGTCTTGCTGTTGTATGGAACCTTAGCAGCCCTTAGAACAAATGGATCGGTTATTGTACCGGAACCACTCTGAATAGCGGGTGTTGCAGAGACATGTTCAGCTTGCACACCAACACGTTCCTTGCGACGCGTCAAGATTAACGGAACAATGAGAATAAATGCAAGCAACAAGAAGATGATTGGGAAGCAGATTGGCTTGAATGGATTCTTGTCCTTTTCAGGAGGTTGTTCATAGGAACGGAAGGTGTAACAGGTTCCGTCCGATTCAATCTTTGGAACCGATGATCGGTTGTACGGATCGCCACCGCATTCCAATTCAAACGTATCGTTGAATCCATCCCCGTCATCGTCCAAATCAGCCTCAAGCAGACCAAGACGCGTGTTGTTGTTTGGCAGGCCATCCAGGTCGTAATCTTCTGCAATCGAGAGATTGAACGTCGTCGAAATCTGTGTGCCTGTCAACAAATTCGTTGCAGTCACCGTATATTCGGTCAAATTCGATGGAATAAGAGGTACGCCGTAGACCGTACCGTTACCATTTGAGGTTCGTGCCATGGTATCGCCACCGAAGAGCAAGCCGTACGGTAGAGCAGGTGAAATCTCCCAGATATCGACGGTCATTCCAGTAATGATTGGTTGCAGCGAGACGTTTCGTTGTCCTTGCAACAACTCGAAGTCGCCTGTTCCGTAGGTCACGGACAAGACTTCGTTGAAGTCGCAGATACCGTCGCCATCGCTGTCAACAGGTATATCCAGTTCGTTCTTGGAATCGGTTGGACCACAATCAGCTTCGTCGAGATCCGTCCAACCATCGTTGTCATCGTCCAGGTCTTCGATGAGTCCAGTCGTTGATTCGCCCCACAACTCGTCCGGCATTCCATCACCATCGGTATCGAGGTAAGCAGCAGCATCGTTCGGGAAGGCATCCGGACCTGCTTCACAAGAATCCACTGGTTGAGCAGGTGCAATTGGTCCATCACAAATGCCATCACCATCGGTATCAGCATCCCATGGGTCAGTGCCCGTATTGTTCGAATCAACGTAAGTGCTCGTGTTCGTCTCAACGCTGTTGTTCAGGCCATCCCCGTCAATGTCATCATCAATCGCATTGCAGACGAAGTCGCCATCAAGATCGGCTGGAACATCTGTTCCATCTAACGGATCGGAGAGACAATCGTCCTCAATCACATCGGTAAAGCCATCACCATCATCGTCAAGATCCTCAATCAAACCACGACGTGGGTCAGCATCACCAGGTAATTCGTTCGGTAGACCGTCAAGGTCTGTATCCTCCAAGACACCGATTTGAACAACGAATGCATCGTTGAACAGACTGCTGTTGGCATAGATGGTGAAGTTGGTCAAGTCCATCAATTCGGTCGGTGTACCCCATATCGTACCGTTCTCAGTTCCGAGGAACAAGCCTTCAGGCAGGTCTGGTTCAATCTCAAAGGTTGAACCGTTGATGGTCAATTCTGGCTCGAGTGCGATCATTTCTGAATTGTTCAATAGATACAATGGTCCGAGGGACATGTTGTAGAACAAATCCTCGATGGTGATGTTGACAAAGACGTTGATTGAACCAACATCGTTGGATGCTGTGATGACGTACATGGTTCGGTTCTGTACTTGGGTTGCAACACCAGAGAGTGTACCGTTGGTCGCATCAAAGACCAAGCCTGGAGATGGATCTGGCATGATGCTCCAGGCGGTGACAATGCCACCCGTCGAGATAGCCTCCATCGTCAGAACGGTTGAATTGTTGAGCAGAGTGACATCATCTGGAATGTACGCCACCATTGGAACTTGGTCAAGCACGGTGATGTTGATTTGCGTTGTAGCTGAACCACCCGAGTTGGTCGCCGTAATCACGTACGTTTGTACATCCATCACTTCCGTCGGTGTTCCCCTAATGTGGCCTGTTGTTTCGTTGAATTCCAATCCTTCCGACAATGCAGGTGAAATGCTCCACGTTAATGCAGGACCGCCAATGTTCACTGGTAGCACATCGATTGCGGTTGTATCGTTGGTCAATGTGAAGTTCTCAGGCATGTATGAGATTTCTGGAACAATATCGAGGATGGTGATGTTGAGATAGGCAACCAATGAACCACCGCTGTTGTTGGCCCAAACGACGTATTGCGTTTGATTCTGAATCGCTGTTGGCGTTCCTGAGATCACACCGTCAACGAAACTCAAACCGTTTGGAATAGCTGGTTCAATTTCCCAAGTCTCGATCATTCCTCCTGTCACGCTCGGATGCAACGTTGTCATGGCTGCATCTCGTGTCAAGACCAAATCGCTTGGAACGTACTCGATTTCTGGAGCAGGTTCATTGATTGTGATGTTGATTGAGGTTGAAGCAGAACCGCCACTGTTGTTCGCCCATACGATGTACTGTGTTGTGGTGAGGTTCACAGTTGGTGAACCTGATATCGTCCCATTGTCAAAGATGAGACCGTTTGGTAGGGCTGGTTCAATCGCCCAAACCTCTGGAATTCCACCCGAGACGGTTGGTGACCAAACAATCGTTTGTTCCATGCGTATGAACGTCTGATTCTCTGGGTTGTAGAACAAATCGACGACCGGCTCAAGAACAGTGATGTTGATGGTATGCGTAACAGAACCACCTGTTGTATTCGCATAGATGGTGTACATGATCGGTGTTGTCTGATTCACGGCAGGCGTTCCGTACAGCATACCCTCAGCGAAAGTCAATCCGGACAAAGGAATTGGTGAGATGCCCCACTCGCTGACGTTTCCACCAGTGACAATCGGATGCAAGGATGTCATAGCGACATCCCGAGTCAGTGTCAAGTTCTCTGGGTTGTAATCCAAACCAACAATCGGTTCGAGGATGGTCAAATTAACCGTGTGGAACGCTGCACCACCGGTCGTATTGGCCCAGACGGTGAACGTTGTACGCGTCATGTTGACCGTTGGTGTTCCGCTGATGACACCGTTGTTGAAATTCAATCCGGATGGGAGCAATGGATCGATGCTCCATGTTTCTGCCGTTCCGTTGGTAACCGTCGGTGTCATCGTGACCATAGCAGCACCTCGTGTCAAGGTCTGGTTCTCTGGGTTGTACTCGAGAATGACACCTGGCTCAAGGATGGTGAGATTGATCGTATGGGAAGCAGAACCACCCGTTGTGTTCGCATAAATCGTGAACATGGCCAAGGTCATGTTGGCCGTCGGTGTGCCCGAAACGACACCATCAGCAAAGTTCAATCCAGCTGGAATCGATGGATGGATTTCCCACGTCTCAACGCTACCACCCGTCACAATTGGATGCAAATCGGTCATAGCAATGCTTCGAACCAAGGTCAAGTTCTCTGGGTTGTAGTCCAACGTAACGATTGGCTCAAGAATCGTGATGTTGAGGGTGTGGTTGGATGAGCCGCCAGAGTTGTTGGCATACACCGTGAACAGCGTCGTCGTCATGTTGACCGTCGGCGTACCGGAAATCACCCCGTTGGTGAACGTTAGTCCAGTTGGAAGCGAGGGGGCAATCGTCCAGGTGTCCACAATACCGGTGTAGATTGGATGCGCATCCGTCATGGCCACGCCTCGAGTCAGGGTGAGATTTTCGGGGTTGTATTGCAGGTCGACCACGGGGTCGTAAATCGTGATGTTCACGTACACCATGTGGGAACCGCCGGAGTTGTTGCCCCATATCCGGTATTGGGTGGTGTTCTGAACGACCGTTGGTGTGCCCCAGATACCACCGTACGCAGTTCCGAAGTTCAATCCGGTCGGGAAATCGGGTTCAACCTCCCACGAGGTGATGTCACCTCCAGTGATGTTCGTGGCCATGTAACTCATCTGGGTGTTGTTGACCAGCGTCAAGTTGTAGGATGAATACGTGAACATCGGTGCTTCGTGCAGCACGGTGATGTTGAGGTACGCGACGGCGGACCCACCGCTGTTGTTCGCCCAAATCGCGTAGGCCGTTTGCGTCCACAACTCGGTCGGCGTGCCGTAAATCGTTCCGTTGCTCGTCCCAAAGATCAGGCCACTGGGCAGGCTAGCATTGATTTCCCATGAGGTGATTTCGCCCGACCCGGTGAGCGTGGCGTTTAAGGGGAGATCCGCGCTTGGTGTGTCCTTGTAAAGGGTCAAATTGACCGGCGAATACGAAAGCGTTGGGAGTTCATCAACCACGGTGATGTTGAGGTAGGCCACGCTTGAGCCTCCGCTGTTGTTGGCCCAGACCATGTAGGCCGTTTGCGTCCACAATTCGGTCGGTGTCCCCCAAATCGTTCCGTTGCTCGTCCCGAAGGTCAACCCGCTTGGCAAGCTGGCATTGATGGCCCAGGACGTGATCTCACCAGCACCCGTCAAGGTCGGTATGAGCGGCAAATCCGTTGATGCGGTGTTGTTCGTCATGACGATGTCGGTCGGTGAATACGAAAGCGTTGGAAGCTGATCATTCACGGTGATGTTGAGGTAGGCCACGCTTGAGCCTCCGCTGTTGTTGGCCCAAATCGTGTAGGTAACTGCCGTTGTCTGCAAGACGGTCGGCGTTCCCCAAATGGTTCCGTTGCTCGTTCCGAAGTTCAGGCCTGATGGCAGGCTTGGACTGATGGCCCAAGAAGCGATCGTCCCCGAACCGGTGAGCGTTGCATTGAGTGGCAAATCGGTGCTGGTCTGATTCTTGGTCAGTGTCAAGTTCTCTGGCGAATACGAAAGCGTTGGGAGTTCATCAACCACGGTGATGTTGAGGTAGGCCACGCTTGAGCCACCGCTGTTGTTGGCCCAGACCATGTAGGCCGTTTGCGTCCACAACTCGGTTGGTGTGCCGTAGATGCTGCCGTTGGTCGTGCTGAAGGAAAGGCCGCTGGGCAGGCTGGCATTGATGGCCCACGAGGTGACGGCTCCACCCGTGTTTGTCTGATAGTTGATGGAGGCGGGTTGGTGCGAGCGCATGCCGCCGCCCTCACGGATGTAGAGCGTGCTGCCGGCGAAAATCAACGATGTTACTTCAGGATGAGCAATACCGCCGTTGGAGGTCCAGCCCCAATTGCTGGCGGAGATGTTGGTTACGAACCATGTCGTTTCGTTGGCGGTGTTGTACGCCCAGAGGTCATGCACTGTGGAGATCGGGTTGGTTTCCGAAGTGAAGTACACGGTGTTTCCGAGCGATGTAAAGATATCACCGTTCAGACCTGCGTCCGCTATTTGCCATACGGTAGCGTTGCTTGGTTCATAGGCCCACAATTCAAGAGCCGAGAGATTTCCGGTATAGAACCGATAGAACAGCGTGCCGCCAGCATACAAGAAGTCACCCCGAACGTCGCCAACTGAACTCGAAATTTCCCACGTCGTCCCGTTCGTTGGGTTGTGGGCCCAGAGCGAATCGTCGTAGTTGCCTGGGCTGGTTGTGCTCCGAGCAGCATAGTACAAGACACCACCCAATTCACTGATGGAACTGACACCGTAACGAGTATGCACCTGCCACGACGTTTCGTTTGAAGCGTTGTAGGCATGCAACCGCTCTGCGCTGGCGGATCCACTTCCATAATAGAACACGCCGTCAAGAACATGGCCTCCGTTAACCCAAGCCCCGGATGAAATCGCCCAAGCGCTGCCGTTGCTGGTGTTGTACGCCCAATAGACATAGTTGCTGTTGATGTAGTTCGGATAGAAAAACACATCACCCACGGCGTTCGCTTGGCGATCAGTATCTGTGTCGCCCATCGTTGGAATCGTGCTTCCGCTCGAGGCGTCCATCACCAACCATGTGGTACCGTTGCTCAGGTTGTGCGCGTGCAAGGCACTTCCAACACTCGAATTGTGATAGGCTCCAAAGTAGAACATGTCGTCAAAGTGAGCGGTGAATGCCGAATTAATTTCAAGTTCATCGCTGCTTTCTCTCCAGAGGGTGCCGTTCTCCAAACCGTAGCCGAACAACCCTTCCCACGTTCCCTCTTTCGCTTCGAAATAAAGGCTCGTGCCGTATGACATGGCCAGTGTCTTTACAAAACCAGACCCAGCCATGCCATAACTCTGATATTTGCAACCAGGGCTCACAACCGTGCTGTTGACCACCCAAGCCGTTGAGTTGCTGAGTCCAAATCCATAGAGATAGGTCGTTGCTCCTGTACCGTTGGTCGCTGCCGCGTAAAGCGTACCGTTGTGGATGTGGGAAAGGCACGGTCTGCCATGCTGGTCTGCAAATGGATGGAAGGTACCCGCTGGCGTCGACCAGGAACTGCCGTTGCCCGTGGTCATGTTGATGAAGTCAGGCTCAAGGTGCACGTAGGTATTGTTCGTCAGCGTGTTGTTCTCGGGGTTGTACTCGAACGGACCCGGTGCTTGGTCGTTGATCGTGATGTTGACGGTGGCAGAAGTTGAGCCACCGCTGTTGTTGGCCCAAATCGTGTAGGTTGTTGCCGTCGTCTGCAAGACCGTTGGAATACCCCAAATCGTTCCGTTGCTCGTTCCAAAGTTCAGGCCGCTTGGCAATGCTGGACTGATGGCCCATGAGGTAATCGCTCCTGAACCAGTCAGCGTAGCATTCAGCGGCAAGTCACTGCTTTGGTTGCCCTTGGTCAGTGTCAGATTCTCAGGTGAATAGGAGAGGGTCGGCACTTCATCAACCACGGTGATGTTGAGGTAGGCCACGGTTGAGCCTCCGCTGTTGTTGGCCCAAACCATGTAGGCTGTGGTGTTCCACAACTCGGTCGGTGTTCCGTAGATGCTACCGTTGGTTGTGCTGAAGGTCAGTCCGCTCGGGAGGCTGGCGTTGATGCCCCATGTGGCAATGGTACCCGGACCGGTCAACGTCGGTGCCAACGGCAGGTCACTGCTGACCGTGTTGTTGTTCAGGTTCAGAGCGCTGGGCGAATAGGAAAGGGTTGGGACCGGTTCTGGGTCGATGGTGATGTTGATGCTTCCTGTTGAGGAGCCCCCTGAGTTGTTCGCCCAAACGGTGTAGGTCGTGGATGCTTGCTCAACGGTTGGTGTGCCCCAAATGCTACCGTTGGTGGAGCCGAAGGAAAGCCCGTTTGGCAAGGCTGGACTGATGGCCCACGAGGTGACTGGGCCTCCGCTTGCCGTAGGTGTGTTGGTGCTGATGGCTGAGTTGTTGGTGAACGACATGTTTTCGGGCGAATAGACGACCGAATTCGGAGCGACATCGTTGATGGTGATGTTGAGCGAAGTGTTGACCGAACCCGCAGTGTTGTTGGCCCAAACGGTGTAGGTGATCGCTGTGGTCTGCAGAACCGTTGGTGTACCTGAGATCTCACCGGTCGTCAAGGAGAAGGAAAGACCGCTTGGAAGACTTGGGCTGATTTCCCAAGAGGTGGGTGACCCTCCCCCAACGGTCGCCGTGTTGGCGGTCATGGCGAGGCCCTTGGTGAGGGTCATGTTTTCCGTATCGTAGGCGAGTGATGTTGGTGAGGTTTCGACCTTGATCGAAATGGTCGTGGATGACGAACCTGCACTGTTGTTGCCCCAGATGGTGTAGGAGGTCAACGAGGAGGCAGCGGTCGGTGTACCCCAAATCGTTCCGTTGGCCGAACCGATGGCGAGGCCTGTGGGCAAGGCTGGACTGATCTCAAACCCGCTGATTTCTCCACCCGTATTTGTGGGCGTCACCTCCGTGATGGTCACGCCATCAACAAAGATATACGACGTTGGCGAAAAGGAAAGAATCGGGGCATTGAGGCCAACCTCAAGCCATACTTGGCCGCTAAAGGACTGCCCAGAGATGTTGGCCCAAACGGTGTAGGTGGCGTTGATGGCCGTGACCGTTGGCGTTCCCGTGATGGCACAGGTTTCGGATGTTAGGCTCAATCCGGTAGGGAGGGCTGGTGAAACAGCACAGGTGGCTCCAGAAACAGCTGCTGAAGGCATTTGTCCCGTGTTCTGGTAGGTGTTTCCGCCGTGGTTGTTGTTGGAGACCGTTGACGGAGAGGTTCGGTCGGACGGGCTGTTGAAACCGCCGTTATCGCCGACTTGTCCGTCGGCACGGTTCCCCCAACACTTCAATTGACCGTTATCGAGTTGAGCACAGGTGTGTTCTCCACCTGCAGAGAGCGAAATGGCCGTTCGTCCCGTACCCAAACTCACGACCGAAGTCTGCAGCGATGATTTCGTGCCGGTTGTGGCTCCATTCCCCAATTGCCCATTGGCGTCATCGCCCCAACAGGTCAGGGCACCGTTGTCAAGGATCGCACATGTGTGGTCGTAACCAGCATCGATCAGCACGGCGTACCGTCCCGAAGCAAACGAACCACTTGTGGAGGTTGGTGTCGTACGGTCCCCCGTCGAGCCTGTTCCCAACTTGCCGTTCGACCCATCGCCCCAACACTTGATGGAGTCGTCATCGAGGATAGCGCAGAAGTGGAACTCGCCACCTGTGATGGCCTTCGCCGTTCGCCCCGAACCCAGATTGATGGCAGATGAGGGTGGGCTGGAGAGGTCTACATTCGAGCCCCCATTGCCCAGTTGTCCTTGCGAGTCGTCACCCCAACACTTGACTGAACCGTCGTCAAGCAGGGCACAAACAGCATTGAAGGCCGTGGCGAGCGAAACGGCCGTGCGCCCGGAACCAAGGGTGTTGATGGTGGTCGGGGTGTTGGTGTTTGAGGTTGAGCCGATACCGAGTTGGCCATCCGTATTCTGTCCCCAACACTTGACGGATTCATCGTCAAGGATGGCGCAGGTGTAATATCCGCCGGCATAGATGCTCGTTGCCGTCCGTCCTGAACCCAGGTTGATGGATTGAGGCGTATCCTTGTCTCCACCACTGGCCCCGAGTTGTCCATTGTTGTTTCGACCCCAACACTTCACGGCACCTGTGT
>Ga0255759_10006116_pt1 | contig 10217 bp, 7 predicted proteins | sample 101ome_20_FD_179959 | JGI IMG/M metagenome (GOLD analysis project Ga0255759, IMG submission 179959) | Coastal salt marsh microbial communities from the Groves Creek Marsh, Skidaway Island, Georgia - 101404AT metaG (version 2) | ecosystem: Environmental > Aquatic > Marine > Intertidal zone > Salt...
CATCGCAATAAAATGCCAAAGACGCGTCAATCGATTGAACTCGAACCATGGTATGCAAATAACGCATGAATATGCTCCTGATTGGGTATGAAAAACCGTGTGACAGTAATTTACTTTATATAAGTATATCACATGCATGCATTAAGCTCAGTGTTTATAGCGTTGCTGATGCACCCGTCAAAATTATTATTAATTCAATGTATTGACATTCTTTTTTTTAATTTATATAATAAAAACCTATTACGGCTTAAAGCCGAGAATTTTATAATAGATTTTTTATATTGGGGAGATATATAAATGAGTTATCCAGTCACGCGCGCGCATGGTTCGTTTAATCCACCGGGTAGGGAATTGAGCACGGGTAAAGAAAATCGAAATCCAAATCGTCCAAACCAAAACAAACAAAGGGGGGAATTGGCAGAGTCGTATGTTCAGTATATATTTAAATACCTTCCGGTTACTAAAAATTATATAATTGAGGGTGCCAATGGCAATTCTGAAACAGAAATAGATATCTCATTTAGAGGATTTGGTCATACAATAAAAACCGGTTTGGAAGTTAAATTCAGGAGTAATACTTCTAATATTGATGCTGATATTAAAAAAATTATGGATCAAAATAATAAACAAAATGAAACCCATGGTGCCATGAGCAGCTTTTATATTTTTGATTCAAAAACAATTAAAACAAAGTATGCCCCAAAATTTAAAAAATCAAATATAGAATTGATAGAAATTACTCGTATAGAGGAATTATTAGATAAAATCGCAGAACCGAACTTGGCGAGTGTAGGGAATCACTTCTGTATCGTCAAAAGTCAGAAGGCGATTTCAGACGAACTAACTCAGTTAGATCAAAATTATTCGACTAAACAAGACTGTTTCCATAGACTGTTATGCGGTTTGAAAGCAGAGTATGAGAAAAATATTAATGAAGTTGAAAACGGTAATACAACCAATCAATTTGATGCCTTTTTATCTGTTATGGTTCCACTTATTAAATACATGTATGGCAAAGATAAAAACGATGGCGCTGAAAATATAATTCTTGAATTATTGGATAAGAACAGTGGCTTTTTGAAACAATTTGATTGCTTCAAAGAGTTTGTTGAGAGCAAACAGAACAACCAAATAATGCAACAGATTAAAGCGAACTGGGATAATCAGGCGAATAACGAGCAAGCTGAAGCCCAAGCGTTACTCGAAGAAAAAGAAAAATTAAAGTCACTAATTAATACTATCCGACAAGACACTACGCGTATAGAAGTCGAACTGCCTGACAATTTTCCAGAAGCAGATGAAATCGATGATAACTATGATAAAAGCGTGATTGAGTCAAGTATACGATCATTTATGCAAAAATGTGGTAATACAAATGCCTTGAATGACAAAAAATCACTTTCAGATCTTTGGAAAGAATCCTTCCAGCAATTAATGAAAAATAAAAATGAGTCCGAAAATCAAAAAAGAATACTTGAAATTCAATCAGCAATGCAATTAAAAATAGAACAAGAAGCCCTAGCAGCAGCCGAAAAAAAAGCCCTAGCAGCAGCCAAAAAAAAAGAAAAAGAAGAACTAGCAGCCAAAGCAGCAGCAGCAATTAGAACACATACAGCACAAGTCAAAGCAGCTGCACTAAGCGACCCATACGCAGAAACAAAACCAGAACCAGTCAAACCAGCAGCCCAAAAAAAATTAACTAGATCACAAAAAAAAGCCAAAGCAGAAGCCAAAGCAGCAGCAGCCAAAGCAGCAGCCAAAGCAGCAGCAGCGACAAGAGATGAACATCATATTTCCCGTGGAATAGAGACTAGGAATAATAATAAATGGCAGCAGAGTGAAAGAGACGCGGCTAACGATTTTCTGGCTTCAATAAAACAAGCAAATACACAACAAAAACTAGAAGAAATAAGTGAAGAATTGAAAGAAACTGCACAAAATATTATGAGCAAACTAACACGTGATGACAAAAATGCTGAGAACGAAGCAATTCGTCTTATTCAAAAGATTCCTCATAACCAATTAAAACCTATTTTATCCGTTGAGTTTGAGACATCCAATGATTCTACAATCAAACAAACATTGCTACATACAGCATTTTCAAAAGATTATGATCAATTTGTCAAACAGTGTTTTGATCAACTGGATAATGATGGTGTTGCAATTATGCTAATGAACTCAGGCTCCAAAAACTGTTTCCATGAAGCAGCTATAGCCAATTCAAAAAAAGTTGCAAAGTTTCTTTCTGAAAAGTATCTTAAATATAAGACTAAAGAAAAAAATCGTGTAGAAGGATATCTTTTTAAAGAGATGAATTTATTTCTTACAAATCCTGATGAAAACCTTCTTACAGCTTGGGATTATGCTGTTATTAATAATTCTTCAGAATTTATTGCTGCAATTTGTGAATCGTTTAGTGATTTTGAATCCAAAAAACACCTAGGGGAGCTAACCTTTATTTTCAGAGGATTAACTCATAGCAATTTGATTTTTAAAAGCTATGTGATTGAAAAGAGGGACCAAATAAATACACTAAATGAAACAGATCTTATTTGGGTTTTGCTAAAAGGATTAGGATTCATAAACGTAAGAAAATTATTGGCCGGCTCGAATCAAGCAAATGAACTTGTTATACGTTTTTTTGATATAACAGATAAGTATGAAAATATAAATGAAGATGGTACTTTAGACGCACTTAAAACTATTTCTAGCCACTGTCTTGATAAGATACAAAAACAAAATTCTCAGATTCAGTAGCTCCACACTCTGGCGTTACACGGTTGATTATAGTTAAGTCACTCCGTTTCTAAAATTGGAATAATATTGGCTTGATTTTCTGAGTCTTGATAACAATTCGCCGGTAAGTTTGACACAATATGATACGCTAACGACTGCAAGGCCCCCTGTTTCCAATCTGTTCGGCTATACACCAAGCTAATCTCTCGCTTGGGCGTTGGCGCTGCAAAGGGACGAATCCACGACTGTTTTTCGTCTTCCGTCAAATACGTAGTCGCCAAATACGGCAACAAGGTACACCCCCGACCCAATCGCACCAAGTTAATCATCGTTTCCAGCTGACCACTCGAAAACGATACATTGTTTAACGCATTGCGGGTATCTGAATTGCGACAAATACTCAAGACTTGATTGCGAAAACAATGCCCCTCATCCAACAGCCAAACCGATTCCCCAGCTAAATCCGACTCCGTAATACTGGCGTTTTGGGCCAACGCACTGTTGGGCGATACAAAAACAAAAAATGGCTCATAAAATAACTTCTTTTCATGAATCCCACCAATGGTTAACGGCGTCGCCAATAAACCCGCATCCAACTGATCCTCCTGAATCTGAGCAATAATATCCTCGGTCTTAGACTCTGTGACCACCAAACGAACCTGCGGATTCGCATGCGAAAACTTTTCTAAAAATAACGGCACAATATACGGCGACAACGTGGGCATAATCCCCAACCGAAACAGACCCTGCACCGGCTCAGCCGTTTGAGACACCGTCATTAACACATCGTATTCATGCAACACTTGGCGTGCCTGCTTAATAAACATGTCCCCCGGTGGCGTGATTTTAATTGGCTTTTTAGACCGATCAAAAATCGGAAAGCCCAGCCGCTCCTCCAACTTCATAATCTGCGTGGATAACGATGGTTGCGAAACCAAACACCGCTGAGCCGCTCGCCCAAAATGACGCTCCTGATACACCGCCATCACATACCGTAATTGATCAATACTGAACATACTCTTACAATAGAATAAAATAAACAAAAAATAAAATCAATAGTCAAAAGCTATTGAATAATTGGGAACGCGTATTGGATTTTATGGGGAAATTTACCGTATCATTATAACTAACTTATTGGATTAACCACAAGGAGTCTTAACCATGACACAACCCATTATTGGCCAGCCGTTGCCTGAATTTTCACTTCAAGCCTTTATTGAAGACAAGTTTTTAACGGTTACTCAAGACGATGTAAAAGGATCCTGGGGGGTTTTCTTTTTCTACCCCGCTGATTTTACATTTGTTTGCCCCACTGAGTTGGGCGATTTAGCGGATCAATACGCGACCTTTCAAAGTTTAGGTGTTAACGTGTATTCAGTCAGTACGGACACGCATTTCACTCACAAGGCGTGGCACGATGCCTCCGATACAATCAAAAAAATCACATACCCCATGTTGGCCGATCCAACCGGTAGTTTTTCGCGTGCATTTGGCGTATACGATGAACAAACGGGTCTGGACTACCGCGGGACTTTCGTTGTCAATCCAGAAGGCAATATTGTGATTGCTGAAGTGAATGACAATGGGATTGGAAGAAACGTGGATGAATTGCTTCGAAAAGTGAAAGCCGCACAATATATTGCTAAAAACCCCAATGAAGTATGCCCAGCTAAATGGGAAGAAGGCGCCGCAACACTTACGCCTGAATTAAGTTTGATCGGAAAACTGTAGGCCTTGATTTTATGTTAGACGCAGCGACACACAAACAAGTAGCCGATGCCTTGGCTCGGTTGGATGGCCCCATTACTTTGGCTGTTCAGCCATCCAATCACCCCAAGCACGCTGAGTTGGTGGCGCTGTTGTCTGCCGTGAGCGACGCATCCGAACACGTTCACTGTGTTGAGCTCGGCGAGCAAAGCCCAATACCCCGCGTTCACATTCATACCGAACACGGGGACACGGGTGTTGTGTTTACTGGAATCCCGGGTGGGCATGAATTTAGCTCACTCATTTTGGCGATTTTAAATGCCAATGGCAAAGGCAAGCTGCCGGACCCTATATTTTTAAATCGTATTCAAGCCTTGAAAAAAACCCGCATGCTGCGCACCTTTGTGTCGCTATCGTGCGCCACTTGCCCAGACGTGGTCCAAGCCTTGAATATGATTGCCATTCAAAACCCCACAATTCAACACGATACGATTGACGGCGCTTTTACACCGGAGTTAATTGATCGTTTGAATGTTCAAGGCGTTCCGGCTGTCTTTGATGGCGATACATTGCTGGTATCCGGAAAAACGACGTTGGGCGATATCTTGGATCGATTAACGGATACCGATCCAGAGGCTCAACTCAAGGCAACAGCCCCTCAGCAATCGCACACCACTGACGTTTGCATTGTAGGCGGTGGCCCAGCGGGTCTATCTAGCGCAATTTATTTGGCACGCAAAGGCATTGCGTGTACCCTTGTGACCGATCATGTGGGCGGTCAATTAAAAGACACCCTAGGCATTGAAAACTTCATTGGCACGCCGTATACAACGGGGCCTGAGCTTATTAAAAACTTAGCCAACCATGTGCAGGATTATGCCAACATTACCGTTTTAGACAACCGAACCGCAACCGCCGTGCATGCCGATCACTCCGTTGTTTTAAACACCCACGAAACCGTTCAAGCGAAAGCCGTTATCATTGCGACAGGCGCCCAATGGAAAACCTTAAATGTGCCTGGGGAGTCCGACTACATTGGCAATGGCGTGGCGTTTTGCCCCCATTGCGATGGCCCCTTTTATGCCAACAAACCCATTGCCGTGATTGGCGGTGGTAATTCTGGCGTTGAGGCAGCCCTTGATTTAGCCCAGATCGTTCGCCATGTGACCCTGTTGGAATTTGGCGAAGCCCTGAATGCCGATGCCGTTTTGGTGGATCGGCTTAAGCAATGCCCCAACGTTGATTGGATTACCCACGCTAAGACAACGGCAATTCTTGGCAATGGCAAGCATGTCACTGGGCTCCAATACACCAATCGATCGGATAATCGCGTGCATACGCTGACCTTGGATGGCGTGTTTGTTCAAATTGGACTAAAACCCAATAGTGATTTAGTTCAATCCCTCGTGGATAGCACACCGTATGGTGAAATTAACGTGACCGATCAGTGCCAGACCAATGTTCCCGGTATTTTTTCAGCTGGGGATGTCACCACAACGCCGTATAAACAAATTGTCGTGGCCGTGGGGGAAGGCGCCAAAGCTGGCATGGCCTGTGCCTCGTTTATTCAAGCCAAATCTGTGCAATAAAAACTACCGCAATTCTGGGTTTGGGCCAAACTGTCCGCAATCATCTGCATGGCAACGCTTAGCATCATGGAAACACTCCACGCTTGAAGAGATGCTTGGGGATTCACTTGAGCCTGCCAGTGCATCACCCGATCACGGGCTTGGACCAGTGCAGTGCGGGTCCGAATAATCCCCACCGATTCGCTCATCAAATCCCGAATTGCCTGACTGTTTGCTTCAAGTCCCGATTCATCCGGTAAGCTATCGGGCCAACGGGTTTGACCGATTGCGACCCGATTCAACGCACTAACATGGGTTACAATATGCCGAGCCGCCCGATACCCAAATACCAAGCCTTCCAAAAGCGAATTCGAGGCCAATCGATTGGCGCCATGCACCCCCGTACTGGCCACTTCGCCGACAGCGTATAATTTAGCGATTGTTGTTTCACCATTTTCATCCACGTGAACCCCACCCATGGTGTAATGGGCAGCCGGCACAACCGGAAGCCGTGCATTGGGATCAAATCCATGGGCCATGCAGTAGTCATAAAGGGCTGGGAATCGCTCTGCAATGGGTACCGAGCATAGGGTCATGTCTAGCCACACGTGCGGACTCCCCGCATGCAGGGCCGCCGTTACGGCTCGCGAGACCACATCGCGAGGAGCTAGGTCTTTATCTGGGTGCACGCCGTCCATAATAAAGGCCCCAGATAGGTCCCGTAATCGAGCCCCTTCCCCACGCACCACTTCAGAGACCAAAAAGTTAGTGCCATACACAACGGTTGGGTGAAATTGAACAAAGGCCATATCTCGAATTGCTGCGCCAGCCTGGTGCGCCAACCCAATGCCATCGCCATAACAACCAGCCGGCGCCGATGTTTGGGCATACATATGCGCTGCACCACCGGTAGCCAATACAACCGCTTTGGCTTGCATCGTGTGCCGCTGCCCGTTCACATACACAACACAGCCATAGCACTGGCGAACGCCATGGGTTCCAGCGTGACACAGCAACTCAACCACAGTCGCTTGATCCCAAATTTTGATCCGACTGTGCTGAGATGCTGCTCGATACATGGCGGCATGAACGTTACGGCCCGTTTGATCGCCCACATGCAAAATTCGTCGTTGTTGATGTGCCGCTTCATGCCCCAAATGAAACCCTCTGGCTGGCCCTGGTTCTCGGTCAAAATCAACACCCATGGCGACCAAGTCTCGAATTCGATCGGGCCCCTCTGTGACTAAAATATCCACCCGATCCGGGTCACACCGACCGCACCCCGCAATGAGGGTATCTTGCCGATGCAAGTGCACCGAATCTGACGGCGACATTACCGAGGCAATACCGCCTTTCGCCCACGTTGTGGTGATATTTGCTGGTGATGATTTAGACAGCACCCACACCGTGCCATGCTGTGCCAATTCATACGCGCTGGTTAGCCCAGCAATCCCAGCTCCCACAACAATATAGTCCACATGCATACGCAATATAATATCATTTGTTTAGTACGGAATATAAGTTCGTGATTGAATATGAGCGACTCAATGACCAGGGGTATTAAAATTGACTAATTGAATATCAATACTTTCTTGTAACCCACAAGCGAGCCAATGGCTTCTTCAACATTCTCTACTTTTCCCAACAATACATTCACAATATCCGTATGCCCGTGTTTTGCAGCCAACATTAAGGCCGTCAATCCATCATTATCGGCTTTATTTACATCAGCTCCGGCTTCCAACAATAACCTCACAATATCCATATCCCCGACTTCTGCAGCCAACATTAAGGCCGTCAATCCACCACTATCGGCTTGATTCACATCAGCTCTGGCTTTAAACAATAACTTCATAATATCCGCATGCCCGTCCTGTACAGCATACATTAAGGCCGTCAATCCAATTTTATCCGCTTTATTCACATCAGCGCCGGCTCCCACCAATAACTCCACAATATCCGTATACCCGTTTTCCGCAGCCAACATTAAGGCCGTCAATCCAATTTTATCAGCTTTATTCACATCAGCGCCGGCTCCCACCAATAACTCCACAATATCCGTATGCCCTTTTCCCGCAGCTACTATTAAGGCTGTATCTCCATTCCGGGTCAAAGACTCGTTTATTTTATCTGTACTTAAGATATCCGTTAGGCATTGCTTTATAGCCTTATGATCTTCGTTATTAATGGCACGATTTAGACTAGTTTTCAACTGATCAAAATTATTATTAGCGTGCCCGGGTACGCTATCTCTCCTAACAGTAGGATTAAATGGACTACGGCCAATAGTGTTGCTCATTATTACTTCTCTTTTTTGATTATTGTTTACGAACAAAAACTTTGCAATAAATTTTTACAAAGCTAAATTATTTTATTTTTATACCACAATCAAATCCAATTATCAATAAAAAACAACTATTTGCCATTATTTAATAGAATCAAAAAAATAAGCATTTAGTTCGCAGTCATTCATGTCGTCCACATGCATACGCAATATAATATCATTTGTTTAGTACGGAATATAAGTTCGTGATTGAATATGAGCGACTCAATGACCGGGGGTATTACACCTAGGATCCTATCCCCCCAGGCACCTAAGTACCTCTAGTCACTTCCCAGGCACCTAAGTACCCTAAAAGCCCCCTAAATCCCCCTAAAGGGGGACTTTTGTGCATTTTATTTCATTGACCTTGGCATCACAAGTCCCCTAAAAGCCCCCTAAATCCCCCTAAAGGGGGACTTTTGCGCATTTGATTTCATTGACCTTGGCATCACAAGTCCCCTAAAAGCCCCCTAAATCCCCCTAAAGGGGGACTTTTGCGCATTTGATTTCATTGACCTTGGCATCACAAGTCCCCTTTAGGGGATTTAGGGGCCTAGGGATTAAGCACCTAGATGTAGCTTCCAGCATCCAACAGCAATCATTATCCCCTGCCTGATTCACAAGGCCCAGAATTCTAGGCAAAGGAAGCTTGCTTAAAACTAAATAAAATTAATATATGAACAAAGTGCTTATAATGCAGTATATAACTTCACCATCTCCTTATTCTACAGTTATTGGATTGATTTACCTGAGCTTCATTTGCCAACAATAACTCCACAATCTCATTATGCCCGTTTTCTAAACCATGAGATAGGGCTGTCCATCCATAATCATCGGCTTGATTTACCTGAGCTCCATTTGCCAACAATAACTCCACAATCTTTTTGTTCCCGTGTTCTGCAGCTACCATTAAGGGTGTACCTCCACACGTATTGGCTTGATTTACTTGAGCTCCATTTTCCAACAATAACTCCACAATCTCCGCATGTCCGTATTTTAAAGCAACCATTAAGGCTGTCCATCCACACGTATTGGCTCTATTAATATCAGCACGGGCTTCTAACAATAACCCCATAATTCCCTTATCCCCATTTTCTGAACCATACAATAGTTCTGTCCATCCATCATTATCGGCTTGATTTACCTGAGCTCCATTTTTCAACAATAACTCCACAACCTCCTTATTCCCAAGTTTTGCAGACAACATCAAGGATGTACCTCTACATTTGTTGGCTTGATCTACCTGAGCTCTATTTTCCAACAATAATTCCACACCATCCGTATGTCCGTATTTTAAAGCAAACATTAAGGCTGTCCATCCATAATCATCGGCTTGATTTACCTGAGCTCCATTTTTCAACAATAACTCCACAATCTTCTTGTTCCTGTGTTCTGCAGCTACAGCTACCATTAAGGGTGTAACTTCACGCTTATTGGATTGATTTACTTGATCTCCATTTAGCAACAATAACTTCACAATATCCATACGCCCGAGTGATATAGCCAACATTAAGGCCGTCCATTCATCATCATCGACTCGGACTCCCGACAACTCCACCATCTCATTATCCCCGTTTTCTAAATCATACAATGGGAGTGTCCATCTGGCTTGATTTAACTGAGCTATATTTGACAACAATAACTCCACAAGCAACAATACATTCACAATATCCGTATGCCCGTGTTTTGCAGCCAACATTAAGGCTGTATTGCCTAATTTATTGACTTTATTCACCTCAGCACCAGCTTCCAACAATGGGACTGTTGCGAAATTAAATAAATCAGCCAGCTTACAGCTGGCTGAGTAATCCTTTATACTTAGTAAATATATATGAAAAGCATAAGGAGGATACAAATGACATTTTACGACATTGATTTAGAAA
>Ga0255759_10006119_pt1 | contig 10211 bp, 22 predicted proteins | sample 101ome_20_FD_179959 | JGI IMG/M metagenome (GOLD analysis project Ga0255759, IMG submission 179959) | Coastal salt marsh microbial communities from the Groves Creek Marsh, Skidaway Island, Georgia - 101404AT metaG (version 2) | ecosystem: Environmental > Aquatic > Marine > Intertidal zone >...
ATCATAATTCCATTCCTTGTGTTTTTGGTGGGTTGACTTTCTCTCAGTCTTTGCTATACTATATGTATAGTGGGTATAGTACCTAAAAATAATAACTGTCTCATTGAGACACTAACTAAAGGGAGTAAAAAATGGGAACTGTAATAAAATCAACTGCTAGTAAAAACCTTGGACTGAAAAGAAGTTGGGGTGGTGAAACATTTGGTGGTCAAACCATAAGTATTGTTAATCGTAAAACCAAGTTCAATAAAAAATTGAAGTCTGGTAAATGGAAACATCCTTTTGAATTCATAACAATTGATGATTCTATAAGATTAAATAAGCACCAAACAAAACTGCTTATCAAAATACTTCGCACTAAACTTGTAAGAAAAAAGTTAGCGAATGATTTAGATAAATGGGTTAAAGGTAAAGAAGAAGCAGACCACTCAGTAGATTGGTTAGGATAATATTAACTGTCTCAATGAGACAAGGAGAAAAAAATGACTAAATACGAAAGACAAGATTTAATATTTTGGAGTTTTATATTTTCAGCAATTAGTGGCTTAATAATTATGCCGTTATGGACTGCATTATATACTAATACATTATTTCCATATGACGGAACACAAGCAACTGAAGAAAGATTTTTTGGTTCGTTTATACTCATATGTGTATTGACTGCAACATTTATTTGTAGTACTGTTGTAGCAGTAGTTCATATGATTATTGCAATGTACGAACAACACAAGAATTCTAGCTGTGATGAATAGCTAGGGTATTTCCTCCCTTAAACTAAAGCCCTCAAGCAGAAATGCTTGGGGGTTTTTTTTTGCCTTGTGCAAAATCTATCACTTCAATCACATCTATCATTCCTTAAATTCCTTACCTTGTTCTAGGGGGGTTGACTTATCCCTAAACTATGGTATCCTATATAGTATACTATAGTATTACTTTAGAACTATGTACTACTATGTACTACTATGTATATATATTATATTAATACTATGTCTCATTGAGACACTAACTAAAGGAGAAGAAGTATGAGAATACCAGACAAACTACCTAATACTAAAACTATGAAACAAAAAGAAGAAGAACTAACTAAGGACTGTGTTCTTTGTGGTCTTAAAATTCCACCTGAGTTTGACCCAAAGACTGGAGAGCCTTTTTGGTTTGGTGGACATAATCCTAGACCACTAGCTAACAATGGCAGATGTTGTGATGTCTGTAATCATACCAAGGTACTACCTGCTAGAGTATTGGAGATGATGTAATGACTGTTAATTATACTAGAGTAATGGAATGCGAGAAGCTACTTACTAGCACTAGTAAAATGCCTTGCGATTCCATAAGTATTGATGCCAAGTTATGTCGTACTGGCTCAAAACTAGCAAAGTCTGAATGGACTCCTTGTTATGATTGTTATGCACTAGCAGGTAATTATTTATTTCCTAGTGTCAAAAACAAACAACAACGAGTCCTAGACTTTATGAATTCCGATGATTTTGTTGAAGTTATGGTCTGTCTCATTGAGACACGAACCTACTTCCGATGGTTTGACTCTGGAGATATTCAGAGTCAGAAAATGGCAAATGACATTCTTGACATATGCGAGAGAACTCCACATTGTCAGCATTGGCTACCAAGTAAAGAATACAAGGACTGGAGACAAGTCCTCAAAAAACGAAAGCTACCAAACAACCTTTGTTTGAGATTGTCTAGCCCACTTGCTAATCTACCACCACAACAAGATTTTACACACACAAGCACTACCTACACAGATGAAAAGTTTGTTTATGGGTTTATGTGTCCTGCTCATCTTCACAAAGAGAAGTATGGAGTGTATAGTTGTCGTAACTGTCGTGCTTGTTGGGATTCAAATATTCCTAACATCTCATATATTCATCGTAACAAGAAAAAGAAAAGGAGTGAACCAAATGCAAAAACTAAATGTAGCATTGTTGCAATCAATAATTGAAGAAATCAATATTAACATTGAGTATCCATATTGGACTATGTCCGATGGAACTGAAGACCTTTGCCAAGGCAGACTTGAGTTTGCCGTTGGTCTATTTCATACATTTACTAGAGACTTGCCAAGTAATCCATATATTGATATAGTAAATGAGATTATACAAAAACTAGATGCTGAAGAACAACCTGACGAAGATATTGACTTCGATGAATTTCTGAAGTGTCTCAATGAGACAAAGGAGGTAAATTAATGAATCTGTTCTTTTTACACAAAGTAGCAGGTAAGTGTGCAGAAGACCTATGCGACAAGCACATACCCAAGATGGTGTTGGAGACAGCCCAAATGCTGTCCACAGCCCATCACTATCATAATTCCGTACATAAAAATTCCGTGTACAAACGAGCATACGAAAACCACCCTACAACTAGGTGGGTGAGAAAGAACTGCCGTACATATGAATTTGCATATCGTTTGTTTCTTGATTTGTTGCACGAGTATTTTGAACGATTCCATAAAGTACACAAATGCGACACACTTAGAAAATTCCTTGCACTCAATCCTTGTCCAGACGGAGATTGGGTTGACCCACCACAATGTATGCCAGACGAATACAAGTGCGATGATACAGTAACTGCATATCGTAACTATTACATAAATGAAAAGGCACATTTTGCAAAGTGGACAAGGAGTAAAATCCACAAGGGCAAACCACCCAAGTGGTTCATAACTGAAGAGGAGTTAGTTTACTGGTGTTAGGTGCTAGTTGACTCCCTCATTGGTTGTGGTATAATAACTATAATAGCAATTTTAACTAAATAAAAGGAGATATATTATGTTGCTAGAACCTACTACAAACAATCCTAAACAGTTAGATATGTTTAAGGATTCCCCTCGTCTCAATGAGACACCAAAAAGGCTAACCATAGGTGCTGACAAGTTACCAAAGCCTCAACCTCCAAAGAGAACTGGTAAGTATATGCATTACTCTAAGTACTCAAAGTCTGAGCAGAAGAGAATTGTAGAATACTTTCTAGTTAATCAAGACAATGGAGTTAAGGTTGTAGAGTTAGCTAAATACTACTTCATCTCACTACCTACATTTTACAATTGGTTAAAAGATTGGAGAGATGGTAGATACATTGAGGATTCTATATATAACACAACTATTGCATTTAGGAGGTCAAGATGAATAATGCTCAACAAAGTATGAACTTGGCAAATGCTCATAGTCTTGAATTAAGTGGAGGGTTTGTGAAGACAAATGAAATAAAAAAAGGTCATAGAGTATTACTATCCAATGGGTGGTATGCGACTATGATGGACAATAAAAAAGGACAAACTAGACTTGCAATGGTAGAGGGTATCTACAAAGAAGCAGGTAGTGTTTATTCTCACGACATCGTTGCAGTAAGAGACAAGGACAATGAAGACTTATGGCATCTTGTTCAGCATACTGCATCACAAAAGAAACTTAGAGGTTGGATTGAAGAACAATTTAACTCATAAGACTGAGATTACGATTCTCAGAAATATAGTACAAGGTTTGGCAGAGGACAATGCATATTTTGTTGGTCTTCTGTCTGACCTTGCTACTGCTGTTGAAGATGAAGTTTTATCATCTGATATGAGTGTCTCAATGAGACAGTTGCTTGACGAAGTAAAAGAAGCAACACTAGATTATAATAAACTAATTAACTAAAAGGATAAGAAAAAATGGATATTATTGTACCAAATAAAGAAAATAACATAGACATCAATGAATATGTTGAGTATGATGAGGGTAATAATATGAGAGTTTACTTCAAGAGAGACCAGTTTCTTGAAGATGCTCGAGAATACCTTAAAAATGAACATCAAGACTATGAAATAGTGGAGGTGTAATATGAATACATTTGACAAAGAACTACAACTTTCAAAATTAGAAAAAGAACAACTGATACAATATTACAAAGAAAAAGCATTGCCAAGTTTTAAAGTAGATAATGAAACACCTCAATATGAAAGCGATAACTTTTGGGATGGCATTCAATTTGACAAACGAATGTTTGACCTTTGTGTTTACTGGTCAGATTATAAGATTGTTTGTGTTGTGTATGAGTGCGACCCAACTGAAGATGATAATTGGACAACTAATATGACTGCTTGTTGGTATCTTAGTGATGAGGTCAAGATGACTAAAGTAACTAAAGAAGATATCATATGGGCAAGTGGTCATTACTTAGGTGAACATTTGCCATCAGACTATGATGAGTGGGAAGAGGAAAAGATTGACGAATTCCTTGAAGCCAATGCTTGGGAGTATTTTGAATATGCAGACCCTAAATTTATATGGGAGCAAATTGAATCCCTAGCTTGGAGTATGAGACATTATGTAGGAGGTAAAGATGACTGAAAAACAATTTAATAAATGGCTAGACGATAATGCTAGTGTGCCTTGGGAAGAAGTACAAAACTTTAGTGATGAAGCAGGTACATCAGTATGGATTAGATTTGATTTAAAAAAAGAGGAAGATGATGAAAGTTAAAGTTTACTATAATTTACATAAGAATTGTTACTCTATTGTTTCTCTTGAGAAAGAGAACTATGGTAGAGTAATTAAGCACGAGAATTCTGTGCCGTTGTTTGATGCACAGTTCAAAGTGTCAGAGAAAGGCAGACAACGAGTGTTGCGTGAGCAGAAAAAAAATGTCCACGCATATGTTGTAGGCACTTGGGTGAGTGAGTTTGAAATTCATAAAGATGAATTTTTAACTAGGTTGCCTATAAAGTTAGCTACTTATAGTCCTTATAAGTACAGTAGCTTTGTTGATGTTCACTCTAAGAAACCATTAACTAAAGCTAGTCAAGTTCTACTTTCAAAAAGACATTTTGTAGGTAGACAAACAAGTATGATATATTATGTGGCATAAGGAGAAAAATGATGACAATGAATGATACTTTTAAAAAGTTTGAAGAAACATTACTTTTAAATTGCATAGCAGACCCTAGTTATGCTACAAAAATGTTAATGAATAAATATGGGTATACTATGGCAGACTTACAAAAAGTTAGAGAAAAAGGTAAGGCTGATGATTCGTGATGCGACAAAATGTGATATTGAGTATCTTCTTCCCTTGGCTCGTAAGATGCATTCCACAAGTATTTATAAGAATAGCCATTATTCTGATGACAATATTCGTGTTTGGGCTAAAGGTTATATTGATTCTGACCACAGCTACTTTCGTGTTTATTGCAGAGAAGAAAAGGCAGTTGCTTTCTTACTTGGATACATAACCAATTATCTATGGGGCGATGACATTTTTGCTCAAGAAGAACTTTTGTTTACTGATGGTAAAAGTCAATTAGCAGGTTTTAAACTGTTAAAAGATTTTGAAAAGTGGGCAATAAAAAATAATTGTAGAGAAGTAAACTATTCTGTAACATATGGAGGAGCAACAACTTCTCAGTATGACGATGTTATGGAGAGACTAGGTTACACAAAGCAAGGAACAATTTACAAGAAAGGATTAAAATGATAAAAACTGCAATGGTTCTTATAATAATATTACACGGATACAAAGATGCTCCGTACACAGAAAAATTTATTGGAAAAGTACCAGACTGTCTCAATGAGACACTTGAGCCACTCACAGAAAAATTAAAAGAAAAGTATCCAGAAAAAATGTGGGGATATATGTGTATAGATGAGCCTCTGTGGGAACATAAAAAATCTTTTTATGGTCTTTCAAAGGGAGATACAGAATTAACATATTAGTATTAGAAATAATTTGTGCAATATTAGCAGTAATTAGTGTTTGGTTGTATGGCAATGGAAGTCGTTATGCACCACTCTTTGGATTATTCTGTCAAATGTTTTGGATAACTTGGACAATACAAGGAAATCACTACCCAATGTTGATATTGTGCATTTTTATGGTCGGCACACACATACGCAACTACTTTGTGATGCGAAACAAGTAGTTGTTGCAAAGTGATAGGAAATGTGATAGGAATTCCGTATGAAATGTTGGCATTGTAACATAGAACTAATCTGGAATAATGATTATGATATAGAGAGTGAATGTGAAGAATATTGTATGGAGACTCATTTGAGTTGTCCTAACTGTAATTCCTTTGTTGTAGTGAGATTACCTAAAAGAGATAATGATGAAATATAATAATAAACTATATAGCATACAAAGAGAACTTGAGTCAGATATGCAAACACGAGGTGTTGAGTATTATCGTTCTGAAGTTAGAAAGGCTATCGAAAAGGGAAACGAGTCTACAACTCTTTATGGAATTCTAGCGATGAAAAAGAGTGTCGATTCTGTAGCCAATGGCATAGATGAATTCCTTGCAGAATCATTTAAAGGCAAGGCAGGTAGATTAAGTTCCTCTGCTCACCTACTCTCGTTAGTAGACCCAGAAGAGACTGCCTATATTGGGTTGAAACAAGTGGTCGATAGTCTTTCTAAAAATCAGACATTGACTAAGTGTGCGATGAGTATTGCGAATGCCTTGGAAGACCAATGCAAGTTTGCTTTGTTTGAAAAGAATGAACCAAAATGGTTTAAGAAACTAGTTAAAGATGTAAATACAAGAACATCAAATAGGTATTATCGTAGGTATGCAATCATACACACTATGAATAAAAAAGCTTTGATTGACTATGAGGTGTGGTCTATACAAGAAAAACTTCACTTGGGTTGCAAGGTGCTTGACCTCATTGTTTCAAAAACTGGTATTATAAAACAAGTAACACATACTTACGGAAAGAATAAAAAAGTGTTACACATTGCTCCAACTGAGACAACACTCAATTGGATAAATTCCGTCAATCTTCGTGGTGAAGTATTGTCTCCTAAATATATGCCTTGTGTTATTGAGCCTAGAGACTGGACTAGTCCATACTCTGGAGGATATCATACAAGGCATATAAAACCTTTACCTATGATTAAGACATCTAACAGAAAGTATTTGACTGAGATGGACTACCATAAAATGGATGAGGAGTACAATGCTATAAATGCCTTACAAAAAACAAAATGGGCAGTAAACAAAGATGTATTAGAAGTTATGAAAACAGTATGGGAGTCTGGAGACAGTTGGTCTGGACTTCCATCCAAAGATGATGCACCACTTCCACCATCTCCTTTTCCTAACAAAAAGAAAGCTGATATGAATGAAGCTGAACTTTTACAACTGAAAGAATGGAAACACGCAGCATCAAAAGTACATCAAGCAAATGCCAGAATGGCATCAAAAAGATTACAAGTAATCCGTACAATCTCTATGGCTAATAAATTTAAAGAATTTGATTGTTTTTATTATGTGTATCAAAATGATTTTAGAGGTAGAAAGTATGTTGCTTCATCATTCCTAACACCACAAGGTCCAGATTATTCAAAAGGATTACTATGTTTTGCTGAGACTGCTCCGTTGACCAGAGAGGGTTTGTATTGGTTAGCTGTTCACGGAGCAAATTGTTTTGGTGAAGACAAAGTTTCTTTTGATAATAGAAATGGGTGGGTCGAAGATAACACAGATAAAATTATTCAGACTGCGACAAATCCTTATGAATACAAATGGTGGCAAGATGCAGACAGCCCTTGGCAGTTTTTAGCTTTTTGTTTTGAATGGAAAGAAATACAAAGTAAGTTGTCAAAGAATCTAAAACTAGGAGATATAAATTCTAGAATTCCAGTTTCTCTTGATGGTTCAAACAACGGACTACAACATCTTTCAGCAATAGCTAGAGACAGAGTAGGAGCAATAAGTACAAATCTTGTGCCGTCAGAAACACCCAACGATATTTATCAAGATGTTGCCAATGAAGTTATAAAAGTATTAGAAACTAGAAAGTCTCACGATGAGATGGCTAGGCAATGGTTAGAGTTTGGAATAAATAGAAAAACTACAAAAAGACCAGTTATGGTAGTTCCATATGGTGGTAAACTTTTTTCAACTAGACAATACATTGAAGATTATATAGTTGATAAAATGGATGTAGGAATTACACATCCTTGGGGAAATGATTTATGGCAACCAACTTTTTATCTGGCAGAGATAGTGTGGGAGTGTATAGGAAAGGTTATTGTGTCTGCTAGAACAGTTATGGACTGGTTACAACAAGTATCTTCAAATATATCTAAATTAAATTTACCAGTTATGTGGATGACACCTACTGGATTTTTAGTACAACAAATGTATCCAGAGACTAAGTCAAGAAGAATAACAACATACATAGATAACACATTGATAAAACCACAAGTAAGAGAACAAGACTTTTCAAAAGCTGACAGAAGAAGAAGTATAAATGGAGCATCTCCAAATTTTATTCATTCTATGGATTCTGCAGCTATGACAATAACAATTAACAAGTGTGTAGAAGTAGGAATAAAAGATTTTGCAATGGTGCACGATTCTTATGGAGTACACGCAAGTTATGTACCAGTACTACATAAATTAACCAGACAAAGTTTTTCTGAAATGTATCAGAATAATGATGTCTTAACTGATTTTGAAACTTTTGCGAAAGAGGTAACAGATGAGATACCTCCTCAACCAGAAAAAGGTGATTTAGATTTGGAAGTAGTAAAACAATCTAATTACTTTTTTAGCTAGTGTCTCAATGAGACAGTTGTTCTGAGGGGGTTGACTATGAGAATTGACTATGTTAGATTTAGATAAAGTGAACAAAGACTTTTTAATTTTGTTATACGAGAATTGTAGAGAGAGATACATACCAGTACCTCTTGATATAATCGCTAAACTCTTAGAGTTTGGTGTAGATGTAAGCGAACTTGATAAAATTATTGATGAAAGGAGAAAATAATATGGCATATCAAGTAACACCTATGGGTAAATCCCAATGGGCAAAAATAGCAGTAGCAGATACCAAATTTGTAGCTGATGGTGAATATTCTATTCGCTTGAGGCTCAAAGGTGAAAATGCTACAAAGCTACAAGCTAATATTGATAAAGCAGTCGAGCAAGCTGTAGCTAAAGCTGTTGCAGACAATCCCAACAAAAAAATTAAAAAAGGTACTGTACCTTATGTTGAGGTTGTCGAAGATGGCAAACAAACTGGAGAACTTGATTTTAAGTTCAAACAGAAAAAAATTATTCAAACAAAAAATGGTCAAGTTGAAAAAAAGGTCGTTATGTTTGATGCTAATAATAAACCAATAGTCGAAAAACTATTGATTGGTAATGGGTCTGATGTCAAAGTGGCATACAACCCAATGCCGTACTACACTCCTACAATGGGGGCTTCAGTATCACTCAAACTTGTTGGGGTTCAAATATTGAATCTTGTACCTTACGACAGCAACGAGGAGTCTGCTGAGTCTTTAGGTTTCAAGAAAGAAGATGGATATTCACATACTAACTCTACTGGAGGAAATGATGAAGAAGAAGACATCTCTTTTGAAGAACCAAAAGAAGAAGCAGACTTTTAGGTCAAAGTTTGAGGAGAGTATAGCAAATGACTTGGACAACCAAAAAGTTAAATATGAATATGAAAGCGAGAAGTTACAATATACTGTGGAGAGAAATTATCTTCCAGATTTTAAACTTCCCTCTGGAATATTCATTGAAGCTAAAGGGTGGTTCAAGTCTGCTGACCAACGCAAACATAGGACTATTAAAAAACAACATCCTAATATTGATATTAGGTTTGTTTTCCAAAATCCAAATGTTAGGGTGCAAGGAAGCCGTATGACTTGTTCTGAATGGTGTGAGAAATATGGCTTCAAATTCGCAAGTAAACTAATACCAAAGGAGTGGTTATGAGTAGAGAATCTACTGATTACATAATGATTCATTGTTCTGCAACTAGAGCCGATATGGATATAGGTGCTGCTGACATCGACAGATGGCATAGGCAACGAGGTTGGAGAAAAATTGGATATCATTATGTCATAAGGCGAAATGGTGAAGTTGAAACTGGCAGAGATATGGATGCAGTTGGTGCACATTGCAAGGGAATGAATGACAAGAGTGTCTCGATTTGTCTTGTAGGTGGACTCGATGAACATAACAAAGCTGAAAACAATTTTACCAAGGAGCAATGGGATACTCTTGAAAAGTTAGTTTGGCAATGTAAATTACCTTATGCAGATGCAGAAGTAGTTGGACATAACGAATTTTCTGATAAAGAGTGCCCTTGCTTCGATGTGAGGGAATGGTGGAGCACGAAGAAAGCAACTTCTTAACCCACAATCCTTGTCCGAATTGTCCATCGTCTGATGCGTTTGCTATCTATGACGA
>Ga0255759_10006122_pt1 | contig 10208 bp, 9 predicted proteins | sample 101ome_20_FD_179959 | JGI IMG/M metagenome (GOLD analysis project Ga0255759, IMG submission 179959) | Coastal salt marsh microbial communities from the Groves Creek Marsh, Skidaway Island, Georgia - 101404AT metaG (version 2) | ecosystem: Environmental > Aquatic > Marine > Intertidal zone > Salt...
TATTTGGAACACTGTTCAATAATATCTATGTAAAAAAGATTCAAGAAGATGGAACAGTTTTATCACAACAACTCGTTCCCATTTCATACGGCCCTAAACAAAAGTTCCTTGCAAGACTTACAGAAGACGCAAAAGAAAGGGATTTAAACGTCACCTCAATTAACCTTCCAAGAATGGCATTCGAATTGACGGGGTTTGAGTATGATGCAACTAGACAACAGAACAAATTAATACGTCATTCTAAATCAAGTTTAGAAACAGACGGAGTAAATCGTGGGTATCAATATAACCCAGCACCATACAATCTAAACTTTACACTAAGTGTTCTTGCAAAGAATATGTCTGATGCATTACAGATTGTAGAACAAATTTTACCATATTTCCAACCTGAATATACAGTCACAATGAAAATGATTGACGATATGTCAGACGTTAGGGACGTTCCAATCACATTAAATTCTGTAGGTTTGGAAGATACATACGAAGGAAGTTTTGAAGAAAGACGTGTAATAGAATATACACTTGAATTTACTATGAAAATTTATTTCTTCGGCCCTGTTTATACTGGAACAGTTATCAAAAACGTTGTCGAAAGAGAATATATCAATACTGATATCTCAGGTCAATTCACAACTTCACAAATTAATGAGAGTGGATTGGTCAAAGAAGTTAAACATTATGAACCTGCCTTTGCAGAAACTAGTTCTACTGCAGTGACTAGCACTGCAACAGTTCCTTTTGCAACTGCAATAAATAGTAAGATAAGTGTAGGAGATGAGGTCTTTGGAACGAATTTAACACCAAATCCAACAGTTTCCTCTATTGCAAGTGATAGATTATCAATAGATTTAAGTTCTGCTGTGACACTAGGAGAGAACACTAAACTTAAATTTGTAGGTTCAGTAGAACCAAGTGATACTTTCGTAGTTGCAGAAACAGTGACATTTTATGACGATGGTTCTAAAGAATCATTCAGTGAAACCGATGACAGTTAATTATGACAAAAGAAACAGTAGATGAAAAGTTAGATTCTTTATTAGATATCAACACTGAAATCAAAAAAGAAACCAAGGTAGTCAAAGTCCCGTCAAGGATAGAGAATATCGATACAGACTACAAATATGCAAGAGAGAACCTCTATAACCTCGTAGAACGTGGTCAAGATGCAATCGAAGGTATATTAGAACTTTCCAAAGAAACCGAACACCCACGTGCATATGAAGTCGCAGGACAACTTATTAAGACTGTAGCCGATACTGCAGAAAAACTCATAGACGTTCAAAAGAAATTAAAAGATTTAGAAAAGGAAGACGAACAAAGAATAGGTAAAGTTGAAAATCACCTATACGTTGGTTCTACTTCAGAACTACAAAAGTTTTTGAAGAAAGAAAAGAAAAAAGATGACTGATTCTAAGAATGACGGATATCTTGGTAATAATCTAATCAAGAGAGCTGGTGTAGAAACAAAATACACCGATAAAGAAATGGCAGAATACTTGAAGTGTTCTGAAAATCCTACACACTTCATTGAAAATTATACACAAATCATATCACTAGACGAAGGTATGGTTCCCTTTACCCTTCGTGGATACCAAGAAAATCTAATCAATCACTATGACGAAAACCGATTTAGTGTCGTTCTTGCAAGTAGACAGAGTGGTAAATCAATCACTTCTTGTGCATATCTATTGTGGTTCCTACTATTTAAACCCGAAGTCACTGTAGCAGTTCTTGCTAACAAAGGTGCAATTGCAAGGGAAATGATTGCACGTATCGTGACCATGTTAGAGTCTGTTCCATTCTTTTTACAGCCTGGTGTTAAGATTCTAAACAAAGGGTCAATAGAATTTAGTAATGATAGTAAAGTTGTCGCAGCTGCAACTTCTTCAAGTTCGATTCGTGGTATGTCAATCAACTTATTGTATCTTGACGAGTTTGCGTTTGTGGACGATGCAGAAACGTTCTATACTGCAACATATCCCGTGGTGACCTCAGGTAAAGACTCAAAGGTTATTATTACCTCTACTGCAAATGGTGTGGGTAATATGTTCCATAAGATATATGAGTCTGCAGTTCATGAACAATCAGAATACAAATCATTTCTAATTAACTGGTTTGACGTGCCTGGCAGAGACGAAGAATGGAAGAAAGAAACCATTGCAAACACTTCAGAAGCACAATTTGAACAAGAGTATGGTAATTCATTCTTAGGAACTGGTAATACACTTGTCAATAGTAATACACTACTTGGTATGAGAGCAATAGACCCCGATTGGAATAAAGACAATCTGTTTCTATATGAGAAACCAAAAGAAGGACATAGATACGTTTGCACTGTAGACGTATCAAAGGGAAGGGGTATGGACTACTCTACATTCACGATTATAGACGTGACAACAAGTCCATTTAAACAAGTATGCACATATAGGGACAATATGATAAGTCCTCTCCTCTTTCCTGATATTATAAATAAATATGTAAGACATTACAATGAACCAGTCGTAATTATAGAAAATAATGCAGAAGGTGGAACAGTTGCAAATCAGTTGCACTACGATATCGAATATCCGAATGTTTTTGTCCAAGGACAGTTAAAAGCGGAGGACATAGGAGTGACTATGTCCCGAAAGATTAAACGTATCGGTTGTTCTACACTGAAAGAATTATTAGAAGAAAATAGACTTGTTCTGAATGACCGACATACTATTACAGAATTAATGACTTTTGTGCATAAAGGTAATAGTTGGGAAGCAGATAGAGGATATAATGACGATATGGTTATGAATTTAGTGTTGTTCAGTTGGTTTGTGACAACTGAATATTTTGTTCACTTAACGGATACAGCAGTCAAAGACTTGTTGTATTCAGAACAACAGAAACTAATCGAAGACGACTTACTACCGCCAGGGGTTTTTGACGGAGGAAATCAACAAGAATCCTTTGTAGATAGTGAGGGAGATAGATGGTATCACAAATCAATGGACGTTCCATTGAAATTATAGTTTGTTGAGTTTTATAAAGTTATAAATAAAACAGTAAACAACTTTTAATACAACAGGAGTAAAAGTATGGCATTTCAAGTATCACCAGGCGTTCAGGTAAAAGAGATAGACCTGACAAATGTTGTTCCAGCCGTTTCATCTACTACAGGTGCATTTGCTGGACAATTCCAATGGGGCCCTGTTGATGAAGTTATAACAGTTTCAGATGCAAAGGGTTTAGTCGATAATTTCTATCAACCAGCTAATACTGACGCTGGAGCAGAAGACTTCTATTCAGCAGAAGCATTCCTTAAATATGGTTCTTCACTAAGAGTCGTAAGAATTAACTCAACTGGGTTAAACAATGCAAACGCATCAAGTGGAACTGCATTACTAAAGAATAATGACGAGTATGTATCTACTTACCAAGATGGTTCACAGAACGGAACAGTTGGTAATTGGGTTGCAAAATACGCAGGTTCATTAGGTAATTCACTAAAAGTTTCAGTATGTGCGTCATCAGATGCATATTTTAACGATGCAGTGACTACACTTTCGGGACAAGAATCAGTTGGACAAACAACTATCTCAGTAAATGATTCTTCAGGTATGTTTGTAAGAGATATCGTTAAATTCGCAGGTCACAATACAGAATATAGAGTGACTTCAATTCCCGATGGAACTTCAATCGTAGTCGAAGCAATCGGTCAACCTGCTGGAACAGGTCTAACTGCAACTGTAGCTTCAGGTGCAAACGTAGATAGATATTGGGAGTTTTATAACTCTTTTGATAAAGCACCTGCTAAGTCAGGAACAGCAACAGCTGCTGGAGGTTCAGATGATGAACTTCACGTAGTAATATCAGACGAAGACGGACTGTTCTCAGGAGTTCAGAACACAATTTTAGAAACTTATGGTTTCGTATCTCTTGCTTCAGATAGTAAAGATAGTCAAGGACAATCTAACTACTACAAAAATGTAATTGCAAGAGAATCAGAATACGTTTACTGGTCAGGTCACTCAACCGACTTATTGACTAGTGCAAACGAAGAAAGAACACATTTAACATCTGCAACAACAGCTTTCGGAAGACCTTCTGCAGTAATCAACGTATCACTAGGTGGTGGTGTTGACGGAAGAATCCCAACTGCTGGACAGAAACATGGTGCTTATACAGACCATTTCGGTGATGCAGAGACAATAGACGTATCATTCTTAATCGTAGGTTCAACAAGAACAGATGATGGTTCAGGAAATTCACAAGATATTCTTGCAGACCATAATTCTATCGTAAATAATATCATTCAAATCGCAGAAAACAGAAAAGATTGTATGGTTATTGCTTCACCAAGACGTGCAAGTGTCGTAGGTGTTTCAAGTGAATCAACACAATCTTCAAATGTTATTGCTGATTTTGCTTCAGTCACTTCTTCCTCATATGCAGTGTTAGACAGTGGTTGGGTATATTCATACGATAGATACAACGACAAATACTGTTATGTTCCTGCTAACGGACATACATCAGGGATAATGGCAAGGTCAGACTTATTAAGAGACCCATGGTTCTCACCAGCTGGTTTCTCAAGAGGTCAATACTTAGGTATTACTAAACTTGCATTTAATCCTTCACAATCATCAAGAGATGACTTATATCGTGCAAGAATTAACCCAGTATGCACATTCGCAGGTCAAGGAACAGTATTATTCGGTGATAAAACAGCTTTATCATCACCTTCAGCATTCGATAGAATCAATGTCAGAAGGTTATTCATTGTTCTTGAAAAAGCAATCGCAACTGCTGCTAAATCACAACTCTTTGAATTCAATGATGCATTCACAAGAGCGCAATTTAGAGCTGCAGTAGAACCTTTCTTAAGAGATGTTAAGAATAGACGTGGATTAGTAGATTTCTCAGTATTATGTGACGAAACAAACAACACTGATACTGTTATAGATAGAAACGAATTCGTTTGTTCTATCTTTGTGAAACCTGCTAGAAGTATTAACTTTATAACTCTCAACTTTGTCGCAGCCAGAAGTGGTGTAGACTTTGAAGAGATTTACAGTGCAGTTTAAGGAGAACTAAATGGCAAGTATAGACCAATTTAAAGCACAACTTATAGGTGGAGGCCCAAGAGCCAACAGATTTAAAGTTTTCATTCCAAGAGCTGGAAACAAAATTGAATTCTTGTGCAAAGCTGCTAATATCCCAGCAGGAACTTTAGGAGAAGTTATTGTTCCTTTCAGAGGACATAACCTTAAACTTGCTGGAGAAAGAACATTCGAAGATTGGCAGATTACAGTAATCAACGATGTTGAGTTTTCAGTTAGAAGTGGTCTAGAAGCATGGCAAGAAGAAATTCAAGCATTAGATAGTGGTGAAGGTTCAACCTCTACAGACTATCTTATTTCTAGAGCGTTCGTAGAACAACTTAACAAAGATGACTCAGTCCTTGCGAGATACGAGTTTTTCAACATGTTCCCTAAAGCAATAGGTGCAATCGAATTATCATACGATACAGTTGATGCACTAGAGGAATTTACAGTTGACTTTACTTTTTCTCACTGGGAAAGAGTCCTTTAAATCAAAGTGACATACCCCCTAAAAAGGGAGTATAAATATTAGTATGGAATTATTTGGGTTTGAAATATCCCGTAAAAGGGAAGAATTAAGAGCAACAGAGGACAAGAACCAAAAGTCCTTTGTGCCACCCGTTGACGATGACGGAACCCCCGTCATTGAACAACAAAGTGGTTTCATATCAGGTGCAGCCTATGGGTCGTATGTCGATATGGAAGGTGGTATCAAGAATGAGGCAGAACTCATTCGAAGATACCGCGAAACCTCTTTGGTTCCCGAGTGTGATTCGGCAATCGAAGATATAGTTAATGAGTGTATCACTTCTGACACTTCAGATAAGATAGTATCACTCGACCTCAGAGATGTAAAGCTCTCTGACAGTATCAAAACTAAGATACAAGAAGAGTTTAATCACATCTTATCTATAATGAAGTTCAATCAGAACTCTCATGAATTATTCAGAAAGTGGTATGTAGACGGAAGAATTTACTTCCATAAGGTCGTTGATTCGTCACGACCAAAATTAGGTATTGTAGACCTAAGAAATGTTGACCCGATTAAGATTAAGAAGGTCAGAAACATAGAAAAACAGAAAGACCCTAAAACAAAGGTCGACAGAATTAAGAAAATTGAAGAGTTTTATCTTTTCAATGATAAAGGTTTTGATAAAAGTGGTGCCTCAGAGGGGACTACAGTCAAAATTGCACCTGAAGCTGTGACATACACAACTTCGGGTTTATTAGATTACACTAAAAATGTTGTAATCGGATATCTGCATAAAGCATTGAAGACTGCAAATCAGTTATCAATGATGGAAGATGCACTTGTTATCTATAGGATTTCAAGAGCACCCGAGAGAAGAATTTTCTACATTGACGTAGGAAACCTTCCAAAAGCAAAGGCAGAACAGTATCTTGCAGACGTTATGAACCGATACAAGAACAAGTTAGTCTATAATGCAGATACAGGTGAAATCAAAGACGATAGAAAACATATGAGTATGTTGGAAGATTTTTGGTTGCCTAGAAGAGAAGGTGGTAGAGGAACAGAGATTACTACCCTGCCTGGTGGACAAAACCTCGCAGATATAGACGATATAGAATACTTTAAGAAGAAACTATATCAGTCATTAAATGTTCCTGCGTCTAGAATGGAAGCAGATAATGGATTCAATATGGGTCGTGCTTCAGAGATTTCTAGAGACGAACTTAAGTTTAATAAGTTCACAAACAGACTTCAGAAGAAGTTTGGAAGAGTTTTTACAGATATTCTTAAGACTCAATTAGTTCTTAAGGAAATCGTAAGTGGTGAAGAATTTGATAAAGTCAAAGACTTCATTCAATATGATTATGCAACAGACAACCACTTTACAGAGTTGAAAGATGCAGAAATCATGAGGGAGAGATTAGATACTCTCTCAAATATTTCTGATTATGTCGGACAATATTACTCAAAAGAATGGGTAAGAAAATATATTTTACGACAATCAGAAGAAGACATTAAATTAATTGATAAACAGATTACCGATGAAGGTGGGTCTGAATCAGATGAAGGAAGTGAAGATGACTTCGGAGGATTTTAATAAATGAGTAGTGAAATAGCAAAAGAAATAGTAAACTCAATCGAAGCAGGTAAGTTAGATACTGCAAAAGACCAAGTCTTTGACGGAATCAAACAGAAAGCTGCAGAAACAATCGATATGAAAAGAGTTGAAATGCAAGTAGATTGGATGGATAAAACTCAAGAAGAACCAACAGGTGAAGCCGAGTAATGAAATCCTTTGCAGACATTCAGGTCGAATTACGTGAGGCAAAATTTAAGTTGCCACGTGGTCATAAAGACCTGAAAACTGATGTTGTAAAGATTGGTGGTAAGAAGATTAATATCACTTACACTGAATACAGAGGTAAGGTTCATGTATACGTAGATGGACAAGACTTCGGAGGTGCAACATACAAGAATTTAAAATCTGCAGAGAAAGAAATGAAAGGTATGAAAGAAGTCATCAAACAAATGTCAGAAGAAGAGAATATAGACATAGAGGAAATTTTCAATGAAATTAATATCAGAGTTTAATGACTACAGTGTTTCTCCAATTATTGTAGAGGAGAACGAAAAAGGACAAAAAGAATACTTTATTGAAGGTATCTTCATGCAGTCTGAAATAAAGAACAGAAATGGTCGTATTTACCCTAAAGAAGTAATGGAAAAGGAGGTAAAACGATACGTAAAAGAATTCGTTGAGAAAGATAGAGCATTTGGTGAGTTAGGACACCCTGACGGCCCGACTATCAATCTTGACAAAGTGTCACACTTAATTACTAAGTTAGAAGAAGACGGAAATAATTACGTGGGACGTGCAAAAATTTTAAGCACACCCAATGGTCAAATCGTAAGAAATTTGATTGATGATGGTGCTAAATTAGGAGTTTCATCTAGAGGTCTAGGTTCACTAGAACAAAAAGGTGGTTCTCAATATGTTAAAGATGACTTTCAACTTGCAACAGCAGGTGATATCGTTGCAGACCCGTCTGCTCCTGAAGCTTTCGTTAACGGAATTATGGAAGGAACAGAGTGGGTATATGAAAACGGACTATTAACTGCAAGACAAATAGACGAAATGCAGACTGAAATTAAGACTGCTAAGTCTTCTAAGTTGGAAGAAGTCAAATTAAACCAATGGAAGAGGTTTGTTGAGAACCTCTAACATATAAATAAAAAAGTAAACTCAAACAGGAGAAAAACATGGCAGAGTTAGAAAAAAACCAAGAAACTGTTGAAGAAACAGTTGAAGCTATAGAGGAAGGTCAACAACCTAACGCTAAAGCTGAAGATGGTGACAAGAAGCCTGTAAAACAAGGGTCATCTGACGCTGAGAAAATCGAAAGCGGAAAAGGTGATGTCGTCAAACCTGAAGAAAATCCTGTTGACAAAGCTGTTGCATCAGTAAAAGCTGCTGAAAAAGCACCTTCAAATGAAGGTGACGCTCAGAAGAAAGGTGCAGACAAACCCGAAAAAATGGAAAAAATTAAGAAAGTTTCCGAGGGTGAAGAAGAATCTAAGAAAGATGTTGCAGAAACATCTAAAATGGAGAACATCAAAGCTATCGTCAACAACATGAAGGAAATGACTAAAGAGGAACTTCAAAAAACTTTTGGTGAAGTATCAGAAGAAGAAGAAGTTGACGAAAGTTTAACAAAAGCAGAAGTCGCTAGAAAAATTGTTGAAACACTCAAGAAACTTGACGCTGAAGAAGTTGCAAAGATTCGTGAGAAGTATGAAGACGAAGAAGATGATGACGATGATGATGACGATGACGATAACGACATCGAAGAATCAAAATCTGCTGAACTTGAATCTTCATTAGTGGAGATAGAAGTAGAAGACGACCTATCTGCAATCTCAGAAGCACTAGAACTATCAGAAGAGAATCAAGAAAAAGCAAAAACAATCTTCAAAGCTGCAGTGACTTCAAAAGTTGCTGAAATCAAAGAAGAACTTGAGACTCAGTATTCAGAAGAATTAAAAACCTCAGTAGATAAAGTTAAAGGTGACCTTGCGGAAGCTGTAGACAAATATCTAACATATTGTGCAGAAGAGTGGACGAAAGAAAACGAACTCGCAATTGAGAGAGGTTTGAGGTCAGAAATGACTGAAAACTTTATCGAAGGATTAAAAACATTGTTCGTAGAACACTATGTTGATGTCCCTGAAGATAAGTATAATGTTATTGACGAACTCGCAAATAGACTCGATGAGATGGAAGAGAAACTTGACAGTGAAGTGTCTAAAAACATGGAAATTGTTGAGGAGAACGACTCTCTCAAAAGAGGTAATGTGATTAGAGAAGCCTGCGAAGACTTAACTGAATCACAAAAAGAGAAAATGGAATCACTTGCTAATGGTGTAGACTTTAAAGATATCGAAGACTTTAGTGATAAAGTTAACGAAATCAAAGAAGCTTACTTCCCAGCAGAAGGTGAAACCATCTCTGAGGATACAATAGTAGAAGAAGGAACTGGAGAAATCTCAGAAGAGAAAGAACCTGTTCTTGACCCTCAAATTGCTCAATACTCAGAGGCATTAAGTAAACTAAAACCATTAGGTTAAATTTAAAGGAATAAAAAATGTTTTTATCAGAAAACTTACAGGAGAAGTGGGAGCCGATTCTAGAGCACTCCGATTTACCAAAAATCGAAGACAACTACAAACGTGCAGTCACAGCTGTTATCCTTGAAAACCAAGAAAAAGCTCTTAACGAAGATAGAGCTACTCTTGCAGAAGCAGCACCTTTAAATTCCACTGGCACAGGTATTTCTAACTGGGATCCGATATTGATTTCATTAGTAAGACGTGCTATGCCAAATCTCGTTGCATACGACATTTGCGGTGTTCAACCAATGACAGGCCCAACTGGTCTTATCTTTGCTATGAAAGCAAGATATAATGATGACGTAGACGCAGACAGATTGAATACATCAGAAGCTTTACACAACGAAGCTAGAACTGATTACTCAGCATCTGCTCAAACAACATCAACATCAGTAGGTAGTGACCACTCAGGTGACCCATTCAATGGTTCATACGCGTCACAAACTTCAGAGGGTATGTCAACTGCTTCAGCTGAGTCACTAGGTGACGCTGCT
>Ga0255759_10006124_pt1 | contig 10208 bp, 16 predicted proteins | sample 101ome_20_FD_179959 | JGI IMG/M metagenome (GOLD analysis project Ga0255759, IMG submission 179959) | Coastal salt marsh microbial communities from the Groves Creek Marsh, Skidaway Island, Georgia - 101404AT metaG (version 2) | ecosystem: Environmental > Aquatic > Marine > Intertidal zone >...
AGCAGTTTTGTAAACTGCAGAGGATGGTTCAATTCCGTCATAGGGCTTGACAAGGTTTCGATCTTGTCTTATAATCCCTTCCGTGTGAATGGAGTTGGGAGATTCGTCTCCCACCATTGCGGAATTAGTTCAGTGGTAGAACGTCAGCCTTCCAAGCTGAATGTCGTCGGTTCGAATCCGATATTCCGCTTCGGGAATCCGAATTCCCGATTGTTGTAAAACTTTATAAATAAATCATCGTGACAAAGCCTCAACTACTCGCTTAGTCAACGAAGTTTAACAGAACCGTGTCGAGGTTCTTTTCATCTGTGGGTAACCATTCCACAAGTAAAAACGAGGTATTTCAAATGATTAAATCTGTATTCGCAGCAACTGCTGCTCTCTCCATGTCCGCTGGTGCTGCTTTTGCAGGTCCCTACGTGAACGTGGAAACCAATGCTGGTTGGACCGGATCAAACTACAACGGTGCTGCAACTGACCTTCACGTAGGATATGAAGGTGCTCTGGGTGAGCGTGGTTCTTACTACGTTCAAGGCGGAGCTACCGTAGTCACTCCTGATGGCGGTGACACTGACACTGTTCCTTCTGGTAAGGCAGGTCTTGGTTTTGCTGCTACCGAGCAACTCGGTTTCTATGGTGAGGTTTCTTTCGTCGGTTCTGGCGACAGCGACATCGACCGTGGATACGGTGCAAAGGCAGGTGTGAAGTATAGCTTCTGATTTCCTGAATAGGTGCTATACTACGGGGGACTACGGTCCCCCCTTTTTTTATGAAAAATTATCTCATTAAAATTTTTACAAGTCCAGTAACTCACTTTAATGTACTGATTATTGGAGTTTTAATCTGTATTGGTGTTTTGCATAATCATGCTCATTATGCAATGGAATATGATATTCATGGCGTAGTAAGAAAGTATTGTAAAGCAAATCCGGGATATTGTTCTGACTAGATAACAGAGGGTTAATTAAAGTTTTATGAAAAAGAAAGAACTCTTTGATAGGATCATTTCTATTGAAGAAAGATGTGAATCATTAGAAAATGAAAACAAAGTGTTGCATGACGAACTATCTAAAGTATATAATATATTAGGACGCAATCAATCATCTAATGAAAATTAATCTGTGGTTCTCAGTCGAAATGAAACAGTGGAGATGGACTTTATCTGATGATAAAGATCAATCAGTTCACGAATCAGGTCAACGTAATGATTTACGTTCTGCAATGGAAGATGTTGCCAATACTGTAGAGTATGTTCTGCAATGTCAACAGCAAGAATAGGGCGATTATCTCAGCGGTAGCAGATTCTCTTTTATGCGGAGAAATTCAGTATTGTCCATTTATAAATAGTTTGAAAAACTGAAGACGTAAATAGTACTTTACAATGTATAATATAAGGGTAAGATGTCTTTCTTGTTGGAAAGAGATAGAAGGTCGTTCGAATAAAACAGTTTCTTGTGGTTGTATAAATAATGCGACTATTCGTGGAAATTCATTAACTGCACTTGACTTGAATCAAGTGATTATGTTAAACTCTGATGATAGAGAAAAAACTTCAAACTTCTCAAGAGAAGATATTGCTTGGCAAGAAGCAAGAAGAAACAGAAAAGTCAAAAAATTAGATTTTGATGTTCGGTAGTGCGTTCTCTCTTAATTCACTTAATAGCTTTCTTCCAAGTGGTTGTGATGAATTGCATTCACCCAGTAAATTGGAAGTATTGTTATAGAGTAGATCAATGGTTAATTCCAGATCTTATACATGGTTATAAACTTTGGTCGGGTCAAGAACAAATTTACGAAAACGAAAAAAAATACTTGGAGAGTCAATCCGATAGGTGACGGAACCGCTCTTGAAAAGCGTCGAGGTGTTAAAGCCCTTGAGAGTTCGATTCTCTCACTCTCCGTTTTATTTAAAATTTAATAATTTTTTAAACACTTTGTGTATTTCAACACAAAGTTGCATTTCTCTAGGTATGAACTAGTATAGCTACTATGTAACCTAAGGAACTTTCTATGGATGAGCATACCTATAACAATTGGGTGAAAGTCAAAAAGACTTTTGAAGAATCTGGAAATACCGACAATATGTTTTATAGGAGAGCGTGTGCAATTGTGAGAGGTGAAAAGGATCCGCTGAAGAAATATCTTGAGGGAAAGGAATGACAGAGGAAGAAAAGAAAAAATTTTACGAAGAAATTTTTAGCAGAGTTAAAGAGGTGAAAATGCAAGAGTTATTTGAAGAACCATGTCGTTTATATGAGGATGAGGATGATACGTGAAGCAGGACACTTCTCTGCCTGGTTGCTAAATAATCCGTGGACGATGGGAACACTTGCCTTGTGCTTAGTATTTGTTCCTATCCTCGGAATGTGGGCAGTCCACAAATATGGATGGGAACACTGGGAACCGTTTGACAGAGGGCACAAGAAGTAGTATAATTACTTCATAAGGAACTTGAGACGTTCCAAAACGGGATGTAGCTCAGTTTGGTAGAGCACTGCTTTTGGGAAGCAGGGGTCGCAGGTTCGAATCCTGTCATCCCGATTGCCAGAACTTCTGGCAACATTTTAGTCAACACAATACAATGGCACTTACTTCTAAATTCAAAAAAGACCTTTCTACTCTCCGAGAGGCGGCAGAAGGAACAATTTTCCTTGATGTAAAGAATCCGAAACTTTATAAAAAGGTAAAACGCTTTTACGAAAATAATGGAGTGGTGTTCTCTGGAGAACCCCTCGACGATTATGAAATTCTCATGGAATACATTTACAAAGATCTTGAATCTGTTGAGGTTTTTTAAGACACGGATGGTCTCTAACAGCACTGGTCGGTGATGATCCCCTCGTCATGGAAAGACGTTAAAAATACTGGTGGAGTCAATATGACCCTATTAGGTTTCTTGCTTCCTTAAAAAGTAAGTGGTGCGGATGGAGTTATACTCCCGCCAGGTTTCTTGTTTCCTGTAAAAGAACAAGTGGCGAGCCTGAGTTACATGAAGATGGGCATACGCCCATCTTTTTTATTGTTTTAGTAAAATGATTGAAACTTTCCTTAGTCCTTTTCTTTTCAGCACATTAGTTCCTAATCATCAATCAATAAAAGAAGAATTTCTCCCATCTATTAAGTCAACATTAGAACTTAATAAAGATCTTTATTTAAAGAATAAAAAAAATTCTGGATGGAATTCGAATGTATATACATCATTTGATTATAAACTTAAATTTTTGAGTGATAAAAGTTTTATGAAGAGTGTTGTCTGGGATCCTCTTGACAAATTTTTAGATGAAGCAAAAGGGAAAAGAATTTTTAGGAATCATCCATCTTCTTTTAGATGCGACCGTATTTGGTTTAATTATTATGAAACGGGTGGATTTCAAGAAGTTCATGATCATTTGAATGGGGATGATTGTTTATATTCTGGAATTTATCTGATGCATTTAGATTGTCCAAATACAACTGCATTCTTATCTAGACATGCAAATATATTTCTTACAGAAACTAAAACAACAGAAAAATATCCTGAAGGTACAGTTCTTATCTTTCCTTCAGAGTTACTTCACTATGTAAATCCAGTAGAAAAGACCAAGTACACGATATCTTTTAATATCAAATAATATACGCTAATTGTAAAAGTTGTATAGATATTAAATCTATATTTTAAAATTATGGAAAGAGTAGAAAAACCTTGGGGTTGGTATGAAGAAGAGTTTTCAGAAACTCTTAATTATAAAGTTAAAAGATTGTATGTTAATCCAGAGAGTAGGTTTTCTCTCCAATACCATGAAACCCGTAATGAATATTGGACTGTAGTTCAGGGTAATGGTACTGTTATTGTGGGAGAAAATATAAAAGAGATTGAGGTTGGAGATTTTATATTTGTTCCCAGAACAACACAGCATCGCTTGACTGGGGGAGAGATGGGCATTACAATAGTAGAAGTTCAAATTGGTGATCCATGCGATGAAGATGACATTGTTCGACTTGAAGATGATTATGGGAGAGTGTCTGAATGAAAATTGCTTTAATTAGTGGAATAACTGGGCAAGATGGATCTTATCTTGCCGAGTTACTTTTGAGTAAAGGGTATGAAGTTCATGGTATTGTTAGAAGATCTTCTTTAATCAATACTCATAGAATTGATCATATCTACAAAAAAATCAATCTTCATTATGGGGATCTTACAGATTCTACAAATCTTGTAAGAGTTATCCAACAAGTACATCCAGATGAAATTTATAACCTTGGTGCTCAGAGTCATGTAAAGGTTTCTTTTGAAATGCCTGAGTACACGGGACAAACAGATGCTTTAGGAACTTTACGTGTACTAGAAGCAGTTCGTCTTCTTGGTATAGAAAAGAAAACTAAGATCTATCAAGCATCAACTTCTGAGATGTTTGGTAAAGTTCAAGAAGTTCCTCAAAAAGAAACAACGCCATTTTACCCTCGATCACCTTACGGAGTTGCTAAAGTTTATGGATACTGGATCGTCAAAAACTATAGAGAATCTTATGGATTACATGCAAGTTCTGGAATATTATTCAATCATGAGTCCCCACGACGAGGTGAGACCTTTGTTACAAGAAAAATTACAAGGGCTCTCTTACGAATTTCAAATGGGAAACAAGACACATTATATTTGGGCAATTTAAATTCATTCCGTGATTGGGGTCATGCAAAAGATTATGTCTATGCGATGTGGTTAATGCTTCAGCAAGATGTGCCAGATGATTATGTTATTGCTACAGGGAAACAATATTCTATTAGGCAATTTGTAGAAAGAGCAGCACCTTATTTTGGTATGGATATTATTTGGAAAGGTGAAGGTTTAGATGAAATTGGGGTCGATACAAAGACAAATAAAACTGTAATTAAAGTTGATAAAAAATATTTTAGACCTGCAGAAGTTGAAAACCTTTTAGGAGATCCAACTAAAGCAAAAGAAAAGTTGGGTTGGGAACCACTTATTGATTTTGAACATTTAGTACAGGACATGTGTATCAATGAACACTGAGAGTAAAATTTATGTTGCAGGAAACACCGGAATGGTGGGTTCTGCTATTGTTCGTATGCTTCATATGAAGGGGTATACTAATATAGTTTCTTCGCCTTCATCTCATTGGGATCTTCGTAGGCAGGAAGATGTCGAAAGGTTTTTTAGAGTTAATCAACCAGAATACGTTTATCTTGCTGCTGCAAAGGTTGGTGGAATCATCGCGAACAGAGATTATCCTGGACACTTCATTTATGACAACTTGATGATCCAGTCAAACATCATTCATGCTGCTCGTAAGTTTGGAGTTAAAAAACTTCTCTTCCTTGGATCTTCTTGCATTTATCCAAAGATGTGTGAACAACCTATTAAGGAAGAGTACCTGATGTCTGGTCCTCTGGAACCAACCAATGATGCTTATGCTATTGCTAAGATTGCTGGCATTAAGATGTGTCAAGCATATCGTACACAATATGGATTCAATGCAATTTCATTGATGCCAACGAATTTATATGGTCCATTCGATAACTTTGATCTAGAAAGTTCTCATGTATTTCCTGCCATGATTGCTAAGTTTCATGGTTCTCTTGGTAAGAGTGAACATTGGAAAGTCAAACTTTGGGGAGATGGTTCTCCGAGAAGAGAATTTCTTCATGTGGATGATCTTGCAGAAGCATGTTTTGTTGCTATGAGGAATTATGATGAACCGGAACCTATTAATGTCGGTACTGGTCAAGATGTAACAATTAAGGAACTCGCTGAAAGTATTGCCGAAGTTGTTGGATATAAAAATGAAATTGATTGGGATACTACCAAACCAAATGGTACTCCTAGAAAATTGCTAAATATTGACAAGATGAAGTCGCTGGGTTGGTCTCCAAAGATTGAACTTTATCAAGGCATTGAACAAACTTACGAATGGTATAAAGACAATGTTATCGTTTAATAATATCGGAAATCTTGGCAGGCTTGCCAACCAGATGTTCCAATACGCTGCACTTAAAGGAATTGCAACTCATAGAGGTTATGAGTTTTGTATTCCTCCACAAGAACTTTTTGGTGTTTTTGATAAGAATGTAAAAAATGATCTGACACAGATTTACGATCTTTTTGATATTAAAGAAAGTAATAGTATTCAAGTAACTGGAAATAAAGTAGTTAAAGAATCTGGGTTTCATTTTAACGAAGATCTTTTTAATAATTGCGAAGATAATGTAGATCTTCTTGGATATTTTCAATCAGAAAAATACTTCAAGCATATTGAAGATGAAATTAGAAAAGATTTTACTTTTAAGTCCGATGTGATTCTTGACTGTAGAGCATTTTTTGATGAGTACTTTATTGATAAAAAAGTAATTTCTTTACATGTTCGTAGGGGAGATTACGTGTCTAACCCAAATCACCCTGTACAAGATCTTTCATATTATGAAGAAGCATTGAAACAGTTTGAAGAAGATGCTCAAGTATTAATTTTTTCTGATGATCCTGCTTGGTGCGAACAGCAAGAAATTTTTGAAGGAGAAAGATTTTTTGTCTCTAAAGGTGGAGATCCAATCGCAGATTTGTGTATCATGACTTTGTGTAACTATCACATTATTGCTAATAGTTCTTACAGTTGGTGGGGATCTTGGTTAGCAAATAGTGAGAAAACTGTTGCTCCAAAGAATTGGTTCGCTGGCGACTGTGCTGGTCACGATACTAAGGATCTTTATTGTGAAAACTGGATTGTTATCTGATGCTTATTCAACGAAGTGCTGGGGACTTTTTCAAACACAGAGTCCAAATTCAAAATGTATCTGTTCGTAGGTTAGAATATTTTAAAAAACTAATAGATGGCAAATCAGTTTTGCACTATGGTTGTGCAGATTGGCCTATCTTTACTGAATCAAGAAACCTTCATTTAAATCTGTGTAAGTTTTCTGATCAAGTAGATGGACTTGATACTGATTCAACAACTATTGAAAAGATGAGAGAAAGTGGTCTTTTCCGTGAAGGATCTCTTTATGACACACCTCCAGATAAGACATATGATTTTCTTCTTATCCCTGAAACAATCGAACATGTCAATAACGTAGAAGGTTTTATTACCTCCCTTAAACATAATTGCCATGAGGGTACACAAATCATGATTACTGCACCCAACGCATTTGTGCAGAGTCAGTTAGATGAAATGAAAATTCAGGGTGATACTTATCTTGAAACAGTTCATCCAGATCACAATTATTGGTTCTCAATCTATACTCTTCCCAATGTTGTAGAAAAAGTTTGTAATACTTTAAATTGGGATATCACGTTTGATGAGATTGGGTTTTTAGAAAAGTGCAGTATGGTTTATTGTTTATTCAGGTTTGCTAATGACTAATTTAATGATTACCCAGGGTTGCACCGGAACGTATTCTATTATTGACGTTCTGGGCGACCATTTTAATTTTGGTAGAGGACATGGAAATATTAATCACCATTGTCGAAATCCAAACTTAGATCCTGATAGAGATATTTCTTTTGATGGATCCAGATTGGCATACATCTTCTGCAATCCCTATGACTACGCTATTTCTTCTTTTAATCGTGGAGCAAAGTTTAACGAAGTACATAATCGCCCTGATCAATGTAATGGCGACCACGAATATTTCAGGGATAGGGAAGGTCAAACTCTGAAAGAATACTTAGAAGATCCTCATGATGCTTATCGATATAGAGAACATGCGGAGGGATATCTGAATAATCCTGACAGAGCATATGATCTTTTATTTCTTAAATATGAAGCTCTTGATGTTTATGGAATCAAACCACTTCTTGAGTTCTGGGATGTGAGTATGGATCCTGCAATCTATAAATTCAAAAAGAGGAAGAGTGATTGGACACAGCAACCTCAAGAAATTAAAGATTTGCTTTCTAAGAAGTATGGTGCTACTATGGAGTGGTATCAGTCACTTCCATTAGTACAACAATTATCAAGAGTGAAATGAAAATTTGTATTTTGAATATTGCAACCAATAAGTACATCAACTTTGTTGAACAACTTTTGGAATCTGTAGAAGAGAACTTTCTTAATGGTCATGATATCTCTGCTCTGGTGTTTACCAACCATGAGATTGAAGAAGTATCTGATAATGTGAAGATCTCTCAGATTGAACATGAACCTTGGCCTATCCCGACCCTAAAGAGGTATCATTACTTCATGAGTGAAGCAGAGTATATCTCTCAATTTGATTACTGTTTCTACATGGATGTAGATATGAGGATCGAAGATAAAGTCGGTGATGAAATCCTCGGTGATCTTGTAGCAACTCAACATCCAGGATTCTGGTGGAAAGATAAGAATCAATTCTCTTATGAACGTAGACAAATCTCTACAGCATATGTTCCCATGGGTGAAGGAAACATGTACTACGCTGGAGGATTCAATGGTGGTAAACCAGAACATTTCCTGAAGATGTCTGAGCAGATCGTCAAGAATGTTGATGAAGATGCTAAGAAAGGATTGGTTGCAGTGTGGCATGATGAATCTCACATGAACCGTTACTTGATTGATAATCCACCATCAATTGAACTTAATCCTTCTTACTGTTATCCAGAAGCTGTTCGATTCAATCCAGGTGGATGGAACGTTCCATTCGATGCCAAGATTGTGGCACTTGAAAAAAATCACGCTAAGGTCAGGAGTTAAGCATGACTAAAAAAGTTGTTATTTGGGGTCTTCCTCCGGGAACTCACACTCATTCATACATTCATCTTGGATTTGCAAAAGCATTTTCATACCTTGATTATGATGTTATCTGGTATGATGACGATAGAGAATATGTAGACGAAGATATTAGCGATGCTATTATCATTACTGCAAATATTTGCTGCAGAAATCTTCGTATTGATAGTTCATCGAAATACTTTGTTCATAATCTAGCAGATGATTTCAGGACATTTGAAGGTGATAACATTCATAACCTTCTTGTCTACCATGAAAATTATGAATGGGAACGTGAAAGTATTCAAAAAGTAGATGACTATTCTTGGTATGATCCTGAGACGAGAACATCAGTCATCATGTGGGCGACAGATCTTCTTCCTAGAGAAATTGCTGAGAAAAGTGTAGTTACATTTGATGAGAGTAAAGATGTTGTTAATTATGTGGGATCTCTTTCTGCCGACTATAGCAGTTCTATCAGTTCTATTGTTTCTGGCAAAGGTAAAACTTTTGTGAATCATGGTGGATATAGTGGAGCTGGTGGATTCGTTGATGACACTGAAGCAAGGAAGTTGATGAAGGATTCCTATTTGAATCTTGACATCCGTCCACAAGGACATATTCAGAATGGATATATCCCCTGCAGAATTTTCAAAGCACTTAGTTACGGATGCTGGGTTGGAACTAACTCTGAGAAAATTCTTAAGTTCTTTGATGGTAGAGTGACTGCATGTGAAGATCTTGAAGAACTGTATTCTAGAACTGAAGAAGATTCAAAGAAAGCTACTAAAGAAATTCTTCTAGATAATAAAAAGTTTATCGAAGATAACCATACCTACATTAACAGAGTAGAATCTTTGCTTAAAGTATTATGAAAATTAAATTAACAGATATTCCAGTTTATTATATAAACTTGGATGGTGAAGATATTAAAAGAGAAAATACAGAATCCATGTTAAAAAATCTTGGATTTAAATATGTCCAAAGATTCAATGCAGTCCGACATGAAGCTGGTAGAATTGTTGGATGTGCGAGATCTCATTATGAGATTCTTAATATGGATATAGAACCTCCATTTATTATCATTGAAGATGATTGTGCTACCAATAGAAAATTTAAAAATGAAATAGAAATTCCAGACAATGCCGACTCACTTTATCTTGGAATTTCTCATTGGGGAAGATATATCGGACATTCCGGTCCTTTTGTTCATACAACAAAAGTTGATAATGAGATTGTGAGAGTTCATAATATGCTAGCAACACACGCAATTGCATATTTCTCAAAAGAATATGTTAGTATGTGTAAAAGAATTGCATACCATCATGGATATGAGATTGAAGATCATTTAGACATTGGATTTGCCGAAGTTCATAAATTCTACAATGTATATTCTTTTGATGATCCAATATTCAGACAGTATGAATGGAATGCTGTAACAACTGGAAGAATTAGTGAAAATTCTTACAATAAAAGAAAAGCAGAAAATTTATATGAATCTGTTTTAAATGATGGTGAGAGTTATTATAGAATTGA
>Ga0255759_10006125_pt1 | contig 10206 bp, 10 predicted proteins | sample 101ome_20_FD_179959 | JGI IMG/M metagenome (GOLD analysis project Ga0255759, IMG submission 179959) | Coastal salt marsh microbial communities from the Groves Creek Marsh, Skidaway Island, Georgia - 101404AT metaG (version 2) | ecosystem: Environmental > Aquatic > Marine > Intertidal zone >...
TTGGCTTTGTTTCGAGCCATTTCAGCTTCGTGCGATTGGTGACGATGCTTGTTCTCCCACGCTGCTTCATCGATCTGTCCTTGGGCACGAAGTTGAGCAAGTTCCGGCTCTACTTTTGCTCGCTCAGTAGCTGCCTTTCCAGTCATTTGTGAGCGAGCCGTGTAATCGGCTCGACGTTGTTGAGTCGCAAGTTGTGCATCGAAGGCGATTTGTTCACGATGGGCTTGAATGGAAGCGTGTTCGGCCATGTTGTTGACGTGTTCGCGTTCTGCTTCAAGTCGAACCTTGTCCGATTGTTTCCAGGTGATAAAGGTATGATCGATGCTCATTCCAAACGATTCAACCGTACGTCGAAGTGCGAAGGAAAGACCAATGCTTGCATCTTCGTTGGCAGCCTCTTGAACGAGTTCATCGTTGGAATACTTCTGAATGGTTCGAGCCATGTAGGCTTGCGCTTCTGCAAGGAGCATGTTTTGCAAGTCTTGGACGAGAATCTCCATCATTCCATTGGCTGGAAGTTGGATAATACGTGCGATCTGTTCGCGTGTTGCATAGAGACGAACGGTGGCTTGACCTCGAAGCGTTTGATGATCACTTGATTTGGATACGAACGGAAGATTGACGGTGTAGGGGCCAAGAAAGGCGAACAGGTAGGAACGTTGTCGCTTTCCTCCAACCATGCGTCGAAGCATCGAGGTGGTTGGATTTGCTCGCATCACTTGTTGTGTGACGATTCCAGCGATGCGTCCGTTTTCGAGGACGACGCAGACTTCGTTGGGACGAAGCAAGACGGGGGCATTGCGGGGCAGGTCTTTGTCATGGACAAATCGTGCGATTTGGTCAGGGTCGGTTCTCCAGCGGTATGTGTTTCTTCTCATTGTTTCACCTCAGTTTCGTAAATCATCAAGCAGACGATTGCGTTCAGCAAAGTGACGACGTGCTTTGTCAAGCACGCCATCGACGATGTCCAAATCGATGCTTCTGGTTTCCATGCACGTGGCCATGGTCGCATTGAGATGCTGGGAAGCGTGTTCGAGCATGGCAATCGTTTCACGATCGTGTTCGATAAGTTTCTTGTGGATTTTACGCGTCATTCGACGTATACCGTCGTGTTTTGGCCGGCTTTCACCTGCGATGGCAAACTGTGCATCCTCGGCGAAAGCACGTAGATTATGCAAAATGTATCGAATCCTATGCATTCCGTGATGTTCACCGTTTGCGAAAGCTCGAATCATCCATCGCTCGACTTGTCGATGCACTTGGTGAATACGTCGTCGAACGTCTTCACGAACTGCACGATCGGTTCGACGTACTCGTGTTTGTTCATAGCCTTCGTAGGCAGAAATTAACACTTTCATTCCATTTACTGCTGCAGGAATTGCGATGGATGCTGGTTCCATATAGGAGAATATCTCCTTGGTCGGTCTTAACGCTATTGGCCTTATTTCTTGAAACCGCGCTTCTTGAAACTGCTTCGCTGACCACCTTGTGGTCGTTGTCCTGACTTGCGTTGTGAACGTGCTCGTCGGTCACCTGTTCGTGGTCCTGCGGCTTGTTGTTCCTTTTCTGCAGCCTTGAGATCTTTCTGCATTTGGCGCCATGTTCCGCCAATGAGTTGCAGAACTTCTTCCTTGGAATTGGCTCCAATGGATTGCTTGGCTCCTGAACTGCTGACCCAAAGTCGGCCTTCTTTGCCATACGGTCGCTGAGGATGCGATGTGCCTTCCTCTCGCTTGATTTTCTTGAGGCCGACTTTGCGAGCTGCAAGATACAAGCCCTCGAGGTCGGGCTTGAGAACGGATGAATCTCTGGGAACGCGACGTCCACCACGTCGAGACGTCTTTGCATCGAAGTAACCAGGCCAAACACAGATACGGTCTGGATTGTGTTCCATCGTCTCGCCTCAACATTGCCTCAAGGTTGAGAGGTATCAACCCAACGATGGTGATGTTCACTCAAGGAGAACGCCGTTGATGACGCCGTCCTTTCCAGGTCGGGACGTGATTTTGACGTTGCCTTCACTGGTTTCAATCACTGCGCCCTTGACGAGGATGTTTCGTCGGACGTAGTTTGGATCGGATTCGTTCTGAATCACGTTGATGATGTCTGCATTGACGGTCTTACCGGTCTTTGGATTGTTGACCGAGACCTTGTTGGCTGCCATAACACGAACCATGGTGTTGCCGCCAGCCTTGCGGTAAATCTTGCGTCGAGCCTCTCCGACGAGAGCGAATTGCTTCTCGGTTGAGATTTCAGTCGAGCGCTTACCTCGTGCTTGTACACGTCGTCCGCCGGTTGGTTTTTTCTTGGAAATTCCATGCCATTGTGCCATGTGTCTCTCTCCTTGCATCGCCACCGACTTGCAGGGCGTATATCAAGGCAACCCCTAGGAGCAACGACCCGAATAGGTGGAAAGAAGTTCACCATCGTGGGCGATAAGACGTGCTTCAATCACATCACCAGGCTTCAATTGAGCAACACCTTGAGGCGTCCCCGTGTAGAGCAAATCGCCATTTGAAACGGGTGCCCATTCCATCAAGGAGGCAACCTGATCAGCAGGCGTAATGCTCATCTCAGAGAGCGATGCTTCTTGCCAACGCTCACCGTTGACATCGCATTCGATGCGGAGAGCTGTTGCTTCATTGGTCAGTGCTTCGAGTCCATGTCGCCATGGATAGAAGGTGCCAAGTACAGCAGCTTGTCGAAACGTCTTGCCTTTCGCCCAAGGTAAGCCATCGGCTCGAAGGAGAGATTGTGCGGCTCGGTCGGTCAGATCGAGACCAATGGCGACCGCATCGATGTCACCGTGTTGCGTTAATCGAACGACGCATTCCGTTTCCAAATGGACTTCACCCGGATGTTTGGAGACGTGAAGGACATCGGATTCGGTCTTGCAACCGTCCGGTTTAACGAAGAAGATAGGCTCGGGTGGTTGCTCGTTTCCAAGTTCTTTGGCATGGGCTGCAAAGGTTCGAATCGTGCACCATACGGCCATGAATTGCCCATCGGATGCCGGTTCTTGAACCGAAGGGTGAAACATGGTGGACGTTTGGACGGGTTATGGCGAAAGAATTCCAAGTCAAAAAACGGCGACCTGTGCGACGAAAGCACATCGCTCCGTTGCTCAAGGAACTCGAGGAAGGCCTCAGCATTGACTTGGCCGTTGATGGAGCATTTTTGGAAATGGCCAATTACGGTCCGTGGCAATTGGTGTTTGTTGATAAGGTGGCCAAAACGATTGAAGTCAACGATGAAGATGGCCGCCGTTGGGCGTTTCTGACCCTACGTGGCTTCCTTGAGCATGCGGATGCGAAGCGATGGGTTGCTGTCGATCATGGTGCGATTCCGTTCTTGATGAACGGAGCCGATTGCATGGTCGCTGGTGTTCACGGTGCAGATGAAGACATCGAAGTGGGAGATCTTGTGTGGATTCGAGATAAGGAACATGGACGACCGCTCGCACTTGGATGGGCGACCATGGCAGGAAGTGAAATGGTGGGTGCGACCAAAGGAAAGGGCATCAAAACCATCCATTGGGTTGGCGATGAGTTATGGGACATGGAAGCATAACTCAAATAGATGAGTCGACCTCAATTCAAACCATGCGAACCGTCATTGCCTTGACACTCATCGCTCTTCTTGCCGTTTCAACCACCTCGATGGCAGCCAAGAATGCTGGACAGGACAGCGGTCCAGAAGAGATGAGTGAGACCCCTTTTGAATCCTACACAGCGACGTCACCATCGGTTTCCGGTGAAACGTGGACACTCGTTGTCGTCATGGATGAGGCTCACATGAGCAACAACACGACCTTCGAAATCACCTCTCAAATCTGTCTCAATGATGGCGTTTGTGACCCGCCTGTGGTTCAGGAAGTCGCCGTTGATGGTGCAACCCACACCACTTCTCTTACCCCACCGAACGATCATTCCTATGTCAACTGGCGAGTCAAGGCAATGTACGAAGATGATACAACGGACTTCTTCCCATACGGTTCATGGTACACCATCTGGTCGAGTTGCTATTACAACGAAGGTGGCTATTACGGCCCTGATGCGGATGGTGATGGATGTGCAGAAGAAGAGGAAGACACACCTGGCTTCACACTGATCCCAGCTCTTGCAGCGATTGGTTTGGCGATTGCTGTTGCACGACGCGATTAAGCACAGTGTTCGATGAGTCGTTCAAGGAAGCGACGATGTTCCCCGCCCCACATCTGAAGGACAACGGACAGTTTTGATTTGTCTGCATGCAGCATCCCTTGGAAGAATCCAACACGATCCAAATCGCTGTGAACGAGGGGTAAATGCTCGTGTTCGATTTCGATAAGAAGACCATCAGAATGTTTTGATATGCATGTTGAATGATACTTTATGCATTCATCATCTTTGTCGAATTCAACCCTTCGTGATGAGAGAAACGCTTCAACGCCTGAGAACAACGCCTCAACATCGATACCCATTCCATCCATATCGGCACCGTATGAAGCAAGGAATGGCAAATCGGTCTCATTCTGCTCCATGAGATGATCGAGGCCACGAGCCATCTCTTCTTCGTCCATTGAATCACGCAACCTGTGAGAGTTTCGTCCAACCGACAACACGTCCATCGGTTGCATCGACAGCAACAGCGAATGTATGTTCCCAGATGCCTTCTTCCCATGTTCGAGAAATATCGACGGTCGTTGCCCCAACAGTCGTACTGGTCAATTGACCGAGCAGATCGTTGGCACCTTCACCAGGGACGGCGACAAGGAAGCCAACACGAGCAGTATCATGATATTCGCCACTCGTATCAAAGATGGACTCAGGACCCGTCAATTGCGGGTATCGCTGCATATCCGACAAGCGTGCTTCCAGTGCTGAAATATTGGCCACGGCTGGAATCGATTCACGGTTGTAAGAAGCCAATTCTTCAAACGAGCCTTTGTCGAGATAGGTACAGTTCTCACTCGAGGGCTCCCCGGTCAATTCGAACAACACCCATCCAGATGTATCGTCCAAGGCTACCCAAGAGACGTTCCATTGCGTACTTGCTCCTGTACGTTGATCAAGACCACGCCAGATGTAGCCACCATCGTCAAGCGCTGCTTTGGCACCGCTTGCTGAACCACCGATGTAATCGAAACATTGCATGGCCTTCTCAAGCGTATGTTCACGCATACCTGAAGCATCAGGTGGATGGAGTTTGTCCTGACCAGCCCAATCTTCCTGCACGTCCTCATCGAGAGAGAGAAGGTTGGCTCGTGGACGAATGTTGTAGTCCTTACCAAGATCGAGGACCTTTGACCCTCGCGTCAGTTTGGTCGTTTTGAACGAGTGATGCAATTCCAATTCACCCTCTGGAAGCAGGTAGTCGCCAAAGGCTTCAGAAAACGGAGAACACGATGATTGCAAGGAACCGTCGTTGGAAATAATGACATCAACCGTTTGTTGACTTGCCCACGGATTGTCTTCTTCAGCCCAAATCTCCATGGTGGCTGAACCGAGACAGAGTCGCTCAATATCGACGTGTGTAGCAGCAATCTTCCACGCTTGGTCATCACCAAGACTGTCTTGACCGACGACTCTCCAACGCCAACCCATTCGCTCACCGGAAGCTCCCTCTTCGATGACATCTGTTGCGAACAAGTCTTGCAATTCAATCGGTTGAAGCATCAGAGAGACCCCCGGAAGAATCACGTCAAGGCTTCCCAACAATCCACCTACATCAAAGGTCTTGGCCGATCCTTCGTAGGGCTTGTTATCGATGGTCGCCGAGAATTCAAATGCAGTTGAAAGCGTCACCTGTTCCTTCAATTCGATGTGTCGCTTGGTGGTCAAAACCGCTTCGCCGGGAACATAGGCTCCATCTTCAGCTTCTGGACAACTGCCTTGATTGATGACCGAGTAGGTGTTACGACCAATGTCAAAGTCATCGAATTCGTACGTATTAGCGATTTCAACGGCCAACCAGTCGTTGCTTCCATACGGACCTTGGGAACGTACGGCTCCAAGCAGGTTCTGTGAAGACATACCGACCAAGTCTTGACTCGTTCCTTGACTAACCGACAAGGTTCCACGCCCTTCGTAATCCATGAAGATGCGACAATAATCTTCGTCCGGTTCAAGGAAATTGAAGACGAGGTCGAGGAATCCTTCACTCGCCATGATAGCAGGACGGTCACCAACACCTCCTGAGATGGTATACTCCATCGTATCACCATAGCGAAGTGGTTCAGCCGTAAACGGTTCCAATGAGGAATTGATGTACCACCATCCTGCTGCTCCAAGGAACAACGAAACGATGACGACAGCGATGACTTTTGGATCTTTGATCATGTCTCCAAGCGTTGCAACATCCTGTCGTTTTGATGCTACAGGAGTGAACACTTCTTTGGGCTCTTGTTCGACGACATCAGCGACAAGAACCGCTTCAAGGACATCACCCCCATCCTCTTCGATGACGGCTTCTTTAACCGCTTCAACCGGCTCAGGTTCATCTTCTTCAATCGAAATGGTCGTCTCATCCTCAAGTGAAAGAACGACTTCTTCTTCGATGGCTTCTTCGACCACCTCAGTCTCAGACAAACCGACTTCATTGCGTGATAATCCCGCCTCAAGAAGACGTTCGACCAGCTCGGCTTTCTTACCTGAAGTGGCAAGGTCGTTGATGACGCACAGGGCCTTGAGTTTGGCCACTGTCAGCGATGATGTTTCATCTGCCATCTGTTCACCTCGATTGATTCGATGGCTCATCCCCTATCAAGGATGGTGGTCAATGCGTCAACATTGACTATCTTTTGTCCTGTTTAGCCTTCGTACGGAACGTAAGAACCGTCTTCGGCCTGAACGTAGACGGTTTGGTCGTACGTTCCATCCGGCATCTTGCGGAAGAAGTAGCCATTTTCGGCTGGCTCGAAGGTTGGTTCTCCAACAGCCTCAGCCACAGACTCTGCGGCAGGATCTGCAGCCTGAGGAGGTCCACTCGGACCAGGTGCTGAAGGTGGTGGACCGCTTGGGCCGGCTGCTGAAGGTGGCGGACCGCTTGGGCCTGCAGCCGTCTCGAGTACTTCTTCTTCCGTCGTCTTCTTGCTTGGCTCAGTCAAGGCTTTGACACCTTCACCGTGGCGCTGTGCGCCAATAAATGCAAATCCAGACAGGCCGAGGAAGAGAACTGCGAGGATACCGGCATAGATTTGATTGGGCCACATACTTCCATCGATGTTCATTTCACCATTCGATTGTATTTCGTTTCCTTTAAGGTACTCTGCGAACAGACATTGGTTTCCACCATCGACATCAAATTCGAATTCGAGCACATCACCAGTGATTATTTTCTCCGTTGACCTCTGATATTGGGCATTGTGGTTTGGTTCCAGTTCACCTTCTCGAATCTGTTCTTTCAAACTCCAACCTTCCAATCCACAGTCATCTGAACCGATCATGTAAACTGCGATGCTGAGGTCACTTACACTTGGAGGCTCAGTTACGGTCACTTCGACCGTAATCGGTACATCCGTGAAATCTTCGCCATCGAGTGGTAGACCCCAAACAAAACCAAGGTCTTGCTCGTAGGTCTTTCCACTCATGTTCAGATCGGCAGAGAAGGAAAATGGGAACAATGCAAATCCGAACATCAAGGCAGCCAAACCAAGGTACAGGAAGACATTCCAACGGGAGCGCTTGAGGGCATCTTGACGCTCTTCCAGCGTCATTTCCTTCATCGCTTCCTCATGATGGTCATCAAGAGGAGGCACAGATTCTGTCGATTCTTCTTCCGGCTCGACGGGTTGTTCCTCTTCGGACATGTAGAAGGTCCAAAACGGCCGAGCATTTGAAATCCTCTCTGTTTTTCTTCTGAGCATGAGCGAGTTGGGGGGACAGGGCGGGCTTCGCTTGGTCGTACTCTCTCGCGGAGCGCGGTTGTATTCGACTCGTCGCTTGGTCGAAGAGGCACGGAAACGTGGCCTTGATGTCAACGTTCTCGATCCGATGAGCTTCTCTTTGTTTGTTGACGACAACGGTATTGACGTCATGCACGAAGGGCGCCCTGTAGCCTTCGATGCCGTCATCCCTCGGATTGGACACTCTATCACCCGTCACGGCGTTGCAGTTCTCCGCCACCTCGAACAAATGGGGATATGGACGGCCAACACTGGCCAAGGTATTCTTCAGAGTCGAGACAAACTCCACGCTTCACAACTGCTCGCACGAAACAAAATTCCGGTTCCTCGAACCGTTTACGTTCGAGATACAGCAGATATTGAACACGCTATTGAAGCCGTCGGAGGCCTTCCCGTCGTCGTCAAAGTCACTGAAGGAACACAGGGTCAAGGCGTCTTCTTGCGTCATACACATCACGAAACGCGCAACCTCGTTCAAGGATTGTTGCACACGAAGAAGGCCATTCTGGTTCAGGAATACATCGCTGAATCGCACGGAACAGACATCCGTGCCCTTGTCGTTGGTGATCGTGTTGTTGCCTGCATGCGACGACGTGCCCGTGGACGTGAATTCAGAAGCAACTTCCATCTCAATGGAACCGTTGAACCGGTTGAACTTGATCCTGCCTTCGAAGAGGTTGCTTGTCGAGCAGCTCGCGTTCTCGGTCTTCGCGTAGCTGGTGTTGATTTGCTTGAATCCGAAGATGGCCCACTTGTTCTCGAGGTCAACTCAAGCCCTGGGTTAGAGGGAATCGAGAAAGCGAGTGGTGTCAACGTCGCTGGAGAGATCATTGATTTCGTCATCAACGATGCGGTTTTCACGGAAGTTGAACTGGACAAATTGCTACGAACCGTTCCTGGCGAAGGTGTTCTGTCGATTCAATTGCTCCATCATACCAACCTCATTGGCCATTCCATCGATGAGATCTTTGCCAACAGTGAGCAACCTCCGGTCTACGCGCTCAGTCGCGGCGACAAGATGATGTGGAATCCAGAACCAAGCATTCAACTTCGCTACGATGATGTGTTGATTTGTTATGGTGAGTTGGAATCGTTACGAGCTACGCTACGCAAGGCTGTTCTGATGTCTCCCCCAATTTCAACCGATTCGCCTTCAAGCGAAGAGACCAACGCATAATCTGTGTTTTGATGAACATTCAACACATTCATATGGAGGTGTACCAACTGCACTCTGTCCGCAAGGACACGGGATGCACTTCCGCTTCGGCGGAATCAACGGCGCTGATGCCATATGGAGAGAAAACACACACAGCCGAAGGCTCAACGACCGAGCCAGCTTCGTCTTACCGATGAAGATGTTCAGCTTCCTCCGCGACTTGTCCACATCCAGAACCTTCCGTGGTTGGACTGTTACGACCAACAATTGCGTACGGAAAACAAATCCGAGAACACGCGCAAGACCTATCTCAACGGTCTTCGAGCCCTTGTTGAAACAACCCTTCCCGGTGAGAATGTTCTCTCCGAACTCGATCTTGAATCGATGGATGTTGCAACACTCGCTCAGCGGCTTGAACCTCTCAACGGACGCATCGATCGATGGACGCATTCGATGAGTGAGTTGAGTCCATCGACCTACAACGCTCGTCTCGCAGCCGCTCGGCACATGATCAAGTGGCTCGGCCACCGATGGCCCGACCATTTGGTTCGTGCCCGCACAGGTCGAAAACTGCCACGAACACTCACTCGACGTGAACTCACTTCGGTGATTGAAGCGGCCAATACCTCAGAGAATGCCATTGCTTCTGTAGTCGTTACGGTCTTGTTGGATACGGGAATGCGCGTTTCTGAATTGTGCAACCTCAACCTCTCAGATATTGAACTCGAAGGACTCCATGCGAAAGTCATTGGAGGGAAAGGTGACAAGGATCGTATCGTTTTGTTTACGCAACGAACCAAGAACTGCATCGATGCATATCTCCCAATTCGAAGTTCACGAATACGTGATGATGATCCTCCGTTCCTGCTCAACCAAGCAGGTCGACGATTGCAACCCCGAGGCGTTCAACGCTTAATGGATCAACTCGCCATCGAAGCCAATCTGCCGAAAGGGAAACTCACACCTCACGTTCTTCGCCATAACTTTGCGACTGGATTGCTTGAGCGTGGAGCTGATCTTGTCACCATTCAGCGACTGCTTGGTCACACCAGCATTGCAACGACGCGTGTCTATCTCGACATCTCCGATCAAACCTTGCGAGAAGTCTACCACCGTGCCCAATCCATGCGCCAAACCATGGATGAAGAGCAAGCGCAACGTGATG
>Ga0255759_10006128_pt1 | contig 10204 bp, 10 predicted proteins | sample 101ome_20_FD_179959 | JGI IMG/M metagenome (GOLD analysis project Ga0255759, IMG submission 179959) | Coastal salt marsh microbial communities from the Groves Creek Marsh, Skidaway Island, Georgia - 101404AT metaG (version 2) | ecosystem: Environmental > Aquatic > Marine > Intertidal zone >...
ACAGTAATAATGGCAATAGCGGCCAGCGTGGTGACAATCATATTCGGCATTTTCATCGGTCAGTCTCCAAACACAATTTCCGGCAACCATGTCGCGAGTTGGGGGAAGTAAGCCAGCAGCGCCAGCATGAATAATTGAATCGCTACAAACGGAATGGCACCGCGATAAATTTGTCCGGTGCTGACACTGTCGGGGACAACCCCGCGCAGATAAAACAACGCAAAGCCGAAAGGCGGGGTCAGAAAGCTGGTTTGTAAGTTAATCGCCATCATGACGCCGAGCCAAACCGGATCGACCCCCATGGCCAGCAATATCGGCCCGACAATCGGCACAACAACGAAAATAATTTCAATAAAGTCGAGGAAGAAACCAAGCGCAAACATAATCACCATGACCAGCGCAACGGCGGCCCATTTGCCGCCGGGCAAATCTTCCAGTAAGGCTTGAATGGTCTCGTCGCCGCCAAGACCGCGAAACACCAGCGAGAACAGCGCCGCGCCGATCAGAATAACAAAAACCATTGAGGTGGTATGGGTGGTGGCGCGCACTACATTGCGAAGCACATGATCGGTGCGCGCTGCATTCAGGCTTTTTATCAGCGCCGCCGCCAATGTAGCGCACAGGCCGAGCGCGACGACAATGCCGAGATAATCAAGCGCGGCAATTTCATCGCGATTGAGGCGCAAATCCATAAAGCCGGTCATGACAACAAGCCCGATAAGCGCCAAAGCGCCGAACCGCATCAGCCTATGACCTTGCGTCAGCTTTTCACCGGCCAGCAAAATCGTGCCGACCGCGCCAACTGAAGCCGCTTCCGTCGGCGTGGCAATGCCACCCAAAATCGAGCCGAGCACGGCGATAATCAGTAAAATGGGCGGCAGCAATGCGCGTAGAAGCGCGGGCAAGGCAACAGCTTCGCCAATATCGGCAGGCGGTGATTTTTCGGGCTGCGTATAGGCGACAAATATCTGATAAGCAATATAGAGGCCGACCAGAACCAGACCGGGCAAAAGCGAACCGGCGAAAAGTTCACCGACCGACACTGTATCGGGCGAGAAAATGCCCTGCTCAAGCTGCGCCTTTTGATATGCATTGGCAATCACATCGCCGAGCAGAACCAGCACAATGCTTGGTGGAATGATTTGCCCCAGCGTTCCGGCCGCGGCAATCGAGCCTGATGCCAGCGCCGGATCATAGCCGCGCTTCAGCATGGTCGGCAGCGATAACAGCCCCATCGTGACCACGGTCGCGCCGACAATGCCGGTCGAAGCGGCCAGTAGCGCGCCGACAATCGATACGGAAATGCCGAGACCGCCGCGCAGCCGCCCGAATAGCAAGCTCATATTTTCCAGCAAGTCTTCAGCAATGCGCGCGCGCTCCAGCATGGTGCCCATAAAGACGAAAAGCGGCACGGCAATCAGCACCTCATTGGTCATAGTGCCGAAAATGCGTTGCGGCAAAGCAAAGAAGAAGCTGGTGTCGAACACATCGGTCCAATGGCCGAGCAGTCCGAATATCAGAGCCACGCCGGCAAGGGTGAAGGCAACGGGGAAACCGGCCATCAAAAACAGGCAGGCGACGGCGAACATGATGAGGTCAAGTGCTTCAGCCATGCTGCGCTCTCATCAATGTGCGGAGGTTTTTCAAAATGCTCGATATGGCTTGCAGGGCAAGCTGAGCAGCGAATAGTAAAATCACCGTTTTCAAAAGGAAAATGCCTTGAATGCCGCTGGTCTCGCGCGAACCTTCGCGCACTGACCAAGACATGGAAACATAATCATAGGAAACATAAGCGATAAGAATGCAGAAGGGCAGAATGAAAAAGGCCGAGCCGAGCAAATTGATAAGCGCTTTGCGTTGCGCTGATGCGCGCGCATAGAAAATATCGACACGCACATGCTCGTCTTGCAGCAGCGTGTCCGCCGCCGCCATCATGAACAAGACGCCGTGCATATAGACAATCGCTTCTTGCATCATGATGGAGCCAATGCCGAAAACATAGCGCAGCACGACCACGCTGAATTGCACCAGCACCATGAGCAGCGCCAGCCATGCAGCACTGCGCCCGATGGCGTGATTGACCGTGTCAATCTGTGCAGCCAGTGATTGCAATTTGTCCATCGCGTTTATGGTTTATACCTGTCGCCGCGCCAGCGTGTAAGGCTCTTCGCTGCGCGCACCCCATGCCATTGAATTGGCCAAAGAGGCTTTGAAGCTCTCAAAAACTTTTGCCGTGAACGGGTCTTTCGCCGCCGCTTCCGCCAATACTTTGTCAGAGGTTTGCTTCAACGCCTGCATGATGTCGGGCGAAAAGCTACGCACTTTGACATTATGTTTTTTCACCAAAGTGTCGAGCGCGGTGGCGTTCTTGTAATTATATTCGCTGGTGGTGGAGGCATTTTCCGCCGCACAGGCATTGCGGATAATTTCTTGTTGGCTTTTGCTCAGAGAGTTCCAGACATCAAGATTGACGCCGGTTGACAGGCCTGCGCCGGGCTCGTGAAAGCCCGGGCAATAATAATAATCCGCCACTTGGTGAAAACCGAAGGCGAGGTCATTCCAAGGGCCGACCCATTCACTAGCATCAATCGCGCCGCTTTTCATTGATGGGAAAATCTCGCCACCGGGCAGGGCAACAGCCGCTGCACCGAGGCGACGCATCACTTCGCCGCCAAGTCCGGGCATGCGAATTTTCAAACCCTTAAAATCATCGAGCGAGGTGATCTCTTTATTGAACCAGCCACCCATTTGCACGCCCGTATTGGCCGATTGAAAGGCGATGACGTTAAACTTGGCTGACAATTCTTCCCATAGCTGACGCCCGCCGCCGAAATCAATCCACGCGTTTAATTCTTGCGCGGTCATGCCGAAGGGCACGGCGGTAAAGAAGTTAAAGGCGGTCGATTTGCCCTGCCAATAATATTCCGCGCCATTATACATATCTGCCGTACCGGTTGAGACGGCGTCGAAGCTTTCAAAAGCGCCGACCAGCTCACCGGCGGCGTAAATTTTAATTTCAATTTGTCCATCGGTCATGGCGCTGACGCGCTTGGCGATATTTTCAGGTGCCGTGCCGAGGCCGGGGAAGTTTTTCGGCCATGTGGTGACCATTTTGAGGCGCCGCTTGCCTTGTGCATAGGCCGGTGCAGAAACCGCAGCGGCGGCTGTGCCGGTGGCCAACCCGCCAATTACGGCGCGGCGATCGATTTTCTTACTCATCAGTCCCTCCCGGGCAACCTATTTCTCGTCGATATAGGGCTGCCAGCCTTCCTCGTCCAAAATTTGCAACGGTTTGAAGCGCTTTTTGTAACTCATTTTGCCGCAATCTTCGATGAGATAACCGAGATAAACATGCGGCAATTTCATCGCCTGCGCGCGCGCGATTTGGTCGAGAATGATATAAGTGCCAAGGCTATTGGCCGCCATATCAGGGTCGAAAAACGAATAAACCAAAGACAGGCCATCGCGCATTTCATCAACCAGCAAACAGGCGAACAGCTTTTTGTCGGCATTGCGATATTCGACCAGATTGGTTTTCACCGAGGTTTCTTCAACCATGGAGATATAATCCAGCACGGTCATTTGCGACATGCCGCCATTTTCATGCCGCGTGTCGAGATATTTGCGCAGCAAGTCATATTGCTCGCGACTGGTATCGGGCGGCAAAATTTCTGAGCTCAGGGTGCTGTTGCGATTGATGATTTTCCGCAAATTGCGCGTCGGGGTGAAATCATCGACAGCGACCCGCACGGAACGACAGGCCGAGCATTTATCGCAAGCCGGACGATAGGCAATGGTCTGGCTGCGGCGAAAACCGGCATGGGTCAGATTATTGTTGATCTCATCGGCGCGCTCACCGGCAATATGGGTGAACAGCTTGCGTTCCATCATGCCTTCAATATACGGACACGGCATCGGGTCCGTTATGAAGAAGGAAGGCAGTCTATGTCCGCTCGATTGATTCATAATCTTTATTCTATAGGCCGAAATACCACGGTGCAAAAAGTGAATAAGTTAACCATAAAATGATTACCAGTGGGATGCCGGCGCGCATGAAATCGCTGAAACGGAAATTACCCGGCGTCATCACCAGCAAATTGGTCTGATAGGCAATCGGCGTAGCAAAGCTGCAGCTGGCGGCAAATATGACGGCCAGCACAAAGGCCATCGGGTCAACATTAAGGGCCGCGGCGAGATTGACCGCCAGAGGCGTGAACAATACGGCGGTCGCATTATTGGACAATAGATTGGTCACAACGGCGCAAAGCAAGAAGAAAGCCGATAGCACAAGCGCCGGATTGCCGGTATCAAACAGGCCAAGGAAATTGCTGCTGACCAACGCCGCGCCGCCGGTCACTTCCATTGATTGCGCCATTGCCAAAGCGGCGGCAACGACTAGAAAAATCCGCAAATCAAAACCACGGCTGGCTTGGCGCACATTGAGCACGCCGCTCGTTACCATGCCGACGGCACCGGCTAAAGCGGCGAGCACTATCGGCACAAAACCGCTTGCAGCGGCCAGAACCGTGGCGGCAAAAATCAGCCTTGCGCGACCGGCTTTTTCAAAGCGCGGCAATTCTCGTGCCGACCATTCCATCAGCAGGGTGTCACGATTGTGTCGCAGCCCTTCAATCGCGCTTTGCTGGCCGATAACCAGCAACACATCACCGGCTTTCAGGCGAATATCGCTCATTTCATGGCGCAACATACGGCTGCGCCGTTGCAAGCCAATAATCAGGCAGTCGGTGGTGTGGGTGAAGCCGGTCTGACCAATGGCGCGTTGCGCCATGCGTGAACCGGGGGCAACAACCAACTCCGCCAGCATCAAATCTTCGCCGCTGTCGCCCTCATTCGGCACAAGCTGCATTAGATGATCGCGCAGCGGATGCTCTTTTTGTGCCAGCGCGTCAGCAATTTCGCGTCGTGTGGCAGCAATAAAGAGTTTGTCGCCGGCGCGCAGCGTGTGGTCATCAAATGGCGGCAGCATGGTTTGACCACCACTCTCAATCATTTGCAGGGTCATACCCGATAAGGCAGGCAGAAAACCGGCAGCTGTCTCTGCACCCACCAGGCTGTCGCCATAGCGCAAGCGCAGCTCGATAATAAATTGGCGGCCACTATCCGTGTCGCTATCATCGGCATCGGCCTCACGGCTCTTCATAATGCGCGGCATAATAAACAGCACATAAACACTGCCGACCGCCATCAGCACAAGGCCGGGCAGGGTTTGTTCAAAGAAGCCGATTTTATGCATGCCAAGCCGCTCAGCCGTATCGGCGACCAGCAAATTGGTCGATGAACCGATAAGGGTCAGCATGCCACCCAATATAGTGATGAAGCTTAAAGCCATCATATAGGGCGAGGCATTGGAGGATGCGCGCCCCGCCATGGCGGCCAGCACCGGAATAATCATCAATACGACAGGTGTGTTATTGAGAAAGGCCGAGGCAATCATGGCGGCAAAAAGAACCGCAAAAATTGCCAATTCGGGACTACGCGCGGCGCGGCGCGAGGCTTGATCGATAAGTTTTTCAAGTGCGCCTGATTGAAACAGGCCCTGCGCCATCACCAAAAGCGCCATAATGGTAATCAGCGCCGGATTGGCAAAACCGGCCAACATGTCGCTGCTGCTGATGAGGAGCGTGCCGTCCGCATCTCTCAACGGCGCAAAAGTAAACAGCAGCATGAAGCTGAGGATGACCAATAGTGAGGTCAATTCCATCGATATGCGCTCTCGAGCATAAGCCAGCATGGCCAAGCCGATGACCGCGAAGCCGATCCACATATGCATATTAAATTCCATAGAGCGGTTATACAGGCAATTGCGCCTAATCCCTAGATTTACTGCGTCGTATGGGGCATAAACAGGCTGCATTAGAGCGGTTTTTGGAGATTTTTATGGCTGGTTCCACAGATTTGCGTCGCGCGTTTGGTCAATTCGGTACGGGTGTGGCCATTATTGCACTGCGAGACAGCCAGAATCGCGCGGTTGGACTGACGGTTAACAGTTTTGCTTCTGTTTCTCTCGAGCCGCCGCTGCTGTCTTGGTGTTTGGCCAATGACTCGCAGCTTTTTGCCGATGTCAGCCAAGCCAGCCGGTTCAGCGTCAATGTTTTGGCAGCAGACCAACTCGCTTTATCCAATCGCATGGCCGGCCCTGCCAGTCATATTTTGCAAGATGATGAATTTCTCGAAGGTGAAAACGGTACGCCGCTGGTGCAAGGCGCATTGGCGCAGTTTGATTGCCATATTCACGACAGGGTGGCGTTGGGCGACCATATTATGCTGATTGGCGGTATTGATGCTGTTCGTCATTGCTCGCAAGGGCGCGCGCCACTGATGTATTTCCGAGGCAATTATGCCGGTATCGAAGTCGGGTCATAAGATGACTGATGTCGCTTTCATCGGTTTGGGCGTAATGGGCTATCCGATGGCCGGTCATCTCACAGCAGCCGGTCATCGCGTCACGGTTTATAATCGCACAGTTGAAAAGGCCGAAAAATGGGTCGCCGAATATGGTGGCAAGCTTGCGGCAACGCCGCGCGAAGCAGCCGTTAATGCCGATTTCATATTCAGCTGCGTCGGTAATGATGATGATTTGCGCGCCGTGATAGAGGGCGATGACGGGGCGCTGGCAGGCATGACTAAAGGCGCCATTCTTATTGATCACACCACCACTTCAGCCAATGTGGCGCGAGAATTGGCAGAAGCCTGCGCCGCGCAAGGCTGCGCCATGCTTGATGCGCCGGTATCGGGCGGCGAGGCCGGTGCGGTTAATGGCGTTTTGACGGTGATGATTGGCGGCGAACAGGCGGTTTATGACAACGCCGCTCCGCTCATCGATTGTTTTGCCCGTGCGCGCCGGCTCATGGGGCCTTCGGGAGCCGGTCAATTGACCAAAATGGTCAATCAAATTTGCATTGGCGGTTTACTGCAAGGGCTGTCCGAAGCCCTGTATTTCGCTGAAAATGCCGATTTGGACGGGCGCGCCGTGATTGACGTGATTTCCAAAGGGGCGGCGCAAAGTTGGCAGATGGAAAACCGCTATGAAACCATGATTGATGATGAGTTTGATTTCGGATTCGCCGTTGATTGGATGGTTAAAGACCTGAAAATATGTCTCGACGAAGCAACACAGAACGGAATTTCTTTGCCCGTTACTGAAATTGTAAAAACCTATTATGAAGAGCTTCAAACCATGAATGGCGGGCGCTGGGACACGTCCAGCCTCATTCGCCGCCTTCGTTTTCTAAAGTAAATAATTTCACTCGAAGAAAATAATTTAAATAGAAGAAAATAAAAAAGAATATACGCATTCTTAACCGGCGCTGCCGGGGCGGTTGTTTTTGATGAGACGGAGGTGTCGCTGGGCTCTTCATCTCGACCGATTAAGCTTAGCTTGACGCATGACGGGCGCATCGGCCAATTGGGCTTGAAAGTTGAAAAAAATGCCGGACTGCCGGCGCAATACGGCTTTGCGTGGGAAATGAAATTCTAATCGTTGAGAAGCTTGGCGGCGTCCATTGCGAAATAGGTCAAAATGCCATCGGCACCGGCGCGTTTGAACGACATCAGGCTTTCCAATATCACGCCGCCACGGTCCAGCCAGTCACGCTCAATGGCGCCGGCCAGCATCGCGTATTCACCTGACACTTGATAGGCAAAGGTCGGCACGCCAAAGCGCTGTTTGCAGCGCGTTACAATATCGAGATAGGGCATGCCCGGTTTGACCATCACCATATCCGCGCCTTCTTCAATATCGAGGGCGATTTCCTGCAAGGCTTCATCGCCATTGGCCGGATCCATTTGATAGGTTTTCTTATCGCCCTTCAGCCGGTCGCCCGAGCCGACCGCATCGCGGAACGGGCCGTAAAAAGCGGAGGCATATTTGGCGCTATAGGCCATAATAAGCGTATCGTGATGGCCGGTGCTTTCCAACTCATTGCGAATGGCGGCGATGCGTCCGTCCATCATGTCTGACGGGGCGATAATGTCGCAACCGGCACTGACTTGATTGAGTGACTGACCAACCAGAATTTCAACTGTCTCATCGTTTAAAATAGTGTCGCCGTCCAACAGGCCGTCATGGCCGTGCGCGGTATAAGGGTCGAGCGCGACATCGCATAGAATGCCGATATCCGGAACGGCTTCCTTAATGGCGCGGGTGGCGCGACACACCAGATTGTCGGGATTTAAGGCTTCTTGCCCGTCATCAGAGCGCGCTGCATCGGGCGTGTTGGGGAATAGGGCAATCACCGGAATGCCAAGCGCGGCAGCCTCTTTGGCGGCTTTCACGGCAAGGTCAATGCTCAAGCGTTCAACCCCCGGCATGCTGGCTACAGGCTCTTTATTATTCTCGCCTTCAATAATGAATGTCGGCCAAATCAAATCATTGACCGACAGCATGTTTTCGGCAACCAAGCGGCGCGACCAGTCGGCTTGACGCAAACGGCGCATACGCGTTGCAGGAAATGCTCTTTTCACCATCGTTCCGATGTCCCTTAAAAATCTGTCTTTTACATAGCCCGAGAGTGGCATATGGGCAATCTTTCCATTATCTTGCCAAATTGACGAAGCGCGGCGTTAAGCCATTGGGAGAGTTTCATGCTTAGTGAAGAGCAATCGGCCATTCAGGATATGGCTCGTAATTTTGCCACCGAGAAACTGGCACCGCATGCCAAGCAATGGGATGAGGACAAACACTTTCCGGTCGATACGCTCAAAGAAATGGCCGGTCTCGGTTTCGCAGGCATTTATTTGCAGGAAGAACATGGTGGTTCGGGCCTGTCGCGCTTTGATGCGGCGCTGATATTTGAAGCCTTGTCGGGCGGCTGCACATCAACCGCCGCCTATATGACCATTCACAATATGGCAAGCTGGATGATTGACAGTTTCGGCAATGCCGAACAGCGCGCCAAATATTTGCCGCGCCTCACCTCAATGGAATGGATTGCCAGCTATTGCCTTACCGAGCCGGATTCCGGTTCTGACGCCGGCGCCATGCGCAGCCGTGCCGTGCGCGATGGCGACCATTATGTGTTGAACGGCTCAAGGCTTTTATTTCCGGCAGCGGCGTCTCCGATATTTATGTCGCTATGGTGCGCACCGGTGATGAAGGGGCAAAGGGCGTTAGCTGCTTCATTATTGAAAAAGGCATGCCGGGTCTGTCTTTCGGTGCCAATGAAAAGAAAATGGGTTGGAACAATCAGCCGACGGCACAGGTGATTTTTGAAGATTGCCGCGTGCCGGTTGAAAACCGCATTGGCGAAGAAGGCGAGGGCTTTAAATTCGCCATGATGGGGCTGGATGGTGGCCGCCTGAACATTGCCGCCTGTTCGCTGGGCACGGCGCAACGTGCCTTCGATATGGCGCTGGAATATGCCAAAACCCGCGAGCAGTTCGGGCAATCCATCGCTGAGTTTCAAGCCATTCAGTTTAAACTGGCCGATATGGCGACCGATTTGGAAGCGGCGCGGTTGATGCTCTATGAGGCAGCCAAGACGCTGGATGAAGGCAAGGCTGAAAAGACCCGTAAATCGGCAATGGCAAAACGCTTTGTCACCGATACTTGTTTCAATGTTGCCAATGAGGCGCTGCAAATTCATGGCGGTTATGGCTATTTGCAGGATTATGAAATCGAGCGCATGGTGCGCGATCTTCGGGTGCATCAAATTCTCGAAGGCACGAATGAAATCATGCGGATGATTATTGCGCGGGATTTGCTGAAATAATGACGCAAGAAGTGCTGTTCGAAATTGTCGGCAAAAGCGGTGTCATCACGCTTAATCGCCCCGAGGCTTTGAATGCGCTGACCCTCAATATGGTGCGGCTGATGAAGCCCGTGCTGGCTGAGTGGGCGGAGCATGAAGCGGTCGAACACATTGTCATTGAGGGGGCGGGTGAAAAAGGGTTTTGCGCCGGAGGCGATATTCGTGCCTTGCATGATTGGGGCAAATCCGGCGCGCCCGAAGCTGTTGGCTTTTACCGCGAGGAGTATCAGCTTAACCGCATCATCAAGACCTATCCGAAACCCTATATTGCGCTGATTGACGGCATCACAATGGGCGGCGGTGTCGGCGTGTCGGTGCATGGGTCGCATCGTGTGGCGACCGAGCGCACCATGTTTGCCATGCCTGAAACCGGCATTGGCCTATTGCCCGATGTCGGCGGCACATATTTTCTGCCGCGCTTGCCGGGTGAAACC
>Ga0255759_10006133_pt1 | contig 10200 bp, 19 predicted proteins | sample 101ome_20_FD_179959 | JGI IMG/M metagenome (GOLD analysis project Ga0255759, IMG submission 179959) | Coastal salt marsh microbial communities from the Groves Creek Marsh, Skidaway Island, Georgia - 101404AT metaG (version 2) | ecosystem: Environmental > Aquatic > Marine > Intertidal zone >...
ATAGTAGAAGCCCGAAGGACACGCATCCTTACTTCTTGCCTAGATTGCGAGAAGCTTGGACTTGTGCAACAACCTCTTGGCCGAGCAACTTGTGCATCTTTTGGATGTTCTTGATGTTGGCCGATCGAGAGACACCGTTCCAGACGGCAACCATTTGCTCGCCGGGGAGCATCTTCGCAAACTTGGCGACTTGTTCGCTTTGCTTGACGGTCCAGTTGTTATCTTTGCAGTGGAAACCAATGTTTTCGATAAGCGCTTGGATCGTGGAGTTAGCGAGACCTTCGATGTCAGCCTTTTTGACTTTGCCAGCCATGACGTCATCTACGGTGAGCATGCGATCTGCTTCCTTGACAAACTTGGTGAATGCGATGGCAGCTTCGAGGCCGACCATACCAAGGCACAATGCGTACATACCGTCTGGATTAGGCTTGCCAGCGATGTCCTTAGGAGCCATATCCATAGCTACGAGACAGTCGTTGAGACGGTGCCATGACGCAGGGTTAGGACATACAGTGCCAGGTTCTACCGCGCTAGGATCGACACGCAAGTGAGTAGGGTTGTTTTGGATGAAGTCGATAAGAACCGAGTCAATGTCGTTGTCACGAGCCCATGCGACAAAGTCGTCGGTGGAAGGTTCGATGTCACAAACCCAGAAGCGACGTAGAAGTGCAGGGTCCATTTCGTTGACATCGTATTCGGAGCCAAAGTTGACAGCGGCAAGGACGCGAGTTTCGGGGTGCAATCGGTAAGGAACACCGTTTTTGTCGTTACCAAGTTCACGGTCAAGAACCAACTGGAAGAAGGACTGTTGAACACCGGGAAGAGAACGATTCAATTCGTCGAGCATAAGGACAACAGGTTCGTTGCAAGCGCGCATGAACCAAGATGGCATGCAGAAGGTCATAACGCCTGAGTCCTTCATGCCTTCGATGTCGGGGTAACCACCAACGTCACCTTCGGACATAGTGGAACCACGTACGTCGATGAAAGGAAGATCGTGGAACTCGGCGACTTGTTTGGCCAAGAAGGATTTACCAACGCCGGTTGGACCACGCATGAGAACGGCGATGTTCGCGGGAAGGTGAGGTGCTACACGGTTAAAGGTTTCGATAGTTATCGGGTTTTTTGCGGTCATAAAGACTCCTATTTGTGAGTGAAAGTTTTAAGTTTTTGTGTTTGATTATGTATATAATTTAACTGGTTGCTTTGTGGTTTTGTACATGCATGCACAGAATTTGCTCTTTTTTTATGCATTTCTTTTGTCCACGTAAATGGCGTGAACGGGCGGGATGATAGTAGAATCGCGGGCAACACGTAGATCTTATTGTCATCTCCAAAGACGTCATACCAATACATTTCTGAGGCTTCGTCCCAAATTTTAGTGAGAATGATACCTGTCGTCACATGTTCTACGTTTGATTGCTCTTTGTTGATATACACTATTTGTCCTACTTTCATTTGAGACCTCCTGTCATCTTCACGTTTTGGATTCTGGGTGTCACAATGTAGTTCCTATGGACTCGTTCGACAACATCGCCGACAAGAACATCAAACCAACCATCGCCTTTGTCTTCGACGATCACGCCTTGCTTGTTGGGATAACGTTTGTAAGTGATACTCGATTTGATCTCGATAAGATCGCCTTTCTTGAATGGAAAATCAGACATTAGTCTTCGTCCTCCTCAATGTCGTCCATGTGTGTGCACCATCGAATGTCCCATTGCTGAAGACCATTTGGGCCCATGACTTGTACCCATCGTCCTTTTTCGATGTCACCGGACCATAGTGTCATATCGTCTTCTTCGACGATCACGCCGGTGGCACCTTCGAACAGGTTTTGGTATTCGAGGTTATATCGCTTGAAAGCTCTCTTCGTGATAGATACGAGATCACCGGGATTGAAACCAGAGTATTCGATCTTTGCACGAGGGCCTTCTTCTTGTCGCATCTCTCGTGCTGCGTTGCGAGCATTGCGCTTTTCCTGTTTGTTATTTTGTTTCGCCTCATATCGCTCATTACGCAACTCTTGAAGTAACTCTTGATTGGACACTTCGGGTCGATTGGATCGAGGGGTTTCGTCGACTTGTTCTTCCTCGCGGATCATGCGAAGCTGTTCTCTCGCTGCTCCTCGTAGGCCTCGGGGGATTCGTGATGATCGTCTTGATCTTGCCATGATTGACTCCTGATTAATAGTGGTTATACTATTAATTTAACTGGAAGGTGAGACTTTTTGTACAGATGTGCATAAAATAATTAGATCCAATCAAAATCGTCTGGATCGACTTTGGGGACATCGTTGATTTGGTCCTTTGGAATGTCCTTCAGATCCGGGTATTTGATGACCTTCCCTTTGGGATATTTGAAATCTTTGTAAGCCTTCTTTTTGGGCTTCTTCTTTGGAGATTTTGGCGGTTTCGGCGTGTCAAACTGAAATACCTCATCTGTTGGAATGCCCGTGATAAACGATTGAAATTGTCTACCTAAATCTCTTTCGATATCTTCGATTTCTGCCATTGGATCCCCGACCCAATCGAAAAGAGGAAGCCAAGCATTGTCTGAATGCCATTGGTCTAGTGTCGCCTGAAGACCATAAAAGTCTGGAGGGGTGTCTTCGGGTGCTACGCCCATCTGAATGAGTTCTGCAGCTGACATCTTGGTAATGCGGATTCGATACCTTCCAGTCTTCTTTGTTTCCACACCGTGAAGATACGCCCAGACCGATTCTATCGCTGTGGCTTCCCTACCGTATGTAGCGTTGCTATTTCGAAATAAACATTTTGATTGATACATGTGACCTCCATAGTGTCGTCATTTTAATTATACTATGGAATTGTGTATTGTTCAAATATTTATAGCCACGTATAATGCGCGGCTCTACTATCACATCGTGTGCGATGTGTGCGATAATTCAATTATTAATTTTCGAATCAGGAACCTGACTTCGTTGATTTTTTTGCGAATAATCTGATCTGCACATTGTCTGGCATAATGATTTGCGCTGTATTCGTCTGGAAACTTCTGCATAGGAAAAGATAACGAAGGATCTGAGGTACAAGAAACCTTCACAGACCAGGTGCCTACGTCATTGGCATACATCTCGACATCAACTTCTTCGTGTTCGTCGTATTGAATTGGATCGTTGTCTACCGTTTGGTGACTTCGTGCTATTTCTTCTCGTAATCTCATGAATGTAATTATACCTTAAATCAGTCTAAGTCTATTTTAATTGATGCGCTTGTGCCGAGAATCAATTGCTGGATCATTCTATTCGTCAGTGTGTGCGGGATTTCCCATTTCAGAGGTAACTCTTCTTTGGGCTTGTGTATTGTCGTTGCCTGTCCGCTACCACCGAGCAATCCACCTTGCTGTTGTTCTTGTCGAATGGTTATCTCTTGTTGCCGAATCCATCGCACAATTTTATCATCAGTGCGACTAGAAGATAACATCACCTGCGCATCTGGATCATACAACGTAGTTTTCACAACAAGTTGGTTATCGTCGACTGTGACGATTGTTTCGAGGTAGTACTGTGAGTTCTGAACGGTGCACGCCAGTGGATCCCTTTTGTAATTACAGTCCTGCCATGCGTATTTTATCGTCCTTTCATTGTACACTTTCACATCATGGCCTGTGATTGTTGCAGGTTCGTACCCTCCTCGACCATTGTCAATCTTGATGTTCTTTATATAAGATCCAAGATACGTGAATGCAGAATCCTTATCAATCACTGTCTCTATCGTAATGTCTTCTGATGTGTAATCGTACACTTTAATTGGTGCAACGAAGAACTCGATGTCTTTGGAAGCTTCTACAACCATCGTCATCTGCGGCTCTTGTGCGAATAATAAACTTGTCAATAACCAAAGCATAACCTCTCCTCTTTTAATTAATTATGCCTCAAACGAAAAAACCGGGCATCATTCTCAGATGCCCGGCAACCACACACAATAGGAGTTATCAACTCACACTATTATTCTACAGTGATCAGTCTCTTTTGTACATTTTTATCTTCGACTGGAACGTTGACATAAAGGATACCAGCCTCATATCGAGCATTGATACCATCGATGTTTGTTCCTTCTGGAAGTGAGAATGATCGCTTGAAGGAAGAGAAAGTGTATTCACGATGTACGATAGTATCGTTATACTCTTTTGTATCTTCAGTTCCGAGTTCGATTGTAAGCTTGCCATCATCGACAGCCATTACGAACTCATCTCGAGAGTAGCCAGGCGCAGCCATCTCGATGGTGTACACGTTATCGTTCTTTACGATATTTGCTCGCGGGGTGTTTCCAGTATAGGAAGTTGTACGACCAGTGCCGGTTCCTTCGAATACATCATCGAACAAGTTAAATAGGTCATAAGAATTGTAGCGTGCATTGTTTCGTCCTAGACGAGAGATTGGAAATAGTAAACTCATTGTTTCTCCTGTATAAAGTAAAATGTAGATTGAAATGTAAAGTGTTCATTAACGAACAATAGTATTATAAACACCGGTGTTTGAGTTTACACCCTTTATTTCGATTTTTTCTCATTTTCTTTGATTTCTTTTTCCAACAACGCAACAAGACGTAAAAGAAGTTGGTTAGACTTCTTTGCGTTTCTTATATCTTCTCGTTTAAGATATTTCTGTTGTTGAAAGAGTTCTTTATACAGCTGGCGTATTAACGATTCCATCGATATCCTCTGTGTAAAACCAAACGGCAACGTATTGTTTACGACCCTTTTCTTCGAATAAATCTTCAGGTCTGAAGACACACCGAGGAACTGCGAATACAACCATGTCACCTTGATTTTTCCATAGGTGCAAATGTTCGCATGTTGCGTTTATTGGCATAGTGAGCGGATTTTCTTTCGATGGATACCACCATCCTCCGTGACCTGTTTCTGATTCGTATCCAACGAGGCCTTTTGGAAGCCTCACCTCTTTGTAATCTTTCATTCGTAGCTCCTTGTGGTTATACGAACATTATACTTGAATAAAATGAGATGTTCAATGATCTGTTCGAAAACTAAGGAGAGTTCGTGGATATAACTAAACCGTCTTCGTTTATTTCCAAGATTCCATCATCCAGAAGGTCTTCAAAAACCATTCGATACTCTTCGTTGGTCAATTCTTCGGCTTCGGGATTGTATGATACGATAATGTCAGCGTAGTAGTCTTCAAAGATATTGACGATTGATTCTTGAGTGATGTCTTCTTGGTCGCCATTGTCCCATTGTATTTCTACGAAGGTCACCATTTCTGATCTAGCAAATGCGTAAGCTTCTGAGTTTTTCAACTGAGCTAGGGGATTTTGATCCGGATGGATGCCCAGAGCTATTTGAATTGCGTCCCGATCGAGTGGTTTATCGGCATCGAACTTCGCTTCTAGAATAACTCTTCGTATGATTCCTCTTAACTTTTGATTTGTTATCCTCATTTCTACATACCCAACATTTCTAGATATTCGTTCCAAGCGTCTTGGCATTCTTTTGCTGTCGCATCCGCTGAAGCCATCTCTATAAAGCTTTGTTCATCATCGATGCCTAACGTAATTCCATAATCTGCAGCCAATCCTTGGAGCCATTCTCCGGCACTGTCGTAGTCGCCTTCTTCAGCATACGCAATGAACTCCATCCAGCCGTATCCTTTGTTTCGATCAGGAGAGGATATATCCAAGTCCACGCCTCTTCCTTCGTGACCACCGTGAAACGGACCGTGCTCTACGATGACTTTACGAAGGATTCGTCTTAGTTTTGTTTCTGTAATTCTCATGTAATATTCCTTTATGCGTATGTGTTTGGATCGACACCATTTCTGAGATCTGCTACGGCTTTTTCAATCACCATCAATGTCTTATCTGGGCCTATCTTTTGCATTATTTTAAGCATTTGACCCCAATACCATGCGTCTACTTCGGATCTTTGCATTCCATCTAGAAAATTCATTAGTAATTCTGAAACATCCGGATCTTCTATATCAAGATTTCCGATATATGATTCTTGTAAGATGTTTTGTTTTTCTTCTCGGATGATTCGTCTAAGTTGTCTCTTTGATAATTTCATTTTGATCTCTTCTTTTGTCTCTTTAAGATTTATAGTTCCTGTGAATCTAATAAGCCATTGAGTCATCCATCGATTGAGCATAGTCACCTATGTGCACTCCATGACCAGTCAATGCTGACATCTCTCGATCTAATTCTTCACCAGTAACAGTTTCGTCGCTAGCATATTCAATCATGTGTTCTACAAGTGAGCTTTCTGGTCGAATATTACGCTCTCTGCAATAGTCTGACATCCAGTCATAACACCCTTCGTAATCACCGGTGGTGGCCATCACTTTAAAGTCCGTCCAACTGTAATCTTTTTGTTCGTAAGTCTCTAAAATCGTTTTGCGAATTATCTGTCTTAATTGTCTTTTTGATAATTTCATTTTATACCTTACCATTCGTGTTAGCACCAACGATGCCAAAGATAGTTCGCATGAGTTCCCAGTATTGATCTTTTGATTTAAAGTCACCACCATGTAGACCCATCTCTACGGCCATAGCATACGTTAATTGCTCGGCTAATTCCACCATGAGGGGTGATTCGGGAAAATCGTTGTCCATCTCTCGCAAAGAAGTCATAGGAAGGTTATTCTTTCTTCGGTATTCGTCTGCTAGCATCTCGTTAGGACTCATGTCACTAGAAGGTGCACTTTTTAGAGACCTTCTTCGATCAGTTAACTTCTCATAATCGTCGATGCCACTACTCTCTCTTAAAACTTTTCGTATTGTATTTCGCAATTGTTGTTTTGTAATTTTCATGGTGCCTTCTCCTTAAAATTAAGTGGTGGAGCCGAGGGGAGTCGAACCCCTGTCCGCAGCAGTCTTAGTTTGTGTCGTTCACGTGCGTAGTTAATTATCTCGTTAATTAACAAACCTTCCAAGTATTTTCCACCAATCCCCTCTTGGCCGAGGATTCCCACCCGATACAACCGGGATAACCATTGGAGTCATTATATATCGCCTCGACTAACTGGCTAGCCTCTTGTTTCACACCGGAAGAGACACCGGCGTCGATTATGCAGCGATTGCTACGTCGAAATAATTGTTATTGTTGGCAATTATAGTTTTTTGAACTTTTAAGGATGTATCTTTCCTGCACGCACACTCCCCTTGATTCTACTCCGTCGAAACCATTGCGGCCCCATAAAATTAATTATCTGTCACTTCCAAAAAAACCTTCCCAATCTCGTGGTCGATACATTTCTGCACCTCCAACTTCAATTGCGTGATCCTTTCGTCCACCGTACTTTTCCGTATAGTATGCATCTTGCTTAGAGATAGGATCTACAGCAGGGCATACAGCAACGTATGTCGCATAAGGAAACATCTCTTGTATTTCTTCGTATGGGGTTCCGTCAGAAGATAACTGCAAGGATGACACAAGGACTGTATGGCCACGATGAAATAGTTGTATTGCAGCATTTCCTGAGCCGGGTATCATAAAAGCTTCGTCTATAGCAACCACAGAAGGAGTTCCTCCATAGATAGCAGAAACAATTCTTTGTATATCGTCGCCATGTTGCACTCTAATCGCTTCTTGCTTTTGGCCTGTGTGTGAAACTATAGAATCTGCCTCGTATCTTTCGTCAACCTTCGGCTTAAATAACAAAGCTTCTTCGCCCATGTACGAATAACGTTCGACTTGTGACAACATTCTTGTAGTCTTTCCACCAAACATGGGTCCTACGTACATTCTAAATTCGTGATTCATCTAGATCTCCGGGTGCAACTGTCCAGTCATACACGCAGTAACCGTATTCACCAGACAAATAATTACAGATACCTTCGTTTGTAAGTTCGACTTCTTCGGGTAGTTTAACGAACTGTGGAAGCACTTCTCTTTGGTCTTTCTCGTCAGAGTCCCACTGTACTCGTATTGTTCGATACTCTAGTAATCTTTCCCATGCCCGTTGTTTCCACTGTTGGATATAAAACCATTGACTCATTTTTCTTGAACCTCCATAGCTGCGTAGTGTGTTCGGTAATTATACAATTGTAATAGTAATACAAACACCATTAAGAATACAAATAATTTCATAGATTGAAACTCGTCCAGAATCGAAAAGATACCGATACAGATAAGATTCCCACCGATACCACCCAAGCCATCTCTGAACGTTGCAAGATATTTATAGTCTTCAAATATTTCTTTACTGTATTTATCCACGACGTATACGTCCCAACCGATATGTAGCACGACTGAGTTGACACAGAAGAAGATCGAGAGAAATGATTCAGTCCACAGGAACGCGAGCTGGTCGTAAAAATAAAGACATGTTGCTATGACATATAAGAAGTTCAAAAAGATAATGTTCTTATATGAGTTCTTGATATGCGTGCCCTTGAAATATGGCACTATAAGACCGCTCATGCGCATCATGATTAGATAGACTGATATGTACGTAGTAGTCCATAGCATTCCTTGTAGCTTCATCACAAGAGGCGACACCAACGCCCATGTGCACTGAATAAACAGTCCTATCATTAATTGGTCTTGCAAGAATCTATCAAAACTCTTGAAATTCTTTATCAGTTCTTTTACGTTCATGTTCGGCCTCTGGGATGTGTGTAATTAAATTCTACCACATAAATTGTAGATTTACAAAATGCTAATTACAATGATCTGTACGTACAAAGATACTGGTGTCTACATAATTAGAATTAAACAAGGAGACTGTTATGTTATGGCTATTAATTATTTCGCTGGCTTTCGGTGATAACGAACCTACGCCTCAGATTGTATACAAGCAAGAAACTGAAATAGATTTCGAAGGACTCGAAATCGAAGGTGAACTCCTCAAGCCGCACGGTGCAATCGTCCAAGAACGAAAAGGTGCAGCATTTAATCCATTGATTCAGTTACGCACAGACTTCAATCAAGAAATGAGTGAGTCTGTCAAAGCAGTAAAATAGGAGACCTGTATGTCGTCATATTCAGAATGGGTATCAGCACGTAAATTAGAATATGCTGCAGCCATTACAGAAGCATACGCTAACCGAGATGGAACTCCGACAGAGGGAACTTACGCATGGGCGTGGTCTCAGATGACTGCTGATTCTGACATTTCTGGAATTTTGCCTCCCGGAAGTGACGCTTTCTTGGAACCAAACCCTACAGGTGAAGAAGACGATATTTTGTTATTCGGAAAGTTCCTAACAGACAATCCTTCTGTTGCTGCAGCATTGAACCTTGCTGTACAAGTGATCGTAGATACAGAGGCCCAAACTGACCTCGATACAACTACGATTGTGGGAGGCGAGTATCGACAATGGAAAGGTCAAAAAGTATATACGTTCCCCAATGGGATCATCGTAGGAAAAGATTCAAAACTGATCGCATCATTCGGTGCACAAGTTTCAGGTGTTTCTGATTCTATTGGAGATGACTGCCTGATCTTCTTCGACGGTATACCCGGATCCAAAGGCTCAACAACACAAGGCACAGTCGTGTTTAATGGCGACATGGTCGTATCAGGATCGATTCAAGGTGCCGGTGGCATTGTAGTTATCGATGATGTGATTCAATTAGAAACAGGCGTGAACAATCCCGCAGGAATTGCGGTTGATGATGAAGGCAAAATCCTTCTTAGGCATCGAGGATTAGGATTTCTAGACTTCGTCGACGAAGACGAACGAATGAAAGATCTTGCAGTAGACGAAGGTAAGGTTTGGGTCGGTACACAAAATACAAACTCTTCACGTTGGGGTACGACACTAATACCAAACGGTAATTTCTCTTTAGTCACAGCTGTATCAGAAAACGGATCTGTTGTAGAATACCCTTCAGGTGTCGTCACAATCGGGTCTACATCAAGAGAAGTGTCATTTCTCACGAATGGGGATGTCATAGATTACGGAGTCGTATCCTTCGATGCATCCAATGGCACTGGATTTATCATGCCGGCTGTTCCTATCGAATCTGAAAGATACGTTGTCACTATTAGGATAGCTTCGTCTACAACAAATATCGATGCAAGTGCGCTACATCCGGATTTTGGATCAGCTTACGGAGCATATTTCTTCTTCAATGAAACTTCTGATGACGAACTTGACGGAGTTCAGCACATCCATCATCTGAACGGAACAATTACTGGTACGAACACTATCGAGTCCAACGTTTCTGTCCATAGCGCAAACACACAAGAGAACAGAATCAACGTAATCAGTG
>Ga0255759_10006141_pt1 | contig 10195 bp, 6 predicted proteins | sample 101ome_20_FD_179959 | JGI IMG/M metagenome (GOLD analysis project Ga0255759, IMG submission 179959) | Coastal salt marsh microbial communities from the Groves Creek Marsh, Skidaway Island, Georgia - 101404AT metaG (version 2) | ecosystem: Environmental > Aquatic > Marine > Intertidal zone > Salt...
GAGTTACGCGCGCCTATCTCCGCTTGCGTTTTGGCTTTTGGTGGGAACGAAACCGGTGGAGTTTTTCATCGTCGACGTGAGCGATCGAAACGAAAACTCAGACTTGGTTCGAGCGTTGCAAAGACGATTTATAAGCGAAGAGAAAGAGGAGGAAGCTAACGTTAACAGAAACAAGTCTTTATATTACGTGCGAATGGATTTGAGCGAAGTTCAGTTGCTCCTAAGAAACAGAAACTCGCCATCTTCCGCGTCGTCGACATTTCGTAAGCGGTATCCGAGAACGAAAACTCCCGGTTTGCGAAGTAACTTGATATTCGTCTCGCCTCACGGCAAACACGCCGCACAAGCTGCTGCGCAAGCCTCGAGTCTGGGCTTTTCTCGATGTAGCACAGTCGTCGGGGGAATGGTGTCGTTGATTCCATTGTTAGACTCGGACATGAAATCGTTACTATCCGAGGAAGACGTTTCCTTATCCCGCGATGCGTTTATGACTTTATTGGAAAGCACGCACCTTCTTTCCAGCGGTGGCGCAGTCATCATAGACATACGAAGGTACGACGAAAGAGTGTACTATGGATCCGTCAGAGGCACAGTGCACATGCTCGTCGACCACATTCCAAAAGCGCTGTTGCTAGGCGACGAGGATTGGTTCCGTTCGTTTCGATTCCCGAAACCGAAACCAGAAACGTTTGTCGTTTTGTTAACGAGTTCTTCTTCGAGAGCGAACTGGGCGAGACAAGTCTTCAGCGACGCCGGCGTGACGAACGTGAAAACGTACTCGGTCGAAAACGGTTTCGCATGGGCGCAACATTCCAGATGTACGAAATACGAAATGTTCGAGGAAGGCGAGAAACCGCCTGAGATTATGGATTTGGGGAATAACCTGCCGTTTTCTCGAGCCAAAGGCGAGGGCGAGTTGCGGATCGAAAACGTGTTGGTGAGTTGATTGAAGTTCGTTACTTTAACAGAACATGAAGAAGAAGTAATAGCAGTAATAGTAATGATAGTAACGATAGTAGTGGTTTAGTTTAGAAGCAGTAGGAGCAGCGGCAGTTTGTAATCATTATTCGATAATACGAAAATCTCGAGATTTTTTGTTACTCTCACCAACTCACCAACGTCTCGAGAGAAAAGGAGAAAAAACCTTCTCGCCACATCATTCTTTTCACTCTCTCTCGTTGACAACAAAACAAGAGGAAGAAGGCACGAAAATGACTTCATCGGGGAGCAACATTTCGATGATGTCCTCGTCTTCGAGGACGACTATGATGCTGGGAACACAAAATCATCGTCGTCGCGATCATCAACAGAAGAATAAGAATAAGAAGAAACCCAATGGCCTCGAGAGGTTGAATTATTTCACCAACCCGACGGGAAGAAATAGTGATTACAGTAATAAAGCGTTAGAATCGAACAATTCTTCTTTCTCCCTGAATACTTTGCAAGAAAACGCGGAAAAGTTTGTGAAGCACGTGAAATCTTATCGAATCACCCGAGTAGAAGAAGTTGAAGGTGAAGAAGAAGAAGGAAAGGAGAAGAAAAATTCGGCGATGATGAGAGCTTCAACAACAGCAAAGAATAATAGCACGACGACGATGACGACGAGAAGAAGAAGAAGAAAAAATGACATTGAAATAGTAGAAGATATTATTGAAGGAGACGAGGACAATAATGAAGAGGAAAATTATACGCTCGTGTGCGCACAAACGTACGAAACCGATCGAGAAACGAGAGACTTAGTATCCATGGAAATAGCGCAGAAAGGAGTGCTGCTCGGGTCGTTGATGATGGAGAAAGTGTTGGAGCGAGGCTGGTGGGACGACGCGATGGACGAGTCTTCAGCCAGAACCGCCTTGGATGCATCTCCAGCGTTAGAATTCCAAGCGTTAAAAAGACAACAGAGAAGAGATTTAAACGCAACTGTTCGTCAAGCAATTGAAGAAGAGTTGGGAACGACTATCGATTTCAAAACGCTCGTGAAGAACGTCATCGAGAAGGTTTTCAAAGAAGCCTCAGGGGTGTTACCAAATGAAATACTCTTGACGCAAAGAATGTCAGATGAGATTGTCAGGGACGCGTTGGCTTCTCCGAAAGTTAGTTTGTACAAGAACACGCTTCTATATTTGTCGGAAAACGAGGAGGAGTTTGCCATCTCGTCTTCGAGAAGAGATTTTAGCATCCAAGCCGAGTTCGAAGCCAAAAGAGTTTCGTCGACAAATAATAATGATTTGCACCCTTTAGCGGTGGTAACGTTATCGATTATCGAAGATATGTCCGTTTCGATTTCAGAAGGCATTACGAAAGCCGTGTTATCGACGAACGCATTTGGTCTCGTCTCAAACTTGAAATCTTCGAGAGTTTTGAACAAGTTTCGCAACCAACAGAGATTTTCAAAGTTTCTCTTCGATAACTATCGGGACGTGGAGAATATTTTCTCGGATAGGTTTGAGTTGTACGGATATTACGCGGAAACTGATCAATTGATCAAACGAACTCTGTTTATGCAAAGAGTCAACGAGTTGGAGAAATTAAGAGGTTTACGATACCTCGTTTCCATCGTTCTCGAGGCGTTGGATGTTTTCGTGCCTATTTTGTTTCAGGCGTGGCGAAACGCGACTAAAGTAGCCACCTACCTCCTCGTAGTAGTATTGGGAAGGAGCATTGGGTTAGTTTATCGAGGAATCAAGGACGTAGTGGACGATTCGAGAAATCGAAATAGCGCCTTTTAATACGATCATATCCATGACTTTATTTTAGTATCATTTATGAATCTTTTTCAGCTCTCTTCTCGAGTATATTAGTATTACAATATCATCTCACAGCCCGGCGACCGAGTGCTAGAGACTTTTATTCTTATTCGTTTTTCGTTTTATTATGTCTTCTTTCCTTTTCCTACTGTATTATTGCAAATTGAACATCCGTCTCGCCAGGTTTCTTTGAATCGACCAAGAGTCAGTCCCAACGTCTACGTTCGCTTGAGAGTTCATGGACGTCTTCGCGATGTCCACTTGTAAAGCGAGCTCGTTATTTCTGTGACGCACAGTCGTGATGTCCCCGATTTGATCGGCAGTGCCCATATCTTTCACGAATTTCATAAATTGAATGAAAATACCCGGCAATGTGCGGTAACTCGCATAGTTTATGCCAAACTTTGCCGCCTCTTCTTTGACAATTTTCGCGATGGCTGGGTAGTGGACGAAGCAAATCGCCGGGAACAAATGGTGCTCCACTTGCAAATTTAACCCACCGGTGAAAAAGTTTCCGATTCTTCCTCCCCAATCAGCGGATGTGACTAATTGCTGGACGCCCCAATCTCTTTCCCAAGCTTCACCGCCGGTATCTTCCGGAACTTTCGCTTCTGCAACGTTGTGAGAAACGGCAAAAGTGCACGCCAGCACCATACCTTGGACGGCAACAAACGAAGCAATACCGGCGAGAACAGCAGACGTGGCGTGATTCGCTAACGGCGCCAAAAGCAAACCAAAGTGCGCAATTTTACCGATAACCACAGTGGATAACTCTAGAGCAGTCGCGCCGTGCAACTTTGCGCCTTCAGTGTCTTTCGTAAACAAACCGACAATATCGCCAACTTGAAACGCGACTTGCATCAACGGAAACGCGAGAAACAAATACAAGTGTTGAAATTTATGAAACCACTTTCTTTCTCTTCTAGCATCAAAGCGTAACAACGGCATCGCCGTGAAGACATCTTGATCTAAAGCGTTATCGTTGCAGTGGATGTGATGCGAAACTTGGTGGTGGTACCTCCACATCAACGAAGATCCGCCGATTAAATCGTCTGTCAAGCCTAACAAGTTGTTGACGACTGGAGACGGACTCATAGCACCGTGGTTGGCGCAATGTTGGATGGTCAAACCGATCCATGCGCCGGAAAGTCCGAGCAACGCGCCAGCTAACACCGAAGGAAACGCGTAATAAATTGAGTACGCGAACACGGCAAAACCCAAAATCACGCACGTGGCAAAGTCCCCTCCTTGTCTGTGCTTGTTCTTACCTTCCTCAGGAAACAATTCCGTGCGAACTCTTGTTCTAATCGAGTTATATAACGGTGAATCGTTCGGTCTCGGCGACTTTGGCACCGCGTCGACTGGGAAATCTTTCAATACCGGGAGCATGCGAAACCTCGCCACTGCGACTTCTGGTCTCAAGTGATAGGACTCCAACAACGCCGTCGAGTCTCTCCCGATGGCTAAATTCAGCAACCAGTTTCCTCCGGGATGTTTCTCAAAAAACGGATCCAAATCGTACGCCACGTCTCTGTATATCGTCCACCTTTTATCCTTCCACTTTGGATCTGTCCACGGGTCCTCTTTCCCCGGTAAAGCCACGTCCGGTCTCGGCGCTTCCACTTTGCCAAAGATGCCCGGGATTGCGACCGCGGCGTTTTTCAAAGACGCGCGTCCTCTCTTTTGTTGTTGTTGTTGTTGTTTTTTTCCGAGCGGAAAGTAGGCACTGCTGCCGTTGAGAATCACTTTAGACTTTGAGGAGGAGGAGGAGGAGGAGGAGGAGGACGACGATGGTGACGTCCTGAAGAGGACGCTCGTTCTGGTTCTGCTCGTCGTCGTCGACGATCCTTTGTTATTGATCGATACAGAGCGACGACTGAAAAGAGATGCGCTGCTGCTGCTGTTGCTCATCATCATCATCGTAATCGTCGTCGAAAGTGAGATGACTTGAGATGGATAAAGAAAAAGAATTTCGTGGCGCGCGTTATGTGCGGGGGACTTTGACTCTCTCTCGCTTCTTCTTCGAATTTTTTTTGTTTCGTGGTGGTGGACAAAAGGAGGTATATGTCATATACGAAAGAGATTTTTCGCACTCATTTCGAAAGGATCTCTCTCTCTGTTTCTCTCTCTCATTCTTCTCTCATCTCTTTCTTTCTCTTTCTCTCGCATACGAGTACAAACAAACAAAAAAAATGGGCTTTTGAACTCTTTCACCTCCCGCATAAAAAAACATATAAGAGAGGGACGCGTGTGCGTATCGATCCTCCGTTCTCGTCTTTCTGCGTCGCGGAGAGAAAAGAGAGAGAGAGAGAAAGAGAGGGTAAAGATAATAGAGAGCGTGCGCATCGGGGTGCACGAGAGTCAGAGAGAGAGAGAGAGAGAGAGAGAGAGAGAGAGAGAGTAGGAAATAGAGGGAAAAAGAAACGCATCATCGAGTACTCGTACACGAGAGAACAAAAAAGGAAAAAATGACGACGACGAGTGCAACTATGAGAAGCGTTATCGCGGACAGACTCTTCTCCTCGACGATGTGTTCGTCGTCGTCATCGTCGCCTACTCGGAGAACAATGAGATCACACGCGCAGAGGTCGATGAAGGTAGCGATGAGGAGTGGTGAGACCTCATCGAGTGAAAGAGCGAGAGGAACTGCTTCTGGTTCGGGAACCAGCGCGAAGAAAAACGTATCAACTTATCTCTCTTCTTCGTCTTCTCGAAGTGCTCGTCATCAACATCGCAATCAGTTTTTTGAACGCACAAGTTTAGCAGCCGCAACAAATGCAACGGGAAAGAACAACACCAAGAGTAGCAAAAGACGATCATCGATCAAAGCGAGAGCTTTGTTCGATCCGTTAAAGTTTGATCCAGACCGAGTCTCCGTATCTTTCTGCGAAGACTCAGTGCTGAATGACTCACCCACTTCGTTGTTGAAACCCAGAAGATACACTTTGACGCACAACGATTTGACGAGACATTTAACGCTATCGGTCTCAAAAGAGTTCAACGAAACGCAAACGAGCATTTGGTACACGAAATTATTGAGAGACGAAGTTCTAGCGGAATGGCGATCGGATGGATTGCACGTGTTTTGTCAAGTCTCGGCGGACGGCGCGTGGTGGATCCGCTGGGCGGCGCCGCTCAGAGCGATTGTGTTTAGACAAAAACTCCCGTTAGTTTTGGATACTTTGCGGTACGCCGAAAGAAATTTGTTTGAGAAACATCCAGAGTTACTAGAAACTCCAGTATACGTAAACTTTAGTTCAGTAGAATCAGCGAGAAAGAACCGAGGAGGGAGCGACAAAGAGTATTGGGGACTGCTGAAGCACGCGGGTGGGAAAAACGAGTTGCGATTGAAAGTGAATGAAAGTAGCGACGATGGAAATGCATCGTTGTCATCGTCGTTAGGAGAAGGAGCAACTGTAGCGGTTCAAGATGATTTGGAAACTATGTTGGAGCTTTCGCGAGCCAGAGCGGAGAAAGACGCCGTTTCGCCTCAATATCAGCGAGAAGAGTTTGAGTTACCTTTGAACACTGCGAGCAGCGATCCAGTAGTGAACGAGGGAGAGAAGGAAAACATAGCGAGCAGCAAGCCCCGATGATAATAATAGTAATGCTAATTTAATAATAACAGTGATAATAATGATTACAGCAAAGTTCTATACTAAAAAATTTAAGTTTACTAACTTGTGGCGAGGGCGCGAGTATCGTAAGCGAGCAAGCGTCGTCGCAAACACACCCACGAGCGAGCGTCGCCGCAAACACACCCACGAGCGAGCGTCGCCGCAAACACACTCACTTTCCAGCAGCTGCCTCCGCCATCTCTTTCTCTTTCCGTTTTTTCGCTCTCTGCCGAGCTTTCGCGGAAAGTTTATGCTTGTGCCCCTGTTTCTTTTTCACTCCTCCTACTATACCTTTTTCCCTGTCTTCTATGTTTTTAATGCCTACGTGCGTTTTCGCAGTGTGGTGCTCCCAAGGTTGCGCATGGGTGATCTCGATGTGTTTCCCGTCTAAATAGTTGTGCGGGTGTTGATTGCAATTTCTCACCACATATCTCGCCGTCTCTTTCTTCTCGAACGTCAGAAATGCGTACCCTTTGCTCTCGTTCGTGTCCGCGTGTGTGCTATGCCATATTCGGACTATTTTCCCGTGCGGCTCGAAAAGTTCTCGAAGTTGCGCTTCTGTGCAAGATTTCGGGAGATATTTTAAGTACACCTCTCTCTTATCCGCGAAGTCCGAAGCTGAACGACCCATTTTTATGTGTTAATGCAAACACCAACTAACTTTGGAGCACTGTAAGGGCAGGCTCGACGCTCTCTTGCTTCTTTCGCTCGCGGGGCCCGAAAAAAAAGAAGAAGAAAAAGCTAAATCCTAAATCGCAACAAATTTTTACGGGTAAACAGCGCTCCTGTCAATCACATCTTGCGAAGATCAAACTTCCGATTAAAGTTTGAGTTTGCATCACAAACGATTACAATGGCGCCGTACATGGGAAGCATCTCCAAACCGGAGAACGCATTGAAACGAGCGGTAGGTTTTACGATTTTCTTTTAAAAGTGGCGGTGCCAAATCCCATTTTTTGCCTGCGCTGGTTTCTTTCGCGCTTTTGTTTGAGATTGTAAAAGCCATTACTGTGCAAAGCAGCCCGCGCTCTTCTCAAAACTTTGAGGAACCTGTCGCGTTCGACGCGCTGCGGGTGTTTTCAATCTGTCTCTCTCTCTTTTTTTTCTGTTGCATCTTACGGATGTGTGCTCGTGCACCGATGCAAAAAGACTCACTCGAACATCGTTTCTTCCTCTCTTTCAATCAAAACATAACAGGAGGAGCTCATCAATGTTGGTCAACCTTTGTCGGCGCTGCAAGCGTTGCACGATGTCGTTACATCTCGAAGACACCGAACGTGGTCGAAACCTTTGGAGGAAATCATGTTCAAATACGTTGAATTATGCGTGGACTTGAAGAAAGGACGTTTGGCCAAAGACGGGTTGATTCAATATCGCATAGCGTGTCAACAAGTAAACGTACAGAGTTTGGAGGATGTCCTGAAGAAGTTTCTCGAATTGGCGACGAATAAAGTGGAAGAAGCGCTAGTCGCTGCTGGAGGTTCTGCGGATGAGTTGATGCAAATCGAGGATTTAGAGTTAGAGCACACTCCGGAACAAGTCATGTTGAAAGCGTACACGATGTCGCCGGAGCAGTTAGAAGCCGAAGAAGACGTTGAGTCGCCGACGCCATGGTTCAAGTTCCTGTGGGAAACGTACAGAAATTGCTTGGAAATCTTACGAAACAACAACAAGATGGAAGCGTTGTATCAGTTGGTGGCTACAGAAGCGTTCAATTTTTGCATCAAGTACAAGAGAAACTCGGAGTTTAGACGATTGTGCGAAAACTTGCGCTCGCATCTCAACAATCTTTTGAAATACAAAGACCAGCGAGATAGACCAGATTTGAATTCAAGAGAAACGCAGGATATTCTGTTGGACATTCGTTTCCAGCAACTCGAGGCGAGTTCGCAGTTGGGAATGTGGAACGAAGCATTTCGATCGGTTGAAGACATTCATGGGTTGATGTTTCTTTTGAAGCGCTCACCTAGACCGACGTTGATGTCATCTTACTTTGCCGCGTTGACAAAGGTATTTTTCGTTTCGCAAAACTATCTCTGCAATGCTTACGCGTGGATCAAGCTGTACAACTTATCGAAAGGATATTTGAAGAACTTGACGGACGAGGATTTGAAGTCATTAGCGTCTGCTGTCGTCTTGTCCGCCATGTGCATTCCGCCTTACGAGAGAACGCCCTTAGGGAACACCGATTTGGAAGCGAGGCACGAACGAGACGCCAGATTAGCCTCGCTCTTGGGATACCAATTAGAAAGTATGCAAGAAGCGAAGAATATCATGTCCAGAGAATTGATCATCAATGAAATCAAGCGCTCGGGAATGATTGATAACTGCGCCGAGGAAGTCAGAGATTTGTTCAAGATCTTGGAAGACGGTTTTCATCCGCTCGACTTGTGCCTAAAAGCCGAGTCGAAGTTGAAAGCGTTAGAGTCGGTCACGTTTAAACTCTCCGCTGAAGTCTCCGTTAAATCCATCGAAGTTTCCGATTTCATTCCTTTGTTAAAAACTGTGTCCGTTTTGCGAATGTTCAATCAGCAATCGAAGGTGTACCGAACGTTGAAGCTCGACAGAGCGAAGAACTTGGTCCCATTTCTTCCGTATTACGAAGTTGAATTGGAGCTTGTTCGGGCCGTGAAGGCAGGGTATTTATCCTTACGAATCGATCACCAACAACAAATGATTGTTTTCGTGGGTGATGACATCCAAGAAAAGTCAGTTGACGATTATCTCGTCAGAGTTGCGACGACACTTCGCGATGCCTGCCGCATGTTAACGCCGTCTACGACGGCAGCTTCTGATTTGGACTCGATGAAACGCAAGCGCATAGAAAACGCGGAAGCGATTCGAAGCGCTGTCGAGCAAGAGCACAAGCGAGCTTTGGCCAGGAAAGTTATCATTGAAAGACGCAAAGAAGAAGCTGAACGTCTACTTGCAGAGCAAGAGAAGGAAGAAGAGGAGAGACGATTTGCGGCTCAACGCGCTCACGAAGCGGCTGAAGCTAAACGCCTCGAATTGGAGTCTCGTCAAAGAGAAGAGAAACGCATTCGCGCCGAAATGGAGGAAAAAGAGAAGGAAGAAGCGTTGGCGTTGCTCGCTGAGCAAGAGAAGAAGAAAGGGAAGAAGATTTCCATCAAATTGGAAGAAGGTCAAACTTTGGACAAAAGAATTTTGATGGAAACTGCAATCAAAGAACAAATCTCCGAGCGTCAACAGATGGAAAAGAAACTGTTGAAGGTTGCCAAAACCATGGATCACTTGGAAAGAGCCAAGAGAGAAGAGATGGTGCCGTTGATTGAGCAGGCGTACGAGGGGCGAAAAGTTGACGACGAAAAGTTTTTCCACGAGCAGCAAAAATTGTTGGCCGAAAGAACGAAAGCAAAGTGGGAGCAAGACATCATCGAGAAGAAGAGATTGCAAAAGATGGCAGAGACTCAAGCGGCATTCAAAGCTGCAATTATGTTGAGGCGTGCGGATGAAATTGCCGCGGCGCAAGCTGAGCGAGAACGCAAATTAGAAGAGCAAAAGGAGCAACGCAAAGTTGAGCGCGAGATCAAGCGAAGAAAGGCATACATTCGTCGTCTCCAAGAAATGGAATTGGAGGCGAAGGATAAAGCCGAAGCTTTGGAACGCAAGAAGGCTGAAGCTGAGCGAGAAGCTGAGGAAGCGCGAAGACCGTCGAGCAGAGGTGGCGGGGATTCGGACAGAGGAGGTGGATTCGTTCCGCCACATCTTCGAGGTGATCGACGTGACAGTAGAGAAGACCGCGACGACCGCTCTAGCGGAAGTCGATGGGGCCGAGGTGGTGGTAGAGATGACGACAGGCCGCCGAGTCGA
>Ga0255759_10006155_pt1 | contig 10181 bp, 10 predicted proteins | sample 101ome_20_FD_179959 | JGI IMG/M metagenome (GOLD analysis project Ga0255759, IMG submission 179959) | Coastal salt marsh microbial communities from the Groves Creek Marsh, Skidaway Island, Georgia - 101404AT metaG (version 2) | ecosystem: Environmental > Aquatic > Marine > Intertidal zone >...
TCTTTATTGGAAACTTTAATTTTTATTGGATTAATTTTTTTAATACCATTTTATTTTTATGAATTATACACTGGGCAATATTTACAAATTAACATTCCTGTTATTTTAACAATTGGTTATGTTGTTTTGTTTGCTGGAATTGGAGCATATATTTTTTGGATTGGTGCAATACAATTAATTGGTCCATCTAGATCAGGAATATTTCTTCATTTGATGCCAGTATTTAGTTCTTTGATGGCAATATTTTTAATAGGTGAGCGATTAGCAAATTTTCATATTGTAGGAGCATTATTTATTTTGACGGGCATTATTGTTTCAACTAAATACAAATAATGTTTTTATATCAAAAATTACAAGACCTTGGTTCACCCATAAAAGTTGCTTTTGTTGGATGTGGAAAGTTTATATCAATGTTTCTATCTCAATATAATCAATTAAAAAAAATAAAAATTGATACTATAATTGATCTTGATATTGAGCGTGCAAAAAAAAATTGTAGCAAAAGTGGTTTAACAACTTCTACTATTGATGACATTAATTTTGTTAAATCTTTAGACGAAGCTATTGACCGAGATATCGATATATTTATTGAAGCTACTGGCAATCCTATCGTTGGAACCATTCATGCTGAAAAAATTATAAATAAAGGGAAGCATGTTATTTTAGTAAATGTTGAAGCTGATGTAACATGTGGCAAATATTTATCTGATCTAGCTATTAAAAATAATGTTATTTGTTCTATGGCATATGGAGATCAGCCTTCATTAATTATGGAACAAGTAGAATGGGCAAAACTTAATGGTTTTCATGTCACATGTGCAGGAAAGGGGACAAAGTATCATCCCACTTTTGAATATTCTACGCCAGACACAGTTTGGGATCATTATGGGTTAACAAAGGAAAAAGCTGAAGTTGAGTCTGGAATGAATCCAAAAATGTTCAACTCTTTTACTTGTGGAGATAAGAGTGCAATCGAGATGGCAGCAGTAAGTAATGCCTCAAACTTAAAATGTCCTGACAATGGTTTAACTTTTCCTTCAATTGGAGTTTATGATATTGCAAAAAAATTAATTCCAAAGACTTCAGGTGGCTTGATAGATCATGACGGTCAAGTCGAAGTCATTTCAAGTATTGATGCTGATAAAAAAGATATTCCAAATGACTTAAGATGGGGTGTTTACATTGTGATTAAAGGACAAAATCAATATGTTCAAAATTGTTTTAAAGATTACGGAATGGTTACAGATGACTCAGGACAATTTTCTGCAATTTGGAGACCTTATCACTATATCGGTTTAGAGTTAGCTCAGTCTATTTATTCTATAGCTTTAGAAAATAAACCAACAGGATCTACAAAATTTTATAATGCTGAGGTAGCTTCATATGCAAAAAAAGATTTAAAGACAGGCGAAAAATTAGACGGTGAAGGCGGCTTCTGCGCAAGAGGAAGATTAACGACTTCGTCAAAGTCAAAAAGTTTAAAAATTTTACCTCTTGGATTATCTGATGGAGCGGTCCTAAAAAAAGATATTAAAAAAGATGAAATTATTTCACTTGATGATGTTAAATTGAGTTTGCCAAAAACTGTTCTAGATGCAAGAGAATATCAATACAATTTAATTGATTAACCAAGCTTACCTAATATTGGAAACCAGTCTAAAAGATAATAACCTAGAGTTTGTAATTTCCCTGTAACAATTAAAACTCCAGTTATAAGTAAAATGTAACCACTTATTTTTTGAATTTTAATAATATGCATTCTTGTTTTCTTTGAAAAAATTAAAAATTTAGTAATAAACAAGCCTGACAAAATAAAAGGAATTGCCAAACCAATTGAATAAATTGATAATAAAATTATCCCTTTTGTTATTGTAGTTTCTAATGATGCAAGTGCCAAAACAGAGCCTAGTATTGGGCCAATGCATGGTGACCATCCAAATCCAAATCCAATCCCAACTAAAAAAGACATGTAAGGTTTTGTTATTTGATTATGAAAATGATATTTTAATTCCTGATTTAGTAGCCTTAATTGCAAAAGCCCAATCATGTTTAGGCTAAAAAAGATAATAACTATTCCAACAAAATAAGTAAAAAATGTTGAATACTTAAATATTAAAGATCCAAAAAAAGTAGCTGTTGCGCCCAATGAAATAAAAACAACTGAAAAACCCAGAGTAAATAAAAGTGTCTCCTTAAATATAAAATTTTTTTTTTTATCTTCTAGATTTTCAAGAGTAGTTCCGTTTATAAAAGATATGTAGCCAGGTATTAATGGTAATACGCAAGGTGATAAAAAACTCACAAAACCTGCAAAAAAAGATAAGAAATATAAACTCATTAAATTCCTAAAATTTTATCTAATTCACCCTTATTATCAAGTTCATGAATATAATCGCAGTCTCCAATATGAGTATCATCTAAAAAAATTTGAGGAACAGTTTTTGCACCATTTGATTTTTTACTCATTTCATCAAATTTTTCTGGCTCTTCAGATAAATCGATTTCCTTGAAATCTATATTTTTACCTTTAAGTAACTGCTTAGCTCTTATGCAGAATGGACAATATGGGGTAGTATAAATTTTTACTTTTTTCATCTAAGGTTATACAAGTCTATTTAATGAAAAATTCAAAATCTTCAAATAAGAGTTTTGGTTTGGTTTTTGGTTTTGTTTTTATTCTGTTTTTTTTACATAACTTAATAAAATATAAAGAGCTAAATATATATTTTTTTATATTGTCAGTATTTTTCTTATTGTTTGCATTTATTTATCCTAAAATTTTTGGCCCGTTTAACAAGATTTGGATCAAATTTGGCAATTTATTAGGAAAAATTACAGCGCCAATAGTCATGTTTTTGATTTATTTTACTGTAATATTTATTACTTCCATTATTTTAAAAATTTTTAATAAAGATATTCTAGACTTAAATATAAATAAAACCTCAAAATCATTTTGGAAATTAAAAGATAAGAAACTGGGTGATATGAGTAAACAATTTTAAAACATGAAATTATTTTTAATTGAGTTTTGGGATTTCTTAAAAGTTAGAAAAAAATATTGGTTATTACCAATTTTAATAGTTTTAGTTTTATTCGGAGCACTAATTGTGCTTACACAAGGTACCGCCGTTGCCCCTTTTATCTACACAATATTTTAATAGGTATTTTGATTGACTTATATATTAGGCATATCTGCTTTTTATCACGATAGTTCGGCTGCTTTGATAAAAGATGGAAAAATAATTTCTGCTGTACAAGAAGAAAGATTTACAAGAGTTAAACATGATAGCTCATTTCCTAAAGAGTCTATAAAGTACATACTTAAAAATTCAGACATTAAGTTAAGTGATATTAATTCTATTGTATTCTATGAAAAACCCTTTTTAAAATTTGAGAGATTGTTAGAAACCTATATTGCTTTTGCACCAAAAGGTTTTAGATCATTTGCAGCCTCAATGCCTCTATGGTTAAGAGAAAAATTATTTCAAAAGGATATGATCTTTAAAGAACTTAAAAATATAGATCAGTCATTTGATGATATAAAAAAACTAAAATTTTCAGAACATCATATGAGCCATGCGGCAAGCGCTTATTATCCAAGTCCATACGATGAAGCATTAGTATTAACTTTAGATGGTGTTGGAGAGTGGTCTACAACTACAATTGGTATAGGAAAAAAAAATAAAATTGAAATTTTAAAAGAAATTCATTTTCCTCATTCACTTGGACTTCTCTATAGTGCTTTTACATATTACCTTGGCTTCAAGGTCAACTCAGGTGAGCATAAGGTAATGGGTCTAGCACCTTATGGAACTCCAAAATACAAAAATATAATTTTAGACAATTTAATAATAGTTAAAGAAGACGGTTCATTCAAAATGAATATGAAATATTTTGATTTTGCTACCGATCTTAAAATGACTCATAAAAAGTTTGATGATTTGTTTGGACAAAAAAGACGAAACCCTGAGGTTAATTTATTAACCGAGTTTCATATGGATATAGCTTCATCGTTGCAAGCCGTAATAGAGGAAATTGTTTTAAAAATTACCACCAAAATAAAAGAGGAATATAAAATTGAGAATTTATGTATGTCAGGAGGTGTTGCGCTAAACTGTGTTGCAAATGGAAAAATAATTAAAAATAAAATTTTTGAAAATATATGGATACAACCTGCATCAGGTGATGCGGGAGGATCATTAGGTGCTGCCCTAGCTTATTGGCACAATGAGTTAAATAATCACAAGATTAATTCAAAGGACGCAATGCAAGGTTCATATTTAGGACCAAGTTATGAAAGCAATTATATTGAAAAAGAATTGAATAGAATTGGTGCAAACTTTCAAAAATATACAAATGACGAGCTTTTAGATTTGATAGCTAATGAACTTGCAAATGAAAAAGCTATAGGATGGTTCCAAGGTCGAATGGAGTTTGGTCCTAGAGCTTTGGGAGCCAGATCAATTATTGCAGATCCTAGGTCAGATAAAATGCAAAAAAATTTGAATTTAAAAGTAAAATTTAGAGAAAGCTTTAGACCTTTTGCACCTGCGGTTTTAAGAGAGAAGGTTAGTGATTATTTTAACATTGATCAAGATAGCCCATATATGCTTTTAGTTTCTGATGTACATGAAAGAATTAAAATAAAAATGAGTGAAGAGGATAAAAAACTTTTTGGAATAGAAAAATTAAATATTAAAAGATCAAGTATTCCCGCAGTAACCCACGTAGACTATTCTGCTAGAATTCAAACAGTCCATCAAGAGACGAATAGAAAATTTTATGATTTAATAAAAAAATTTTACGAAAAGACAAATTGTGCCGTTTTAATTAATACATCTTTTAATGTGAGAGGAGAGCCAATAGTTAATACGCCAGAAGATGCTTTTAGATGTTTTATGGGTACAAATTTAGATCTACTTGTTATCGAGGATTTTATCTTATTTAAAGACAAGCAAAATAAAGATTTACTTTTAGATTATAAAAATAAGTTCGAACTTGATTAATTATCAAACGCGCATCTAAATCCAATATAAATCACATAAAAGTCAGAAGGTTTATACTGAACGCCTGTTACCCGTGTTTTATAAGCTCCATACCACCATGATGCACCAGCGGTTAGTGACTCACTTCCATTTTGATCATTAATCCATTCCCAGACATTGCCTCCCATAGCAACTAATCCATTGATACCTTCCGGTAAAGATGTGACATCAACATGTTTATCAAAATTTAAAATTCCTTGTGAATTTAAACCTTCAGCCTTATTACCGCTTGGATAAGTATAGGTTTTTCCTTTATTGTATTTTTTTGAATTTAAAACTTGCGTGTAAGCTGCAAGTTTCCACTCCTCGAATGTTGGAAGTCTACCACCTTTATCTCTACAATATTTTTCAGACTCAAATCGATTTAGGTGTGCTGCAGGCTCAAGATCACTCTCAGGTTTTTTTCCAAAAGGTGTTTTATAGTTCCATCCAGATCTTTTTTCCCATCCTGCTCCCCATTCATATCCTCCACCATTTTTTTCCGCCAAGGTAATAATATTATTTTTTGAAGCATATTCAGAAAATTCTTTAATGGTAATTTCGTATTTATTAATACTAAATTTACCGAGATTAATTTTTGGGTTCTCAAATGCGTTTGAGATTGTGGATAACAAGATAAAACAAATAATGTTTATTATTAATTTCATAGTAATTGTGACTATAAATATATGAGTAATTTTAAAAGTGTCAAAAAATTTATGGAAACTTTTGGTCAGGAAGTAAAAAATAAGGCTGAATTTCCGAGTGAAAAAATTCAAGATTTACGCATTAGTCTTATAGAAGAAGAGTTATCTGAGTTAAAAGAGGCTATAGAAAATAAAGATATCAAAGAAGTTGCAGATGCACTTACAGACATACTCTATGTTACATATGGTGCTGGACATGCTTTTGGTATCGATCTTGACAAATGTTTTGATGAAGTACAAAGCTCAAATATGAGCAAGCTTGACGAGAATGGAAAACCAATATTTAATGATTTTGGCAAAGTATTAAAGGGTCCAAATTATTTCAAACCAAACTTGGAGAAATTTGTTAAATGAAAGAATATAAAATTGCATCAATTGCAGGTGATGGAATTGGAAAAGAAGTAGTTCCAGAGGGAATAAAGATTTTAAAAGAAGTTGCAAAACAACATCAATTTAAACTTACCATTGAAGAATATGATTTTGCTTCTTGTGATTATTATAAAAAACATGGAAAAATGCTTCCAGATGACTGGCAAGAAAAATTAAAAAAACATGATGCTATATTCTTTGGGGCTGTAGGAGATCCTGATAGATTACCAGATCATATTTCTTTATGGGGCTCTTTATTAAAATTTAGAAGAGATTTTGACCAATATATCAATTTAAGACCAGTAAAGCTAATGCCAGGTGTTCCTTGTCCTTTAGCAAATAAAAATCCAGGGGATATTGACATGATGATTGTGCGTGAAAACACAGAGGGTGAGTATTCTTCAGTAGGTGGAAGAATGTATCAAGGAACAGATAGAGAAATTGTTGTTCAAGAAACAGTAATGTCAAAAGTTGGAATAGATAGAGTGCAAAAATTTGCTTTTGAATTAGCAAAAACAAGATCTAGAAAAAAATTAACTAGCGCAACAAAATCAAACGGTATCTCAATTACAATGCCATATTGGGATGAAAGATTTGAAGAAAATAAAAAAGCTTTTCCAGATGTAGAAACTGATCAATATCATATTGATATTTTAACAGCACGATTTGTACTAACTCCAGAATGGTTTGATGTTGTGGTTGGATCAAATTTATTTGGAGATATATTGTCAGATCTTGGCCCAGCTTGTACTGGAACAATCGGAATTGCACCATCTGGAAATATTAATCCTGAAAATAAATTTCCGTCATTATTTGAACCGGTACACGGATCTGCACCTGATATTGCAGGTAAAGGAATTGCTAATCCAATTGGTCAAATTTGGTCAGGCGCTATGATGTTAGAATATTTAGGAGAAAAAGAAGCCTCCACTAGAGTTGTCGAGGCTATAGAGAAATCATTGGCAGATAAAAAAAATCGGACAAAAGATTTAGGTGGAGAAGCATCAACTATATCTTGTGGAAATTCAATATTGAATAATTTTTGATTATTTTTTTTAGTTAAAATCAAATACAATATTTTCAGAGTTTTTAGAGAAGTGATGAACACTATTTTTTTCAAAAGTTTTTATAATATCTTTGGGTAAATCAATATTTTCAGTTTTTTCTATATATTTTTCTTTCGAAATTTCTAAAATTTTGTGAAAATCTATTCCTCTTCCATACTGATCAAACCCTTGTTTTTGTGACACTCTGTATATTTCTCCTCTGTCGTTTTTAAAAAAACCTGCATTTCTTGAAATTTTTGCATCAACAAAAATAGGATTTTTATGGTGCTTTATCCATTTACTTGAAAGCGGCCCATCTACAGAGTAAAAAATTGAAAGATCATGACCAAAGTCATTATAATCATCTCTTGCAATATTTGTTAGAAGCCACCAAATATTATCTCTTTCAAATATTATACTATCAACACATTTAATATTTTTAATTAATGTGGTGTGATAAGACCATTCATAAGGAAATTTTTTAGAAACATATAATCTAATCTCATTAATACTAGATGTCTCTGGGCACATAAATATTTTGTTTTTATATTCGAACAAATAGGGGAATGATAAGTGAAATTTTTCTTTCAATACAGTTTTTTTATTACCAGACTTATTTATATCAATACAAACTATGTATCCCTTTCTATTTCTAAAGCAATATTCTTCAGCAAAAATATAATTTTCGCTGTTATTTTTAAATATAAATGGATCAGCTAAAAATTTGTTTTTACTATTAGGATAAATTAAAAAACTATTTTTTTTTAAATTATAATAAAATATTTTCCAAAATACTTTTCTGTTAAAAAATTTTTTTAAGATTCTTAAAAATAAATTTAAAATATAAATAAATTGATTTTTAATCTTTGGTAATTCATAAACCTTGCCTACATTTTGACAATCTATACTATTAAAATTTTTATTTTGATGTACATCGTTAAGAACTTTTTGAAAATAGACTATACTTTTTGAGTACATTTCAGCTTGATTAAGTAAAAAAAAAAATTTTGTTTGGAAAGATCCTTTAAATAAAATTTTTCCATCATCCAATTTTTCATTTAATTTTTGTATAATAAAACCAGTAGTGTCGTTTTTATAAAAAACCTCCCAAAAACCAGCTGGAGTACCTCTGTATTTTTCAATATCTCCGTGGTGAAAAGAAAAAATACCCAGTTTAGGTATTTTTAAAATATCTCCAGTTAAAATGTTAGAACATGCTCTGATTATTATATCGTAATTTTGTTTTTTGATTTTATCTAAATCTTTATCTGAAAAAAATGACTGAGTTTTTTTTTGTATTTCAAAAATTTCAAAACTATCGTTAATTATTGTTTTCAAATTAAATTTTTTAAAATGTTCTTTATGCTTAGTATAAAAAAACAATAATATTCTTTCAAATAAAATTAAAAATTTAAAACTAATTTTTTTTATAATTTTGCTATTTAATAATTGTTTTTTCTTATTTTTTATAATTATGAAATCTTTGCAAATAAACTTATCATCATTATCCTTTACCCATTTTGCCAGCTGATAAAAATATTTATCTGTGTAAATACCATTAGTTATAAATGCAATTTTTAATTTTTTCATTAATTTTGACTAACATTTATGACCGCAAGTGAACTGCTAGTTTCTAAAAATAAAAATATTTTTTTTAAATCTTTCGTAATAATTATATCTCTCACTCTTTCATTTAATACTTCATGTTTATGCTCTATAATTTTTGTTCTTTCATTATTTAATTTAATATAATGCAGGCTTAGATCCTTCTCAGATATTTCATTCCCCATTGCTCCAAAAATAAATTTTGTTTCTTCATTATTTATAGGTATTATTTGGCTTATTCCTATTGATGGGACAAAATACTTTAACGGTTCAACGAATTTATATTTTTTATGCGATTTATATAGGGGCGCCTTTTTTAATTTTTCTTTTGAATAATTTTTGTAATAGTGGTTACCGTATGATGATATTGGCCAGCCATAATTTTTTATACTTTTTCTTGGATACAAATTTATATTTACTTCATCACCGCCACTTGGGCCATGCTCAGTAGAAATTATAAAATTATGCTCTTTACTAAAATATAAACCTTGAGAATTTCGATGACCTAAAGAAATTACTTTGGCTTTTTTTGTGTTTTTATTTATTTCTAAAATTTTTCCATAGTGACTACTTTTTTCTTGGGACAAAGTACGAAATCTAAATTCCCCTGTAGTAAAAAAAATTGAATTTTTTGATGCATTTACCATTCTACCTCCCGCACCTTGTTGAGCTAAAAATTCTCCGTATGAATTTATTTTTTTTATACAATTTGGTGTTTTGTAAAATAACTCAAAATCCAGTTTTTTAAAATTAATGTTAGATTTAATAATTTTTAAATTATGGCAGTTTTTTTCTTCCTCCCCAATGTAAGAGACATATAATGTATTTCCATCAACCAAAATATCTTTTATGCCATAATGATCATGATTATAAAAATCATCATACTTAATTATTTGTTTAATATTTGATTTAATTTTTTTAAAATCTCTTAAATTATTGATATTAGTAATTGCAAATACCCCATCATAAGTTGCTATTAATATCTGATTATCATTATAGATGTCTAAATATGCAGATGCTAGAGCATTAAAATTTGCAGTTTTTAATATATCTTGTGTTTTATATTTTGTTATTTGAAATTCTGGAAAATTGTTTAATTGTTTATTTGTAATAGTCTTTTTAAATATAATGGATTTTGGGTTTAAAACATCATTAACATCCTGGTCTTGTAATTTTAAATTCCTTTGTATTTTGTATAATTGCTGATTTTTTGATATTAATTGTTTTGTTAAATTAAAGATTTCATTTCTTTTTGATGTAGAATTTTCTTTGCTAATATTATGACCCACAATTAAGGCTATAAATAACGCTAATATAATTAAATTTTTAAAAAAATTTGTTTTAAATTTAATTTTCATAAAATATTCAAATTACTAGTAACATAAATTTAAAATAGATATAGCGGGGCGTTCTGTTGCAAGGTGCCCCGG
>Ga0255759_10006159_pt1 | contig 10179 bp, 8 predicted proteins | sample 101ome_20_FD_179959 | JGI IMG/M metagenome (GOLD analysis project Ga0255759, IMG submission 179959) | Coastal salt marsh microbial communities from the Groves Creek Marsh, Skidaway Island, Georgia - 101404AT metaG (version 2) | ecosystem: Environmental > Aquatic > Marine > Intertidal zone > Salt...
AATTTATAATGAAAAAATTTAATAAAAAAAAATTACCAAGTAGACATACAACTTTAGGTCCTGATAAGGCTCCTCAAAGATCATTTTATTATGCAATGGATTTAACCGAAAAAGATGTTGCAAAACCATTTGTAGGAGTAGTTTCCACATGGAATGAAGCAGCACCTTGCAACATTGCTTTAATGAGACAAGCACAATCTGTTAAAAAGGGAGTTCATCAATCAGGTGGAACACCAAGAGAATTTTGTACAATTACTGTAACAGATGGAATAGCAATGGGTCATGAAGGAATGAAATCATCCCTTATTTCAAGAGATGTAATCGCAGACTCAACTGAACTAACAGTTAGAGGTCATTGTTATGACGCTTTAGTTGGTTTAGCAGGGTGTGATAAATCCTTACCAGGTTTAATGATGGCAATGGTTAGATTAAATGTACCTAGTGTTTTTATTTATGGTGGATCTATTTTACCAGGAAGATTTGATGGTAAAGATGTAACGGTTGTAGATGTTTTTGAAGGTGTTGGAAAATATACATCAGGAAAAATGTCAGCTCACGCATTAAGAAAATTAGAATTAAAAGCATGTCCTAGTGCTGGAGCTTGTGGTGGTCAATTTACAGCAAACACAATGGCCTGTGTTTCAGAAGCTATCGGACTAGCGCTTCCTTATTCAGCAGGTACACCTGCTCCTTATACAAAAAGAGATAAATATGCTGTTGATAGTGGAAAAGCTGTAATGAATTTACTAGCAAAAAAAATTAGACCAAGAGATATTGTTACAAGAAAATCTTTAGAAAACGCTGCAACAATTGTAGCTGCCACAGGTGGATCAACAAATGCAGCTCTTCATCTACCAGCTATTGCAAATGAAATAGGAATTAAATTTGATTTAATGGATGTTGCTAAAATATTTAAGAAAACACCTTACCTTGCAGATTTAAAACCTGGAGGAAAATATGTAGCAAAAGATATGTGGTTAGCAGGCGGTGTTCCAATGTTACTTAAAACTTTATATGAAGGTGGATTTATTCATGGTGATTGCATTACAGTTACAGGAAAAACTATGAAAGAAAATTTAAGAAAAGTTAAATTTAATCCAAATCAAAAAGTAATGAGAAAATATAACAACCCACTATCTCCAGATGGAGGTGTTGTTGGATTAAAAGGAAATTTAGCTCCAGAAGGGGGAATAGTTAAAATTGCTGGTCTTAAAAAACTACAATTTACAGGTAAAGCAAGATGTTTTGATAATGAAGAGTCTGCTTATAAAGCAGTAAAAAACAGAAAATATAAAGAAGGCGATATTATAATAATTAGATACGAAGGCCCAAGAGGAGGACCTGGTATGAGGGAAATGCTTCAAACTACAGGTGCTATATATGGACAAGGTATGGGCGAGAAAGTTGCACTAATTACAGATGGTAGATTTTCAGGTGCAACACGTGGATTTTGTATTGGTCATGTTGGTCCTGAAGCATCAATAGGTGGACCGATTGCTCTTTTAAGAAATGGAGACATAATTGATATTGATGCAAAAAAAGGAACTATCAATGTAAGATTATCTAAAAAAGAATTAGCATCTAGACGTAAAAAATGGAAACCAAAGAAAATAAACTTTGGAAATGGAACTCTTTGGAAATATGCTCAAACAGTAGGTCCTGCATATTTAGGAGCGCCAACACATCCAGGTGGTAAAAACGAGGTTAAAGTTTACGCAGATATATAATTATGAAAATTAGACCTGTAATACTATGTGGCGGGGCAGGTACTAGACTTTGGCCAAATCAAAAAAAACATCAAGCAAAACAATTTATAAATTTTGGTAATTGGACTTTATTAGGTAAAACTTTAGAAAGAGTAAAAGGATCAATTTTTGATGCTCCAGTCATAAGCACAAATCAAAAATATCTAAAACAAGTAAAACTTCACTTAAAAAAACATAAAATTAAGAATTATAAAATTGTATTAGAACCTGCAAAACGAAATACTGCTCCAGCAATTTTAAGCACTGCATTGATTAAAGATATTCCACATAATCAACCTTTGATGTTTTTTTCATCAGATCATCTAATAGAAAAAGTAAGTATTTTTAATAAAGCAATTAACAAAAATAAAGTTAACCTAACAGATCAAAATATATTTATCTTTGGAATAAAACCTAAATCTCCTTCTAGTGAGTATGGTTATTTTTTAACTAAAAAAATGAAGGGAAATATTAATAAAGTAACAAAATTTATTGAAAAACCTAAACAAGCTAAAGCAAGGCAAGTTATTAAGAAAAATGGTTATTGGAACTCTGGTATGTTTTATCTTCGAAAAGACTCAATAATTAATAACTTTAAAAAATATCAGAGAAAGACATTTAAAAACTGCTTAGATGCAGTTAATAAAGCCAAATTTAAATCAAATACATATCATCTAAACAAAGCTTCATTTACAAAAGCAACAGCTAAATCATTTGATTATGCAATCTTAGAAAAAACTAAACAAATCAATGCTATTAAACTAGATATTCCTTGGTCAGATCTTGGTAGTTGGAAAGAAATATTAAAGATGTATGACAAAAATAAAAATAAATACATTAAGAAAAAAAATATTTATTACCGACCATGGGGCAGATATACTAATTTATTCGAAGGAAAAGAATTTTTAATAAAAGAACTTTACGTAAAACCCAAAGGAATATTAAGTTTACAAAAACATCATCATAGAGCTGAACATTGGTTAGTCACACAAGGAAATCCCAAAATAACACTTAATAAAGATGTGATTCTTAAAAAGCCTGGAGAACATATTTTTATTCCTTTAGAGGCAATACATAGGATTCAAAATTCAGGAAAAAAACCTGTCAAAATAATAGAGGCTCAAGTTGGATCAATACTTAAAGAAAGTGATATTGTTAGATACCAAGATGTCTACGGTAGAGTAAACTAATACTAATGGACAGCACTGTTTTTTTTATAATTTTATTAGCAACTATTATGCATGCTATTTGGAATGCAATGGTTAAGCATCATCCTGATAAAGCTGTAGCAGTTGCAGCTATAATTTTAGGTCATTTACCTTTATCAATAGCTTGTATTGTCTATTTTCCATTACCAGGTAGAGAAAGTATTCCATATATAATCGCAAGCGTGATAATCCATCAGGGCTATCAATGGTATATGCTTAATTCATATAAGATTGGAGATTATACAAATGTCTACCCAATATTCAGGGGTTTTGGTCCTTTATTTGCAACATTAATATCAATTATTTTTCTTGGAGTTGTGTTTAAAGTAACATCTTTAATTTCAATATTATTGATTTGTGCTGGAATAATTTTATTAGGTGTATTTGCTTCAAAAAATAATAACCAATTTAAAGTTATAAAATATTCATTATTAACTGGTTCGTTTATCGGACTATATTCATTAATTGATGGTTATGGAGCAAGAATAAGTTTTTCGGTAATTTCATATATAAGTTTCTCATTTTTATTTAGTTCTTTGATATTTCCAATTATTTTAAAATTGAACAATTACGACAATATTATTACAAAGGTTTTTAAAGATGCTAAACTAATCTTTTGGGTAGGTGGTTCTTTATCTTTTATTATTTATATAATTGTAGTTTGGGGTTTTACAAAAGCACCGATACCATTAGTTGCTGCACTTAGAGAAACTAGTATTTTTTTCTCAATATTTATTGGATATTTTTTCTTAAAAGAAACTATCAATATAAAAAAAATATTATCAATTTTACTCATATTAATTGGAGTTATTGGGATTAAGATATTTTAAATATAGTTGAATAATTTTAGAATAATAATTGTATTTAAAAGTAACAGCATTATAGGGACGATAGTTCTTATAAGCTCCATTATATGATTAACACTATCTAATTTTCTCTCTAATTTTCTAATTGGACTTAAATTATTCCATTCTCGTTTAGTGAAGCCGTGTTTTTTTCTATTTATTTTCATGACAGAAAAATGTTTTAATGATTTTTAATAAAAAATCAAATTTTTGATTATTTACTAATGAGATATTCGTAATACTATAATTTTATGGAACTTTTATTTATAATTCTAGTTTTAATTATTGGAATATTGAGTTTTTTATTATTAAAAAAAGAAAGAATATTTGGAATTAATACTGAGAATAATTCTGAAAAAGAAAAAGTAAAAATAATTGTCAACAAAGATTACAGGAAAAATTTATATGATTTGCTAAATTATATTCCTGAAGGTATATTAATTTTAGACAAAGGTAAAAAAATTCTTTTTAGCAATAACTCTGCAAATAAATTATTTCAAATAAAGATAGGCGAGAATATAAGTGGATTTCTAAGAAATCCTGATCTATTGACTTCTATTGATAAAACATTAGATGGCAATAATATTTCTGACCTTGAAATTGAAATTAGAAGTCAAACCGTTCAAAGATTAAATATAACTATTTACCTTGATAAAAATAATCTTTTTTTTGACGATATAAGCTGTGTTTTATTTATTAGAGATTTAACTGAATTTCACAAGTTTCAACAATTAAAATCAGATTTTGTTGCAAACGTATCTCATGAACTTAGAACACCATTACAATCAATTAAAATGGGACTCGAGACTTTTGAAAATAATTCAGATCTAAAAAATAATTCTGAAGTAAATAATTTGCTTCCTATAATGACTTCTCAATCTGAAAGAATGGAAAATTTAATCAGAGACTTATTATCCTTATCAAAAATTGAATTACAGGAACACATAAGACCAACTCATGAAATCGATCTTATAGAATTAATTGATTATGTTATTAAAACTTATGAAAAAATAACTATTAAAAAAAATATTAGTATTAAATTTAATAAAACTGATAATTTTAAAATTATTGGTGATAGAGACAAATTAATAGAAATTTTTACAAATCTTATTGATAATTCAATTAAGTATAGTGATAAAAATAAAGAAATCACAATAACTGCAAAAAAAGATGGTGAGCTTAATATTGTTTCAGTAGCAGATCAGGGAATAGGTATTCCAAAAGAATCTATACACAGAATCACTGAGAGATTTTTTACTGTTGATCCTAGCAAAAGCCGTAGTGTAGGTGGTACTGGTCTTGGGTTAGCGATTGTAAAGCATTTAGTCTCACAACATAGAGCTGAGATGGATATTAATAGTGTTGAAAATGAAGGAACTACAATAGATATTAAATTTAATCCTTTATAATTCAACTAAAAAGTTAGTCATTGTAACAAAAGTTTAACCTTCCTTTAATAAAATATTTAAGAATCAAATTTATTTAGATCGAATTATGAATCTAAAAAGGAGAATTATGAATAAAATAACAAGTGTAATATTTGGATTTCTTTTAGTGTTTAGTTTTACAACAACTAGTTACTCAAGAGACCAAATCAAAATTGTAGGGTCATCAACTGTTTACCCTTACGCGACGGTGGTTGCTGAAAAATTCGGTAAAAGTGGAAAATTTAAAACCCCTGTTATCGAAAGTACAGGTACTGGTGGTGGAATGAAATTATTCTGCGCTGGTGTTGGTGTAAATCACCCAGATGTAACAAATGCTTCCAGAGCAATTAAACCTAAAGAAAAAGCTCTATGTGAAAAAAATGGTGTAGCTGAAATTATTGAAATTGTAGTAGGTAATGATGGAATTTCATTTGCACATGCAGTGAGTGCTCCAGATGCTAATTTTACGAAAGAGCAATTATGGAGAGCATTAGCTGCTAAAGTCGATGTAGATGGAGTGCTTGTAGACAATCCATATAAAAAATGGAGTGATATAGATGCAAGTCTTCCAAACAAAAAAATCGAAATTTTAATAGCACCTCCAACATCAGGAACAAGAGATGCTTGGAATTCTTTAGTAATGGGCAAAGGATGTACGAAAACTGCTAAATCTTTATTTGGCGATAAAGCAGGAAAAGAATGCGTTAAAATGAGAGAAGATGGCTATGCAGTAGAAGCAGGTGAAAATGATACTTTAATTGTTCAAAAACTTACATCTAACCCTGATGCTTATGGTTTTTTTGGTTATAGTTATCTAGTCGGCAACAAGGATAAAGTTAAAGCTGCATCAATCGAAGGCGTCCAACCATCTTTAGAAGGAATTCAAGATTATTCGTACCCAATAGCGAGACCTTTATTCTTTTACGTTAAAAAAGCTCATATCGGTGTAGTTCCAGGTATAGAAGAATATTTAAAGGAGTTTACTTCTAAAAAAGCTATGGGCAATAGAGGTTATTTAGCAAAAATTGGTTTAGTACCTTTAGCATCTGAAAAATATAAAGTTACTAGAACAGCAGCACTAGATCTAAATATAATTAATATCAAATAAATTAAAACTCATATTATTAAATAAGGCCAGTTTTTACTGGCCTTTTTTATTTCAATCTCTGATTTAGTTTGTAACAAAATTGTAACATTAAAAATATATCAATTTTAGCGAATGAATTTCGTACTAATATTTTTAATAGCAATATTTTCATTTTCATTATTTTTTTATGGAAGATCTAAAACAAAAAGTATCTCATTAGAAAAAAATATAAAATTAAATGCTCTTCCAAAATTTTATGGATATTATCTAGTTTTATGGTGCACCATACCTTCTCTAGTATTTTTGCTAATTTGGACACTCTTTGAACCAGTAATAATTAAGTCAATCATTATTGAAACCGCCGCAAATCAAGGAGCAATTTTCAATGACAAAAATGAAGCAAACCTAATTTATGAAAAAATTAAAGCCATATATGCTGGAACTTATTTTGGAGAAATAGACATTATCTTAAAAGAAAGTTCACTTTCATATTCAAAATTTATTAATATTTTCACTAATTCAAAAATAGTATTAATTTTTGGTATTGTTGTTGCATCGGTTATTTATTCTTTAAAAAAAATTAAAAATAACAATAAAGCAAGAGATGATGTTGAAGTTATTTTAAAAGGATTGTTATTTGTATCATCATTAATTGCAATTTTAACAACTTTAGGAATAATATTTTCTTTACTGTTTGAAAGTATAAAATTCTTTTCTGTAATCAATATCTTCGATTATTTGTTCGGAACAAATTGGAGTCCTCAAAGAGCTTTTGTGAGAGATGCATCCGCTATCACTGCTGCAGAATATGATGAATTAAAAGATGCATTTGGATTTATTCCTTTAATAGCTGGCACTTCGTTTATTGCTTTTATTGCAATGCTTGTTGCAGTTCCAATTGGATTGTTTTCAGGAATTTACATGGCTGAATATGCGTCAGTAAAAATTAGAAGAATTTCAAAACCAATTATTGAAATCTTAGCTGGTATACCAACTGTAGTTTATGGTTTTTTTGCAGCTTTAACAGTTGGACCTTTCTTTAGACAAATAGGAGAAAATTTAGGATTAACTGTTTCATCAGAGAGCGCTTTAGCAGCTGGATTAATTATGGGTATAATGATTATTCCATATGTTTCATCATTATCAGACGATGTAATAAACTCTGTTCCACAATCATTAAGAGATGGATCGTACGCTGTAGGTGCTACTAAATCAGAAACAATTAAAAAAGTAGTTATACCTGCAGCTTTACCAGGAATTATTGGGTCTGTTTTATTAGCAGTCTCTAGAGCTATAGGAGAAACCATGATAGTTGTGATGGCGGCGGGTCTTGCGGCAAATCTAACAATTAATCCTTTGGAATCTACAACAACTATAACCACACAAATAGTAATGATCTTAGTTGGAGATCAAGAGTTTGATAGTCCAAAAACGCAATCTGCTTTTGCATTAGGTTTAACATTATTTATAGCCACTCTTGTTCTTAATTATATAGCTCAAAGAGCAGTTAAAAAATATCGCGAAAAATATGACTAAAGAAGAAAGATTAAAAAAAAGACATAGTGCTGAAAAAAGATTTAGATTTTATGGTCTTGCATCAATTTTTGTAGCTTTATTATTTGTATTAATCTTAGTTCATAACATCTTTTCAAAAGGCAGCTCGGCATTTATGAAAACAGCTATAAAAGTAGAAGTTTTCTTTGATGAGGAATTATTAGAAATTCAAAATGGTGCCACTGAGGATCAAATTTTAGAAGCTGATTTTTATGACATTACAATTGAAAGTCTTTTAAAAGTATTTCCAGCCCAAGATTTAGATCAAGAAAATCAATTAATTGATTTATTCACAACAGATGCAGAAATTGAAATCAAAAGAGCTTTTTTAGAAAATAATAATTTAATTGGAAAAAAAATAAATTTAGAAATAACCGCGTCTGATGATGTTGATCAACTTCATAAGGGAAACTATCCAAGAGATTTGCCCGAGGATAGGCGAAGAATTTCTGACTTTCAGTTAAAAATTTATGATAATTTAGTTAATAATCAAAAAATTATAAAAAATTTTAATAATTATTTTTTCAAAAATGGAGACTCTCGTGATCCTGAGCTAGCAGGTGTAGGTGGTGCTTTAATTGGATCATTTTATAGTATACTTATTTGTTTAATATTAGCATTTCCTGTTGCAGTATTAGCGTCAATTTATTTAGAGGAATTTGCGCCTAAAAATAAAATTACAGATTTTATTGAAATTAATATTAACAATTTAGCTGCTGTCCCATCGATAGTTTATGGTTTATTAGCGCTTCAAATATTATTAGCCACAATTCAATTACCTAGATCAACACCATTAGTTGCTGGAATAACTCTGGCACTCATGACATTACCTAGAATAATTATACCATGTAGAGCTTCATTAAAAGCAGTACCACCATCGATAAGAGAGGGTGCACTGGCCGTTGGTGCATCTAAATTTCAATCTGTATTTCACCATGTTGTGCCTCTTGCATTACCTGGAACACTTTCAGGAACTATAATTGGATTAGCACAAGCTTTAGGAGAAACTGCGCCATTAATTTTAATTGGAATGGTTGCATTTGTTGTCGATATACCATCAACACCAATTGATCCATCGTCCTCTCTTCCTGTACAAGTTTATCTATGGTCAGAGTCAGCTGAAAGAGGATTTGTTGAGAAAACATCGGCAACTATAATGATGCTACTAAGTTTTTTAATTGTAATGAATTTTTTAGCAGTATATTTAAGACAAAAATTTGAGAAAAGATGGAATTAATGAATAATATTAAAATTAAATCTAAAAATTTAAACGTCTACTACGGAAAAAAACAAGCATTGTTTGATGTAAATTTAGATTTAAATGAAAAAGAAGTTACAGCCTTAATTGGTCCATCAGGATGTGGTAAATCTACTTTTATAAGATGTATAAATAGAATGAATGATGTAATTGATATTTGCAATGTATCAGGAAGCATTGAAATAGATGGTATCGAAATTAATGATACCAATTTAGATGTTGTATCTTTAAGAGAAAGAGTAGGCATGGTTTTTCAAAAACCAAATCCATTTCCAAAAAGCATATATGATAATATTTCTTACGGTCCAAAAATTCATGGCAAAGGTGAAACTAAAAGTGCATTAGATGAAATAGTAGAAAACAGTCTAAAAAAAGCTGCCTTGTGGGAAGAGGTGAAAGATAGACTAGATGAACCAGGCACAGGTCTTTCAGGTGGACAACAACAAAGACTATGTATTGCAAGAGCAATTTCAGTAAATCCCGAGGTCATATTAATGGATGAGCCTTGCTCTGCCTTAGATCCTATCGCTACAGCAAAAATTGAGGAATTAATTGATGAGCTTAAAAAAACCTACACAATTGTGATAGTTACACATTCAATGGCTCAAGCTGTTAGAGTTTCACAGAAAACAGGTTTTTTTCATCTAGGCAAACTAATTGAAGTAGGCAAAACTGAGAAAATTTTCAAGAATCCTGACAATAAAATGACACAAGATTATATTACAGGTAGATTTGGATAAATTATGAGTAACGAACATACAGTAAAATCTTACGAGGAAGAATTAAGACACTTAATAGACTCTGTAATAAAAATGGGCAGTTTAACCGAGTCACAAATGATAGACTCTATGGATGCCATAATCAAAGTAGATAAAGATTCTATTGATAAAATTATTAAGAGTGATGAGGAAATAAATAAATTTAGATCAAAAATTGATACTCAAATTATGACATTATTAGTTAAAAGAGCGCCTATGGCAATCGATCTTAGAGAAACAATTAGTTCTTTAAAAATATCACAAGATTTAGAACGAATTGGCGATTTATCTAAAAGT
>Ga0255759_10006160_pt1 | contig 10179 bp, 11 predicted proteins | sample 101ome_20_FD_179959 | JGI IMG/M metagenome (GOLD analysis project Ga0255759, IMG submission 179959) | Coastal salt marsh microbial communities from the Groves Creek Marsh, Skidaway Island, Georgia - 101404AT metaG (version 2) | ecosystem: Environmental > Aquatic > Marine > Intertidal zone >...
TGGTATGATAAAGTTCCTGGCAAAACAGTAAAGTGGAAAGAAAAAGATTGGAAGAAAGCTGGTTATAGACACGTTCCAAACGGTGTTGTTAGAAGAGGATCATTTATAGCTAAAAATGCTGTTCTTATGCCTTCATTTGTAAACCTTGGCGCTTACGTTGATGAAGGAACTATGATTGATACATGGGCTTCAGTGGGTTCGTGTGCGCAGGTGGGAAAAAATTGCCATATATCTGGCGGAGCTGGTATTGGTGGCGTGCTTGAGCCATTACAAGCTGGACCAGTTATTATTGAAGACAATTGTTTTGTTGGGGCAAGATCTGAAATTGCTGAAGGTGTATTAGTTGAAGAAGGCGCTGTTATATCAATGGGGGTTTATATAGGAGCATCAACAAAAATTATAGATAGAACTACTGGTGAAATTACATATGGAAAAGTACCTGCCTACTCTGTTGTAGTGCCGGGAAGCTTACCTAATAAGTCTAATGCGGAAGGACCGTCTTTATATTGTGCTGTAATAGTTAAAAAAGTTGACTCAAAAACAAGAAGCAAAACATCAATTAATGATTTGTTGAGAGATTAATGCCAGATTTTAACGAACTAACTTTATCTAAAGAACTTATAAGATTTCCGAGCGTTACACCAAAAGATGCCGGTGCGATTGGCTTTTTAAGTAAAAAATTAAAACAATTAGGGTTTTCTTGTAAAATCTTAGAATTCAAAGATAAGGGAAGCAAGCCTATAAAAAACCTTTATGCAAAATTAGGAAAAAGAGGTCCTAACTTATGCTATGCTGGTCATACTGATGTTGTTCCTCCAGGAAATTTAAGAGATTGGACAGCCAATCCTTTTAAACCGATTGTAAAAAATAATCATTTAATTGGGAGAGGGGCAAATGATATGAAGAGCTCTATCGCTTGTTTTATTTCTGCCGTTGATAAGTTTCTAAAAAAAAGAAAAAATTTCAATGGGTCAATAAGTTTTTTAATTACGGGAGATGAGGAAGGTCTAGCGATTAATGGAACAAAAAAAGTAGTAGATTATTTAAAGAAAAAACGTGAAAAAATAGATTTTTGTATAGTGGGAGAGCCAACTAACCCAAACAAATTAGGTGAAATGATAAAAATTGGTAGGCGAGGAAGTTTATCAGGTAGAATAGAAATTTCTGGAACACAGGGTCATGTTGCTTATCCGCATTTATCAAATAATCCAATAAATGCTTTGGTAAAAATTTGTAAAAAACTTAAAGAAAAGAAACTAGATAATGGTAACAAAAATTTTCAACCATCGAATTTAGAATTTACATCTATTAATGTAGATAATAAAGCACATAACGTAATACCCTCAAGAGCTTATGCTCAGTTTAATATTAGATATAATAATCTTCATAGCTCGAGCAGTCTTAAGAAAAAAATTAATTCAGTAGTTAAAAATATTAGTAAAAAAAATAAATGTAAATTTAGAGTCACATTTACAGTTAATGGCGATTCATTTTTAACTGAGCCCAATAAAACTATTTACATGGCTAAAAACATAATAAAAAAAATCACTAAAATAACTCCTAAATTTTCAACAACTGGTGGAACATCAGATGCTAGATTTATAAAAAAAATTGCACCTTGTCTTGAATTTGGTCTGGTAAATAAAACAATGCATAAAATCGATGAATGTGTTTCTTTAAAAGATTTAAAAAACCTGACAAAAATTTATCATAATATTCTTGATGATTATTTTAGATGAAGCTTTATAAAGTAAAAAAATCTAAAATTGATAATTTTGGTCTTTATGCTTCTAAAGATATAAAAAAAGGGACTCGAGTAATTGAGTATAAAGGTAAAGTAATTACTAGAAGAGAGGCTGAAGAAAATCCTAAGTATGATAATGATAAGGCAATTTACCTTTTCAATTTAAACAAAAGATATGATCTTGATGGAGATTTTAAATTCAATACAGCAAGATTGATAAATCATTCATGTAACCCAAATTGTGAAGTTACGGGCACCGGGCTTAAAGTTTGGGTTTATGCTATCAAGGATATTAGAAAAGGTGAAGAGTTCTCATATGATTATGGATTTAGTTTTGATGAAGATTACAAAAACTATCCCTGCAGATGTGGATCTCATAATTGCTGTGGATATATAGTAAGAGAAGGGTCCAGGTGGAGGATCAAAAAATTTAATGCCAAATTTAAAGATTAATTATAATTTTCTTTTATTATCTGTAAGTATTTTAGCAATCTTCTCATATTTTTTTGGGTATTACATTGATGAAAATTCTGCGGGTGGAGGTAGAGGGGATTTTGGAAATACGTGGAAAAATTTACAAGCTTTTGAAAATGTTTCGCTATTTGAAGCTATAAAATTAACAGCTACACAAGATAGTAACTTATTTCAAAGTAGCAGAATTCCAGGCGTTTATATTTTTCATAAACTTTTTAATCCTTTCACTAACAATCCAGATGAATTTCGGTTAAGTGTATTTTTATTTTCAATCTCAATTCCAATAGCTTTCTATTTCGCTCTAAAGCTTAAATTTAAAAATATAAATCCAGTTTTAATTTTATCAGTATCAACTTTAATTTTTCTAAGTCCATATTTTAGAACAAGTGGTATTTGGGGGAATGAGGAAAATTTTGGTTTACTTACTTTGATATTAAGCTTCATTTTTTTACATCTTTTCAATCACGAGAAAAATCAAACTAAAAAAATTTTATATCTTACTCTTTTAGGAATTTTTAGTTCACTTTGTATTTATTTTGATCAAAAATTAGCATTTATACCAGGTATATGTTTTTTTATAATTTTACTCTCATCTAATAAATTATCTTATAAAATTTATCTTACAATTTTATATTTTTTATTTTCAATACCAGTTTTATATCTATTTTATATTTGGGGTGGTATATTACCTACCGCAGACGGGAATACAAGAAACATACTTAAAGGGAGTTTTTACGTTCAGCATTTATTATATTCTACAACTATAATAGGATTTTATTTTTTTCCACTAATGATTTTTTTTAATAATATAAAAAATATATTCAAAGGTCATATTTTAAAAAAGCAATATTTTTTATTATACATCTCTGTTTTGATTTTTGTTTTTTATACAATTTTTTTTTACCCAATACAGGACGAAATTTCTTTAGGAAAAGGGGTTTTCTATAAACTTAGTGTAATCCTTTTTAAAGAATACACTTTTCAAAAAATTTTTTTATTAATGGTTTTCTTAAGCGCAAGCATAATTATTTTTAGATTTGTAAAAGGAAATTACGAAAATATTTTTATAATTTTATTTTTAATTATAAGTTCAATTATTTACTGGCCTGTTTTACAGGAATATTTTGATCCTTTGATATTGATTTTATTTTTTACTTTTTTAAAATCAGATATAATTTTTGAAGAAAAAAAACTTTTGTTTATTAATTTGTTTTTTGCTTCTTTTCTGATTTTTAGTTTAATTTACTACTCAATGATAGTTAAAGTTTAATTAAATTTTTTTATACTCATTTTTATTATTCCTAAAAGCATTTTAAAAGGATCGATTAAAATATTCAATTTACTACCTGGCATATGAGTCCACTGGACAGGAAGCTCTGTAATATTAAAATTATTTGCTTTTGCTATTAAGGCTATCTCTAAATCATGTTCAAACCCCTCTGTTCTCAGTTTTTTAAAAATTTTCTTTGCCACATTATTTTTATAAAGTTTAAATCCACATTGTGTGTCTCTAAAATTGAGACCTAAAAACATCCTTGAAAAAGATCTAAAGAAAAATCCTAAAAATTTTCTGTAAAATTTTGAATCAACAATTGAGCTTTCTAATTCTCTTGAACCAAAATATATATCACATGTATTATTTATATAATTTTTTTTAATCCAAATTTTTATCTCCTCTAAATCAACCGAGAAGTCTAAATCCGACGTTAATATCCATTGGTTTTTACATTTAACGACACCTGCTTTTAAGGCACCTCCCTTTCCGATGTTGTCGGGTAAATTGATAATTTTAAATTTTGATCTTATTAAATTATTTCTCTTTAAGAATTTTTCCAAAATTTCTAAAGAACTATCTTCGCTTCCGTCGTTAACGAAAATAATCTCAATTTTTGTTTTATTTTTATGAAGAAAGTTTTTAATTTTTTTTAAACTTTCATTTATTCTTTTGCGCTCATTAAAAAAAGGGATAATAATAGATAAGGATTTGATCATTTGGCCAATAAAGTATAAATATTATAAAAAACAAATAATATAATTAAATTGATGATTAATGCAATTTTACAGTATCCTATACTATATCGATTTTATCAAAAAACAGTAAGAAGCAACTATAGTGAGTATGACTTCTTCAAGTTTATTTTTACAAATCTGAAAACTAACAACTTAAGAGTTTTAGATTTATGTTGTGGAGATAGTTTCATTCTGAATTATATAAATTCAGATATTAAAAATTATCTTGGAGTTGATTTAAGTGATAAATATTTAGATTTTTCTAAAAAAAAATGGCTTAACCATGATTTTATAAAATTAGATTTAAACCGTGAAGACGCTTTAAGTAAAATTGATGAATTTAACCCTAATTTTATTTTTGTTAATGGAGCTCTTCACCATTTAGATGATAAAACTGTTTCTAGCATTAATAAATTAATAAAATTTTTTAACAGTAGCTATTTTCTCTCTGTAGATCCTGTCAAAAGTGATAATCACTTCTTAAATAAAATTATGATTAGCTTAGACAGAGGAAAATATATTAGAGAACAAAACGATTATATTAATTTAATGCATTCCTGTGATAGTGTTATTATTGACGATTTTTATAAGATGAGTTTCAAGCAAATTTTTCATTACAAAAATTTAGATATTAAAAATCTCTATAAAGAATGGAAAAGCTTGGTTAAAAAGTGAAGAAGAAAATATCAATTATATTACCAAATTTTAATAGCCAAAAATATATCAAACAAACAATTCAATCTATTTTGAATCAGTCATTCAAATTATGGGAGTTGATAATCGTAGATGATTGCTCCAATTCAGAAACAAAAAATATTTTAAAAAATTATAAAAAAAACAAAAAAATTAAAATTTTCTATCTTAATAAAAATAAAGGAGCCGCGTTCTGTAGAAATTTTGCAATAAAAAAAGCTCAATCGGAATATCTAGCATTTATAGACTCTGACGATGTCTGGAAAAAAAATAAGCTTAAAAATCAAATTAATTTTATGAAAAGAAATAATTTTTTATTTACTTACACTAATTATGAAACTTTTGGAAAAAAAATAAAAAAGATTTACAACCCTCCAAAATTAAATTATTCAAATTTTATTAAAAATACTTCGATAGCAACGAGTACGATGATGATTAAGAGAGAGGAAATTAAAAATATAAAATTCATTAATAGTAAAATTTGTGAAGATTACTATTTTAAATGTAAGCTTTTAAAAAAAGTTAAATTTGCCTACTGTTTAAAAAAAATTTTGACTAAATATAGAATTAGAAACGAATCACTTCAGAGTAGCAATATTAGAAATTTTTATTGGATTTGGAAAATAAATAAAGATTATAATAATCTAAATTTTTTTGAAAACTTTATCTCTTTATTTTTTATTTCTCTTAATTCTATAAAAAAGTATGGTGGAAAAAATATTTTTAATTAATATTTAATATTATAAAGATATAAACCACAGGCTGGGGCTGGTGGTGCGCAATTAGATCTTTTTTTTGATTTAAATGCTACTTTAAAATCATCAATGCTCCACTTATTTGTGGCGAGATATTTTAAACAACCTACCATGGATCTTACTTGATTTTGAAGAAAGGATTGAGAGCTAAATCTGATTTTAATAATATCATTTGATTTTCTTATCTTAATAATATTAATTTTTTTTACCGGTGAATTTGCAGAACAACTAGCTGCTCTAAATGTTGAAAAGTTGTGAGTTCCCTCTAGTAATTTTGCTCCTTTTTTTAATAAATTTAAATTTATATTTTTTTTTACATGCCAAGCTCTATTTTTATTTATTGATAAGTTGCCTTGTCTGTTAGCTATTAGATATTCATAGGTTCGTAGTTTTGCGCTATGTCTCGCATGAAAATTATTTGATTTTTTTTTTACATCCAAAATAGAAATTAGTTTATTTTTCAAGAAATAATTAGCTGACTCTAAAAAAACTTTTTTATTTTCAATTTTTCTTTTTATTTTAAAGGAAGCATATTGTGAGAATGCATGCACCCCTTTATCTGTTCTCCCCGCTCCAGTAATTCTTATTTTAGTTTTTAGAATTTTTTTAAGAACTTTCTCAATTTCACCTTGAATTGATTTGCCATTTTTTTGGCTCTGCCATCCCACATAATTTGTGCCTTCGTACTCAACTTTGATTAAATAATTTAACATCCTAACTTAAGATTTGACCAATTTTTATATTATTTCCTTTTAAAAACTCTTTAACTCGCATTAATTTTTTTCCTTCTTTTTTTAACTCTAAAATCTGCACGGCATTTTTTTTACAGGCAATTATCATTTTATTTGGATCAATAATTGCTCCAGCCTTATCTGTTTTTTCAACTAAAATGGCTTTAGTAATTTTAATTCTTTTACCGTTTAGCACAAACCATGTCCCTGGATTTGGATAAAAAGCTCTAATTTTAGCTAAAATTTTTTCTGCGCTCTCATTCCAGTTTATTTTGGACTCGATTTTCTGAATTTTTTTTGCATAAGTAACTTTCGTTTCATCTTGTGGGGTAAAATTTGCTTTATTATTTTTAATTAATTCCATTGCATCAATTATTAACTTTGCTCCAAGATCTGACATTTTTTCACTCATTTCTTCATAGTTTATTTTATTGCTAATCTGTATTTTTGATTGAATTAAAACAGGTCCAGCATCAAGCTTAGGAATAATTTTCATTATAGAAATTCCCGTCTCTTTTTCTCTCATCATAATAGCTCTCTGAATTGGTGCAGCTCCTCTCCATCTAGGCAGTAAAGATGCATGAACATTTAAAAAAGATAAATTTTCAATGTTTAATAGTTTTTCTGGTAAAATTTTACCATAGGCGACAACTACAACTAGATCAGGTTTTAATCTTTTTAAATGATTAATTTCGCTTTCTTCATCCAGCTTAACCGGACATCTTACTGGAATATTTAATTTATCAGCATAATCATGAACTGCAGAATTCTGAACTTTCAAACCCCTATTTTTTTTATTAGGAGGTTGTGTGTAGACTTCTATAATTTTATGATTTGAGTTACTTATTGCTTTCAATATAGGAACAGAAAAACTTGGTGTGCCCATAAAAACAATTTTAAATGACATTAAGTTTATAGAATAGCTTTTTCTAGCTCTTTTTTTTGTTTTTTTAGTTTTTTAATTATCATATCTTTTTTTAATTTAGATAAATAATCTATAAATAGAATCCCATTAAGATGATCTATTTCATGCTGAACACAAGTTGACAATAATCCCTCGGCCTCCAGCTCAGCTTTCTTTCCATGGTAATCAATATAATTAATTTTACATTTAGCTGGTCTTTCAATTTCTGCAAAATGGCCTGGTAGTGATAAACATCCCTCCTCATACATCGAAGTTTCTTTTGATTGATATGTAATCTCAGGATTGATTAGAAAAATTGGATTTTTTTTTTCTTCTTTTTTGGAAATATCTATTACTATTATTCGTTTAAGAATGCCGATCTGTACTGCAGCTAAACCAATACCAGGCGCAGCGTACATAGTTTTGAGCATATCATCTAAAAGTTTTTGGGTATCGTTATTAACTTGGTGTAAAGGTTCACTTTTTTTTCTTAAAATAGTGTCTGGTTCAATAATAATGTTTCTTATTGACATTATTTATGTCCTTTCAGGAAGAGCTGAAATTATTACTTTATTTCTGATAGCAACTAAATTCATTTTATTTAATAAATTAGTCACAAAGTATATTGTTTCGGGATCCAGCTGGTAAATTTCATCCTCACCTATAATTTCAACAATTTTCAAACTCAAAAATGCTTTTTGTTCATTATCAATTAATTTTAATAAATTTTCTGGCATTTCAAATTTTTTTGATAATTCTTCATATTTAAAACTCTCTGGCAAAGAAAAACCATCATTAATTAGCGAATCTGCTAAAGCTAGATCTTTTGCTGATATAAAATATTTTTTGTTTTTTGAAACTTTTTTTAAAATTTTGTCTATATCTTTTTGTATTTTTTTTTTGTCTTCACCTTCGATATAATATTTTAATATTTTAGATTTATGTAAGATTTTATCATTATATTTGATTTTTCCCTTAAGAAAATTTGTTTCAGATAAAATTCTACTTTGAGCAGTTTTTTGATACTTTTCTGGAACGTTCTCTAACCCAATCCCTTCAATTTGATCACTAAGAAATTTTGGATAAATATTAGTTAAATCAGATTTTTTGAATAAATTCTCTAAGAGGAATAAGTATTCTATTTTATTCTCAATAGACTCAGAAAGTAAATATTTTTGATAAATTAATGCTCTTGCATCACTTTCATCAAAAGTTTGATAGTTATTTTTTGCATTAATTAAATTATTTAAATTAAATGGAATTTGTTTATAAAACTCAAAAATAGTTTTTTTATCTAATTTATTATTATTTGCTGCAATTTCTAATTCTTTTATTTTTTCTTTATTTGTAGCGTCTTCTAGTTTTATCAAATTTGCTGAATTTAAATATTTCCAAATCTCTGGTTTTGTTTTTGCTGTTGGCTCATATTTAAAATTTGGGTTGGTAATGCTTGAAAGATAAAAGTTTAAAAGATTTTTTTCACTAATTTTATTATTTGTTTTTTCTGTTATACCTAAGAGATAATTAATTTTATCATCATAAAACTTACTAGATAAGTTTTGTTCACGTAAAAGATCCAGTAAAAGTTGAGCTTCCGAATTTTTTTTATTGAAAACTAAGCAATAAATTTTAAATTTTTCTAAATATGGATCTTTGATTTTAGCATCTATGAATTGAATCTTGTCACAGCCATCTTTAATGTTTGCGCTAGCAATATTCTTATCAACTAAAAACTGGACAGCTTTATCTTTGCTTGCGAATTCTTGATTTTGATTTAAGAAACTCTCAATCAATTCAATCTTGTCATTTTTAATTAACCAATCTATTTTTAAATTTACAAATTCTTCTTCGGTCATTCCTTGAGGTGGATAAGAAAATGAAAATAAAACTATTTCTAAAATTTCTTGAGATGATTTTGAAAGATTAATTTTATTTAGTCTTTTTAAGCTGGATCTTAAATCTTCAGCTTTTGTATTAGACCACATATTTAAATCAAAATTGTAATCTGCTGGTTGGAAAATTCCAAAAACATTTCTTTCCTCTGTTTCGATTTCACTACCTTCTTGAATTTCTATTTTTTCTGAGCTCTTAATTACATTTAAAGCTTTTGTGTTATCAGTCTCTTGAATTTCTTTGTTTGAAGAATTAGAAGTCTCGATATTATTATTATTTGTATTATTTTTCCAAATATCTATTTTTTCTTCACTCCACAAAGAGGAAGATAAAAAAAAAACTAATAAGCTAATTAAATAGTTAAAGTTTTTTAATTTCATTAGTCACATCAATTTTAAATTCTTTTTCAGGACTTGGAAATTTGATTTTTTCAATTAAGAAAATTGAAAAAATTATTACAACAATAACTAAAATTGTTTTAATTAGAATTCTAAATAGAGTATTTCCAATTTTAGGTTGTCTATTGTATTTAAGTTGCATACTTTTTGATTTAATTTAAACTCAATAAATAAGACATAATTATGAAAAATCAAATCGTTAAAATTATATAAATGGAAAAAAACCTTACTTTGACCGGTATGATGGGTGTGGGTAAAACAACTATAGGTAAAAGACTGGCCAAAAAATTAAATTATGCTTTCGTAGACATAGATAAAATTATCGAAAAGCAAGAAGGTGAATCTATAAGCTCAATATTCAAGAACAAGGGAGAAAATTATTTTAGAAAAATTGAGATACAACAAACAATAAAAGAACTTAAAAAAGATAACTCGGTTATATCACTTGGTGGTGGCGCTTTTTTAAATTCATCAATACGACAATGCTCAAAAAAAAACTCTGTTAGTTTTTGGTTAGATGTTCCAATTGAAACATTGTTAAAAAGATTAAAAAAAAGTAAAAATCGACCTGTGCTAG
>Ga0255759_10006164_pt1 | contig 10173 bp, 11 predicted proteins | sample 101ome_20_FD_179959 | JGI IMG/M metagenome (GOLD analysis project Ga0255759, IMG submission 179959) | Coastal salt marsh microbial communities from the Groves Creek Marsh, Skidaway Island, Georgia - 101404AT metaG (version 2) | ecosystem: Environmental > Aquatic > Marine > Intertidal zone >...
TGATCAAATTTTATTGATAATTAGTGATGTTACAAACCTGGTTGTTGCAGAAAAGGAACGAAAAGAGTTCCTATCTGATATATCACATGAACTCAATACACCTCTAACAATAATACAAGGCTATGTTGAAACAATAAAAGATTTTGAATATCAAGATAGTTTTGTCACAAAAGCAATAAATCATATCCACAATCAATCAATTAGAATGAGTAAACTTATTAATGATATTGCACTAGTTAATAAAATTGAATATGCAAAAAAATTAAATCTTGAATTAATTAAGCCATGTGAAGTATTGGAAAAGGTACTTGATGAAATTGTTCCGGTATATAATAAAAAAAAATGGTCTTCTGAAATAGAATTTAAAAGTAGCTTTTCAGCTGATAAAGAGGACCTTATTTGTATTTTCTCAAACCTAATAAATAATTCAATTAAATATACCGACACCAGTGGTGAAATCAAAGTTTCTTTACTCAAAACCTCTAATGGTTTTATTTTTAAAGTAGTTGATGATGGTATAGGTATTGCAAAGGAAAATATCAAGAAAATAACAAATCGTTTTTATAGAGAAGATCAGAGTAGATCTAGTAATACTGGCGGGTCTGGTTTAGGGCTATCTATTGTTAAAAAAATTTTAGAAAAATACAATGCCAAGTTAGAGGTTAAAAGTGATCTGGGTAAAGGTAGTCAATTCATGATAATTTTTCCCTTATGACACTTAATAATTTTTATTAATTTTTTGTTTTAATTAGTTAAGATCAAATGCTTCAATTATAAATATATATCTCAGCGCCTTAGAAAATATTATTATTAGAAGAGATCGTATTGGATTTAGCTTGAAGTATCCAGCAACAATGCAAATTATGTCACCTATTAATGGCACCCAACTCAATAAAAGGCTCCATTCCCCGTATTTTAACACTAATTTTTTTATTCGAAAATTGTTAGGTTTGTACCGCCTAAAAAGGAATCCCATATAAAAAGTAATCATTGAACCGATTGAATTACCCAGTGTAGCAATAGTTAAAATTAGGTATTTGCTGTGGTCTGCAAAGTTGATTAGACTAATTACGTATATTTCAGATGAACCAGGCAAAATTGTAGAAGACATTATTGCAGAAAAAAATAGTCCAGAAAGTTCTAACATTAGTTTAATAACTCTAAATTATGTATAATATCGAAAATAATTGAATTAAAAATATGAAAAATATAATTAAGCTTTTTAGTCTTGGAGTTGCTGCTTTTATAGTGCCAGTAATTATTATTTTAATGATTGTAAACATCGTAACTGGTGGTTACAAAATACCTGAAAACTCTCTTACCGACGATTTAGTAAAAGAAAGATTATCTCCCTTTAAATCAAAAACAATATCAACTATCACCGAATCTTCTAAAGGTGAAGTTTTGGTTAAGACTGGTGAGGAAATTTACCAAGCTATTTGTCAATCATGCCATTCAATTGGATTAGCTGGTGCGCCTAAATTTGCCGATAAAGAAGCGTGGGCATCCAGGTTATCAAAAGGCACTGAAACTTTATATAGTAACGCAATCAATGGGATTAATGCCATGCCTGCTAAGGGTGGAGCAATTAGTACATCAGATAATGATATTAAAAAAGCAGTTGATTATATGTTAAGCAATCTTTAGTAAATATTGTCTGTATATGCCATAGGAGATGTTCAAGGTTGCCTTGCTAGTTTAGAAAATCTCCTGAAATTAATAAATTATAAAAAGTCAGATCAACTCATTTTTTTAGGTGATGTTGTAAACCGTGGCAATAATTCTCTTGAAACCCTGAGATTTTTAAAAAAACTTAATGCGGATGTTGTGCTCGGAAATCATGACCTTCACACAATAGGTGTTTATTATGGAGTTAGAAAGATGTCTAAATCTGACACCATTGCCAATCTAACAAAATCACCTGATGCTGATTCTTTAATTCATTGGCTCAAAAGCAAGCCACTCTTTTTAAAAAAATATGACCATATTTTTGTTCATGCTGGAATGAATCCTCTTTGGAGTCTAAATATGTGCTTGAATTATAGTGAAAAAATTAGCTACGCCTTAGTAAAAAACCCTGAAACAACTTTAAAAAAAATATTTAATAAAACAATCAATAACAAAAAACCAACAATTGAACAATTAGTAGTAAATTTTTTTACAAGGGTAAGATATCTGAAAAAAAATTATGAATTATTCTTCAAAGATACTAATTATCCCAGTCAAAGTACTTATGAAATTTATCCATGGTATAAACTTATAAAACAAAATTTAGTTTATCCTCTAATTTTTGGCCATTGGTCTCAACTTGGACTCAATTTTTTTAAAAATTTTATTTGCTTAGATAGCGGGTGTGTGTGGGGAGGCAAACTTACTGCTTTGAGAATCGATGACTATAAAGTATTTCAAGTAAAAAAGTCTCTTCAAGACTGACCTTCTCTGATAATATTAAATAATTTTTTTGCCAATGTTTTTCTCGTAAAATCTTTCGCTAAAATATAAGGAAAAAATTCTATTTTTGCTTCTATACCTTTAATCATTAAAGATGATTTAAGTACATCAAAAAAACTGACATTTTCAACATACGCAATATCATCATAAAAGTTTTTATTATAAAAATATGTTATTTTCATGCCTTGTATTTTGGACTCTGAATTTATTGCGGACTGAAAAAAAAAAGAATTAAAGTTTTTAATTGAATTATTTAAGCTTGTAGTGCCCTCAGGAAAAAGTATTAATCTTTCGCCATCTCTTAAAAGTTGCTCAATATTTAACATTGAATTAATTAATGATTTGTTAATATTCTGTCTATTAATAAACTGTGTTCCGGCATTTCTGGAGAGAAACCCAATTAATGGCCAATTATTAACTTCTGCTTTTGAAATGAAATTTGCTTCAATAACAGAATGAATTATTGGTATGTCAAAGAGTGAAACATGATTAGAAACAAAAAGTATTTTTCCACCAACTAATGAATCACCATGTTTAAAAATTTTTATACCAACAATTTTTAACAAACACTTTGACCATAATTGAATTATAAAATGGCGATACTTTTTAAAAAATATTTTTAAAAAAAATAAAACTAATACGCCAAATAAAGACCAAAGAAATAGTAAAGTAAGTCTAAAATTTACATCAATGAGATGCCTTTTCATAAATTATCATTATAAATAACTTCGTATTCCTTTTTTAAGGTCTCAATATTAAAGAAATGATTCTGTGGGCCAATGCTTTCAACTTTAAATTTAGCGATTATTGATGAAAGTCTTGCTGCTTTCTCTAAACTATAATTTTGTTTAAGAGAAAATAAAAATCCAGCTCTATAAGCATCGCCGCATCCCGTAGGATCAAGCGCTTTTTCTGTTCTAATTGCTTTCACCAGTATTTCGTCCTTGTTTTTGTATATTTTTGAACCATCAACTCCAAGAGTTACAACAATAAAATTAAGATGACTAGATAAATTTTGAATTGAGATTTTCAACTTGCTTTCAAGTAATTTTGCCTCATACTCATTTAAAAATAAATAATTTGATTTGAACACGAGATCTTCCAACTCTTCTTTTGAAAACATTGGTAAGCCTTGACCTGGATCAAAAATAAAATCAATCTTTTCTTTATGCAGTAAATTAGTAAACTTGTGCATCGCATCCTTACCATTAGGTGAAACAATAGCAAGGTAATTTTCTTTTTCTTGTGGCTTAAATTCGCAGAAATGTGCTTCATTCATGGCACCTGGATGAAAAAGAGTTATCTGATTTTTATCATTATCTGTAACTATATATGCTTGTGCAGTATATTTATCTTTGATAATTTTAACTCCAGATAAATCAATATTTAAATTTTTAAATTTTTTTATAAAAGATTCACAATCTAATTCTCCTACAGAGCCATATACAGTAGGATTATCATTAAGCAGCTTAAGATTGTAGGCAATATTGGCTGCACAACCTCCAAATTCTCTTTTTAAATTTGGCAATAAGAAGGAGACATTAAGATTTGATATTTGTTCTGGTAAAATAGAATCTGAAAATTTTCCGCTAAAATTCATTAAATTATCATAAGCTATAGATCCAAAAATAATTGTTTTCATTTAATTAGGCACCAATCTTCTGTGATTATTAATACTCATTATTACTCCTAAACTTATCATTATTGAAACGGCTGAGGAACCACCATAACTTATCAAGGGTAAGGGAATACCCACAATTGGTAATATGCCGATCACCATACCCATATTAACAAATACATAAATGAAAATAATGAAAGTAAACGAAGCGCTAACTAATCTACCAAAATTCGATGGGGCATTGAGCGAAATTGCCAATCCTTTGCCAATTATAATAAGATATAAAATTATAATTGTGGTACAGCCGAGTAAACCAAACTCCTCTCCAATTACAGCAAAAATAAAATCTGTAGTTGTTTCTGGAAGGAAATCTAGATGAGATTGGGTTCCTTCAGTCCAACCTTTTCCTGAGATTCCTCCCGATCCAACAGCAATTGATGATTGTATCGTATGATATCCTGCACCTCTGGGATCTTTGGATGGATCAAGTAAAATCAAAACTCTCTCTTGTTGATAGTCATGTAGAGATGTCCAAATAATTGGACCAGAAACAATAAAGATTAACAATAAAAATAAAATGATTTTTTTTGAGATTCCCCCAAGATATAAAACAAAAAATCCTGCTGATGCAATTAGTATAGATGTGCCTAAATCTGGTTGTCTGACAATAAAAAATAAAGGCACAGCAATAATAACTGAGCCTAGTATCAAATTTAAAGCTGAAAATTTTGGGCCCTCAAATTTCTCGTATAACCAAGCAAGTAAAAAAGGAACTCCTATTTTCATTAATTCAGATGGTTGTAACTTAAAAAAACCTAAATCTAGCCATCTTTTCGCACCATTAATATTTGTACCAAAAAATTCGACTAATATGAGTAACAATAAACCAAAAAAGTAAACAAAAATTGACAATCTCAGCAAAAGAGATATTGGTACTTTTGATACTAAGAGCATCAAAAAAATAGCAATGCTAAAGTTTCTAATGTGTAACAATGTTTTTGTTGTATCTAATGATGAAGCGCTGTAAATTGCTGCAGTGCCAATTATTATTAAGATAAGAGAAATAGTTAGTATTTGCAAATCACAACTTTTGAATAGTTTAAATATTGAAGTTTTTATAGTTTGAAGTATCATTTAATTCTTCTCTAAAAAGTATTGTAATATTTTACTTGCCATTGGTGCTGCTACTGCACTTCCACTTCCTCCATTCTCTATGATCAAGGCTATAGCGATTTTAGGAGTGTTGGCAGGCGCAAATGCCACAAATAAAGAATGGTCTTTTAGTTTTTCTTGAATTTTATCCTCGTCATAGTCTTTACCACGTAAACTGAACACCTGTGCAGTTCCTGTCTTTCCAGCTAATTTAAAATTAAGATTCTGTGTGGAGGAATAGGCTGTTCCCTCTGACGAGGTTACAGCAACCATTGAGTCTTTTACATATTTTATGTTGCTTAAATAAGAGTCACTGTTAAAATTTGATACCAAGTTAATCTGTGAGTTACCACCGGATAGTAATAACTTTGGAACAACTTTATTTCCCTTATTAGCGATTATTGAAGTTGCAACAGCTAACTGAATTGGAGTGGCCAAAAAATAACCTTGACCAATACCAACTGATATTGTGTCACCTGGATACCAAACTTGGTCAAAGCGTTTTTTTTTCCATTCCTTAGAAGGAAGTAATCCCTCAACCTCGCCTGAAATATCAATCCCAGTTCTCTGACCAAATCCGAATTTATTCATAGATTTGAAAATATTATTAATGCCCATCTTATTGGCTAATTCATAAAAGAAAACATCGCAGCTTTGATAAATAGCTTTTTTTAAATCTACAATACCGTGTCCTTTTTTTTTCCAATCTCGAAAAATATGATTGCTTCGTGGAAGTTTAAAAAAACCAGGGTCATCAATAGTGAAATATCGATCTATAAAATTGTCTTCAAGAGCTGAAAATGCTAGAAAAGGTTTAATCGTAGAACCAGGAGGATATACTCCCTGAATCGCTCTATTATTTAAAGGTTTTCTTTCAGAAGTATTAAGCAATCGCCATGACTCGGCTTCTATACCATCGACAAATAAATTAGGATCAAAGTCTGGCATGGAAACTAATGCTAGTACATCGCCATTATTTGGATCTAATGCAACTAAAGCACCTTGGTAATCTTGAAATAAATTTTCAGCAAAAATTTGAAGGTCAATATCAATAGTTAAACTAATATTTTTTCCAGATACAGGTTTCTTCTCCTCTAAAATTCTAAGGTTTTTTCCTGATGCATCTGTTTCAACTTCAGCATAGCCCATTTCTCCTCTCAGTAAATATTCATAATTCTGCTCAACTCCCGACTTGCCAATAAAATCATAATTTGTATAATTTGTTAACCTATCTTTACTTTTTAAATTATTAAAGTCACTTTTATTTATTCTTCCGAGATATCCTAAAAGATGAGAAGCAGACCTACCATAAGGATAATTACGGTAAAAACGGTATTTCAAATCGACTTCAGGGAATAAATATCTATTAGCTGAAAAAAGTCCTATTTCCTTATCAGTTAGTCTTATTTTAATAGGAATACTTGAAAAATCTGCTGCAATTTCACTTAGCCTTTTAAATCTTTCTTTATCTTTATTTGTTAATTTGATGTAAGTTTGAAGTTTAGAATATGTATCATCAATATTAGATATATTTTTAGGTACTACTTCTAGTGTATAATAAATTTCATTATCAGCAACAAGTTTCCCGTTTCTATCTAGAATTTTACCTCTATCTGGTATGAGTGGATGAACAACAATTCTATTTTTTTGTGCTCTGCTCTTATATTTTTCATATTCTACGATTTGTAAATAGAAAAGCTTAATAAAAATCACAAGAAAACATAACAATATAAAAATAAAAGATAGTGTAATTCTTATTTGGTATCGTTTTAATTCAGAAAATAAATCTCTTATCTCCAATTTTTTACCTACCTATTATTAATAAATATTTTTTGTAAAAAAAGTAAAATTAGAAAACTTAATAAAATATTAGTTGTAAGAGGTAATAAATTTAAAATTTGTTTTTGTAAAAATAACGATATTGCAAAGCTTGAAATTATTTCACTAAATAATAAGATCATTAAAATATATATTAATTTTTGAATTGTCCCTGAAATAATAAATTTTAAGTGAAAAATATGAGCTAGTAAAACAATCAATGCATATTTTAAAACATGATGTCCAAAAATAAAACCGAAAGCCAAATCAACTAAAAGGCCAAAAGAAATAATTTCAAAAAAATTAAATTCAAGATTGTTGAGCAAATATCTAAATAACAGCATAATACCCAATAAATCAGCCATGACAATCCAGTTTGAATTTAAACCAATAATCCAAATTAATGAGTAGATGAAGAAAGAAAGAACAAAAAGACTAAATGAAAATGGATCGGATAAAATTTTATTGAAATTTTGTTTAATCATTTGCTTTTGATAACCGCAACGTATTTATTTGAAAATAATGATGCATGAGGCTCACATGAAACAAAAGCTAATGCATCATTCTGACTCTTTTTAATTTTTTTAACTCTGGCTACAGGAAGACCGCCTGGATAAATTTCATCAATTCCTGAAGTTATAATCATATCACCTTCAATTATGTCATCTCTATTAGAGACATATATCAATTCTAGTCCGTTATTGTCTCCCGTACCTTTGAGGACTGAAAATTTTCCAGTTCTCATTATTTGTACTGGAACTAGTTGATTTGAGTCACTTATCAATGAAACAACAGAGTTTATTTCGTTAACGTTAATTATCTGCCCTAGCAAGCCTTGATCACCCACAACAGCCTGGCCAATGGCGATTCCATCTTTAAACCCTTTGTTAATTATAAATCGCTTACTGGTAGCACTTGGGGCATATACAACAACCTCTCCAATAACAATTTCTTGCTTACTATTTTTTTTTAATCCCAAAATTGATCGGAGATTATGAATATCTATTAACATAGCAGATTGTGATGAGATCATGGATTTTAATAAAAGGTTGTTTTTTTCCAACAACTCAATTTCTGAAATCAGTTGGTCTCTACTTTTAAAATTGACATATTTATCAATTATTTTTTTATTCTCTAGGCTAACAGTTTCAAAAAAAAAAACTGAAGTTGAGGTTAACTTACTTTTAATTCCCTCGAGTATATATAAATTATTGTCTACGTACATTATAAAGAAAGAAAAAATAATTGTACTAAGCGACCTGAAATAATTAGTTTTTTTAAAGCTTTTTAAAGAAAAACGCATAAGTGTTTTTATTTAATCACTTGTAAAAACGTTTGTCTTAGAATTTAGAAAATCCAATGATAGACCTGTGCCCCTTACTACACAAGTTAGAGGGTTCTCTGCAACAATAACAGGCAAGCCTGTTTCTTCCATTATAAGTCGATCTAAGTCCCTAAGTAATGCACCACCTCCAGTTAAAACCATTCCTCTTTCAGCAATATCAGCTCCAAGCTCAGGTGGGGTTTGCTCTAATGCGGTTTTAATTGCAGAAATAATACTATTTAACGGCTCCTGTAAGGCTTCAAGAATTTCATTACTAGTGATTGTAAAACTTCTGGGTATTCCTTCAGCTAAATTCCTTCCCTTCACCTCTCTTTCTCTTGTTTCAGAACCAGGGTAGGCTGCACCAATTTCTTTTTTCAGATATTCAGCTGTAGTTTCACCAATTAACATTCCAAAATTTCTTCTGATATAGTTAATTATAGCTTCATCAAATTTGTCGCCACCAACTCTAACAGAACCACTATAAACAATTCCACCAAGAGAAATTACACCCACCTCAGTTGTACCTCCTCCAATATCTACAACCATTGAACCGGTAGGTTGATCAATTGGTAGCCCAGATCCTATAGCTGCAGCCATTGGTTCCTCAATTAGCTCAGCTCTCCTAGCTCCTGCACCGAATGCAGATTCTCTGATTGCCCTTCGTTCTACTTGGGTTGAACCACATGGAACACAAATAACAATTCTAGGTCCTGTAAAAAGAAACCTCTTATTTAAAACTTTTTTTATAAAGACTTTAAGCATCTGTTCTGTGACGGTAAAATCAGCAATTACCCCATCTTTCATTGGCCTTATGGCAACCATGTTGCCAGGGGTTCTGCCCAACATTATTTTTGCAGCAATACCAACTTCCTCAATTTTTTTTCCACCACCCATGGAATTATCAACTCTAATAGCTACTACAGAAGGTTCATCCAAAACTATTCCCTTCCCCTTTACCCATATTAATGTATTGGCTGTTCCTAGATCTATTGCTATATCATTTGTAAAAAATTCTTTAATATTAGTGATCATGCTGTAAAATATCAATTTATTAAACCATCAATTATAGTTGGAATTAACTAAATTAACTACTTTTTTATGATAGAGAACAAAAAAATTTTAAAAATTGCATCACTAGCCCGTCTCAAGATTTCTGACGACTCAATTAATTTATTAGCGAATGAGTTTAATAACATTCTTAAACTTATTGATCAAATTGATAAACTTGACACTTCCGATACTTTGCCTATTTGCCATCCTCTGGAAAATTTAACCTCATATTCTAAAGTTGATACGAAACATGTTTCCATTACAGATAAAACTCATAGAAATTATTCTCCTGATTTTAAGGATTCATTCTTTGTTGTACCTAAAATAGTTGAGTAAGTTGTTATCTATGATTTCATTGAATTTATTGAGAGAACATTTAAATAACAAGAAAATTTCATGTGTTGAATTATGTATAAAATTAATTAACAGAATTGAAAACAATAAAAATCTAAATGCTTTTTTAGATTTTAAACCTGAAAAGGTCATTGAAGAGGCGAATAATATTGACAAACAAATTAATGATGGAGATAAAAAACCTCTGCTTGGAATTCCAATTGCTCATAAAGATATATTTGTTACCAAAGATTACATAACAACAGCTGGATCGAAAATGCTTGAAAACTACAAAAGCCCTTTTGATGCTACCGTTGTCGCAAAACTTAAAAATGCTGGAGCTATTACTCTTGGCAAACTGAATTGTGATGAATTTGCAATGGGTTCATCCAATGAAAATAGTTTTTTTGGCCCGGTGCTCAAC
>Ga0255759_10006178_pt1 | contig 10161 bp, 8 predicted proteins | sample 101ome_20_FD_179959 | JGI IMG/M metagenome (GOLD analysis project Ga0255759, IMG submission 179959) | Coastal salt marsh microbial communities from the Groves Creek Marsh, Skidaway Island, Georgia - 101404AT metaG (version 2) | ecosystem: Environmental > Aquatic > Marine > Intertidal zone > Salt...
ACCAAAAATAGGTAAATTTTTGTTTATCAACTTTTGAATGATTGGAATTGCATATTTTCCAGTAGCTGCTGGATCACCAGGCCCATTAGACAAAAAGATGCCGTGAGGTTTTAATTTCAATATATCTTCAGCGCTTGTTTTGCATGGAACAACAGTGACTTTGCAATTAAAATCTGAAAAATATCTCAGTATATTTTTTTTAACCCCATAATCTATTGCTAATACATGAAAATTTCTTTTTGTATTTTTTTCAAAACCTTTACTTTTTTTCCAAGTCTTCAAATCTTTCCAATTATAGTTTTTTTTGGTGGACACTACTTTTGCTAAATCTAAATTTTTTAATCCACTCCATTTTTGAGTTTGTCTTAATAGTTTATTGATATTAAATTTATTTTTTTTAGAAAAAGATATTGTGCCTTTAGGTGCACCTTTATCTCTAATAAAGTTTGTAAGATTTCTAGTATCAATACCTGTTATTCCTACAATCTTATTTTTTTTAAGCCATTCATCTAAATGCTTTAGAGACCTATAGTTTGAAGGACTAGTAATTTCAGAATTTATAATAACTCCTTTTGTCCATATTTTATCAGACTCATGATCTTCTCTATTAGTTCCTACATTTCCTACATGAGGAAAAGTAAAATTTATTATTTGCTCAGCGTATGAGGGATCCGAAATAATTTCTTGATAGCCAGTTATAGAAGTATTGAAACACACTTCACCAGTAGCTGTACCTTGATAACCTAAACCCACACCTCTAAAAAACTTGCCGTTTTGAAGAACTAAAATAGCTGTGGAGTCGATCTTTTTAAGATTTTTAATTGAGTTTATATTTTGAATAGAGGGTTTCAAATACAACTCATGAGTTAAAGAAAAAAACTTATGAACATGATTTTGCGGAACATATGAAATAGTAATAAAATCGTCAAGAAAGTTCTTTTTATTTTAGATAAGAATTGTGATTAAAATAATTTTAAAACATGTCATTAAAAAAACAAATTGAAGAAAAACTTAATACGGCTCTAAAGGCAAAGGATAAGAACACTTATCCAACCTTAAGATTAGTAGTATCAGCTATAAAAGATGCTGAGATTGCATTTCGAACTAAAGGCCAAAAAGAAATGTCAGATAGCGAAGTGACTTCTATTTTAAAAAAAATGATTAAACAGAGAAACGAGTCGTGCGAGGTATACAAAAAAGCTGGACGAAGTGAACTTTTGGAAAATGAAACAAAAGAAATCGAGGTGATAAGTGTTTTTTTACCTAAACAGCTTAGTGATGAAGAAACGAAAAAAATATGTGAAGAAGCTATAAAATCATCTGGAGCATCTTCAATTAAAGATATGGGAAAAGTAATCGGAATTTTAAAATCTAAAAATGCAGATAGTCTAGATTTCTCTAAAGTAAGTTCAATTATTAAAGAACTTTTTAATAAATGAAATACCCAAAAGAATATCTTGATGAAATTAAGCTAAGACTAAAGGTATCTCAAGTCGTAGGTAAGACAGTCCAATTAAAAAAAAGAGGAAAAGAATTTATTGGTCTGTCACCGTTTAAAAATGAAAAAAGCCCATCCTTTACTGTTAATGATGAGAAAGAATTTTATCATTGCTTTAGTAGCGGTGAGCATGGAAACATTTTTGATTTTTTGATGAAAACTAAATCAATTGGTTTTGGAGAAGCCGTAAGATCTTTAGCAGCTGAAGCAGGAATGCAGCCTTATAGATTTTCTAATTTTGATAAAAAGAAAGATTTGAGATTTCAGACTTATAAAAATATTTTTAAAGATTATTTAAATTTTTTTCATCAGCAATTATTCGACTCTGCTAATAAAGAAGCTCTAGATTATCTTATTAGAAGAGGTTTAAAAAAAAACATTATTGAAGAATTTCAATTAGGATATGTGCCTTGGGAAAATAATTTTTATGAAGAACTATTAAAAAAGTATTCTGAGAAAGAAATAAACCTGACTGGCCTATATTACCAAAATGACAAGACTGGTAAATTTATAGATAGATTTAATTCTAGGGTAACATTTCCTATTAACAACGTAATAGGAGATACAATTGCCTTTGGAGGAAGAATTGTTAACGTAAGTAGATTGGCAAAGTACATAAATTCTCCAGAAACAGAATTTTATAAAAAAGGAAACATGGTTTTTAACTTAGACAAAGCTAAGGACTCAAGATCAGAAACAAATGAAGTTTTAATTGTCGAGGGTTATATGGATGTTGTCAGCGTTTATTCTTCTGGAATAAAAAATGTAATTGCAAATTCTGGCACTGCCCTTACAGAGAGGCAAATAAATTTGATTTGGAAATTTTTTTCTAATCCAATTATTTGTTTAGATGGTGATGAAAGTGGCCGAAAGGCAGCTTTAAGAATTGCAGAAAAACTATTTCCTTTAATAAATGAAAAAAATAAGATTTATTTTTCTGCTATGCCTGATGGCACTGATCCAGACGACCTCATCAAACACAAAGGCAAAGATGGATTATTAAACCTACTCAAAGAAAAAGAAATAATCCAATCTTTTATTTGGAATTACCATCTTAGTAAAATAGACCAAAATAATCCTTATGAGATTTCAAAATTTGAAAAAGAAATAAAAAGCTTATCTTATTCTATTCAAGATGAAATAGTTAAAAAATATGTCTTAGAAGATTTTCTAGAAAAAATTAGAAAATTAACACCAATTCAATCTTCAAAAAAATATTACAATTACTCTCAATATAAGAAGAAAAAAGATTATCGAATTTTGAAAGAAACTAAACTCTTACATCAAAAAAAAAAGGATTTATCTAGAATACAAATAGTTGAATTTTCTATTTTATTTGTAATTTTAAACTATTTGGATATAGCTTCAAAAAAACTTGAGGATTTATCAGAAATAAAGTTTTTATCTGAGAAGAATGAAACTTTAAAAAGAGAAATTATAACTTTCTTGATTAATGGAAATGATAAAGAAGTAATAAATAAAAAAATCCATTCTAGTTATGAAAAAATTATCAAAGAAATTAATGAAAGTTCAAGTATTCAAACGATAATAAAAAATAAAGAAGAGAAAGAGATTGAGAGCCTAATTACTGAGCTAATAAAAGACCACAAAGAACAAAGCAATTTAAGAAAGATAGAATCCTTAGAACAAAAATTAATTAATAATTTAGATGAGAACTCATATTTAGAGCTTATCAAGCTTAAAAGTCAGTTAAATAGGGAATAAATAAGTATAGATTTTTTAAACTTAGTAATTATATATAGCTTTCTATTCAATTATGGCTGAAAAACTCATAACCAAATCATTCGAAAGATTACTTGATAAGGGTAAGCATAGAGGTTTTATAACGTATGAAGAGTTAGCTAAATCCTTAGGAAAAAGGAATAGCACTCATGAAAATATCGAGCGTGCATTCATAGTGCTGGTAGATGAAAAAGTTACTTTAGTTCAAAAAAAATCAGATTATCAGTCAAATAAGAAAAAAGAGACTGTAACTCAAAGCGATGAAAAAACTTCCGATAAAAGCGATGATCCAATTAGAATGTATCTCAGAGAGATGGGAGGAGTTGAGCTTCTTTCCAGAGAGGGAGAAATAGCAATTGCAAAAAGAATAGAGGCTGGAAAGGACGTAATGATAAACGCATTAACGCAAAGCCCAATAGTTGGAAAAAAAATATTTGAGTGGAAAGATCAAATTGAAAATCAGCATATGCTAGTGAGAGATATAATAGATATTGACTCTACTTATGAAGATTTCGAGGCTTTAAATGAAAATGATGACTTAAAAATAAACAAAAAAACAAATTCTAAGAAGGAAAATGTTAAAAATGAAGATCTTGATAAAAAAGAAAGTACCGCAGGAAATGACGATGATGAGTTCAACGTTTCTTTGGCGAAGATGGAGGAAGAAATCAAACCAAAAATTATAAATATACTTGAGTCTTTAAATAAAAATTATTCAAAATTAAAAAAATATCAAACAGAAAAACTCGAGTGCTTACTTGCATCTAAAGAGCTATCAGTTTCAAAAAATAAAAATTTTAAGAAAATTCAGGAAGTATTAGTAGATAATTTTAAGAACCTACAATTAGCACCTCATGTGGTGGAAGAACTTGTTCAATCACATTATAAAGAAAATAAAAAAATTTTATCTTTAGAGGGTGTCCTTCTAAGATTAGCTATTGATAATAAAATTTCTAGAGAAGAGTTTTTAAAATATTATGTAGGAAACGAAATAAACCCAAAATTTGAGTCTTTTCTAAAAGAAAATCCAATTTGGAAAGCTTTTTTTAAAAAATATAAAAAAGATTTCACAGAGATAAAAGATAGATTAATAGAGTTTAGTAAGAAAATTGGTCTTTCTGTGGGTGAATTTAAAAAATTAGTCAGTAGAATTCAAAAAGGCGAAAGAGAGTCAAGAATTGCAAAAAAAGAAATGGTGGAAGCTAATTTAAGACTGGTTATATCAATTGCAAAGAAATACACAAATAGAGGCCTTCAATTTTTAGATTTAATTCAAGAAGGTAATATTGGCCTCATGAAAGCTGTAGATAAATTTGAATACAGAAGGGGCTATAAATTTTCTACCTATGCAACATGGTGGATAAGACAAGCGATAACAAGATCTATTGCAGACCAAGCTAGAACAATTAGAATTCCTGTGCATATGATCGAAACTATTAATAAAATTGTAAGAACACAAAGACAAATAATGAGTGAGTTTGGAAGAGAGCCTACGCCAGAAGAATTAGCAAAAAAACTCGCAATGCCATTAGAAAAAGTTAGAAAGGTATTAAAAATTGCAAAAGAACCAGTTTCGTTAGAAACACCAGTGGGCGATGAGGAAGATAGTAGCCTAGGAGATTTTATTGAAGATAAAAATGCCCTTCAACCATTGGACACTGCAATACAATCAAATTTGAGCGAGTCTACAACAAAAATTTTAGCATCTTTGACACCCAGAGAGGAGAGAGTTCTCAGAATGCGATTTGGTATTGGAATGAATACAGATCATACTTTAGAAGAGGTGGGTCTCCAATTTTCGGTAACAAGAGAGAGAATCAGACAAATAGAAGCAAAAGCTCTTAGAAAACTAAAACATCCAAGCAGATCCAAACAATTGAAAAGTTTTCTGGAAAAATAATACTTTAAGTGTGATAAATTTTTATAAAAGTAATTTTTTATACTCATTTTTAATCTTTATCATCTCAATATCAATTAATCAGTATTTTGGATTTATTGGCATTAATCCTTTAGACAATTTCACAATTTATAACTCTGGTTTTCTCATTTTAAATAATCAAATTCCATTTAACGATTTTTGGGTTATAACAGGTCCATTATTAGATTACTTTCAAGCTATATTCTTTAAGCTCTTCGGACTAAATTGGTCAGCTTATGTTTTGCATGCTTCAGTATTTAATTTTTTATTTTCAATTATAATATTTTTTTCATTATTAAAATTTGGATTAAATAAAAAATTATCTTTTTTTTATAGTTGTCTTACAGCTTTTATTTTCTACCCAACTGTAGGAACTCCATTTGTTGATCATCATGCAATTTTTTTTTCAATAACTTCAATTTTAATATTTTTATTGGCAATAAATTTTAAAAATAAAATTTTTTGGGTATTATTACCGATTATTTTAGGGTTAGGTTTTTTTTCAAAACAAACACCAACGGCGTATTTTATTATCTTAATTGGGTTATCTGCTCTTTATTATTTTGCAATTAATAAGGATTATACAAACCTAATTTTTGCTTTTTTATCTACTGTAGTTTTTTTATTATTAACGTTTCTTTTTTTTTATATACAAAATATTAATTTACAATTTTTTTATGAACAATATATACAATTTGCTTCGAGTGTAGGGGCAGAAAGGATAGAATCTGGTAGTTTTTTAAAGCCTTACTCTTTTTCTAGGTATGTTTTAAAGTTCAAATTAATTCATTTATCTTACTTAAGTCTTTTTGTTTTAGCTGCCTGGAAATTTTTTAAAGTAAAAAACTATCACTTAACTGTAGAATTTATTACACTTCTCTCTCTTATTTTAACTGCCTACATCTTAGTCTACCATCAGCTTTTAACTCTTAATTCAAAGTTTATCTATTGTATTATCCCTTTGATGTTTGGATTTTCAAACATTTATTTAGAAAAATATCTTAAAAAAAAAAATAGAAAATTTATAACTTTAATTATTCTATTAACATTTTGTGCTTCAATTTATAATTTTCATAAATATGTTTACAAAAGAAATTTTATAGCACCGTATTTTTCTGAAAAAAAAGAAGGTGAGGCTTTTAAAACAAAAATTATTGATAAAGTGACAGAATTAAAATGGTTTTCTAATTTAGATAATAGTCCAGAAAATGAAATTTCTAATTTAAAAAAAACAATTAATGAATTAATTTTGATACAAAAAAAAAATAATGAAAAATTTGTTTTAATAACAGATTATCAGTTTATTTTTTCATCTTATGGATTAAAGAATGCAGTTTTCATTAATAAGCTTTATGGCAATGGAATTTCATACCCAAGTGTAAATAACCCAAATTTTAAAATATATAAAAAATATTTTTTATCTAAAATTAAAAATAATAACGTAAAAAATATTTATATCATTAAACCATCATGGTTTAATGAGCACAATAATGCGTTGAAAAATATTTTTAAAACAGGATGCGAAAAAACAATAGTAAATAAAAATTTACTAGTAATTAATATTAAAAATTGTTACTAAAAAAAAATGAAATATCCTGGATTAGAGCTAGAACTATTTGAAAAGGCAATTATATGGAGAACTTATGTATACATCATACTTAAAAAATTCATAAAAAAAAATGTCTTAGAGATAGGTGCTGGTATAGGTAGTTTTACAGCATTATATTTAAATTCAAATTTGAGAGTTACAGTTACAGATTTAGATAAAGAAAACTATGAATTTTTAAAAAAAAGATTTAAAGGAAAAAAAATTATTATTACTAATAAAAAAATAAAAAACGTTAAAAAAAAATTTGACACAATTATGTATATGAATGTTCTAGAGCATATTAAGAATGATAAAAATGAAGTTTACAATTCTTTGAAGATGGTTAAAACAGGCGGAAGGTTAATATTTCTTGTGCCAGCTCATCAAAAGCTTTTTTCAAAATTTGACAAGGAGATTGGGCATTTTAGAAGATATAGCAAGAATTTCTTTACCTCTTTAAAGCTTAAGGATAGCAAAATAGAAAAACTTTTTCATTTGGACTCAAGTGGTTACTTACTTTACTTTCTAAATAAACTTTTTTTTAAAAATGAAACATACCCTACTAAGTTTAAAATATTCATTTGGGATAAAATTTTTACACCAATATCATTTATTTTGGATTGGCTTTTAGGTTATAAAATGGGAAAAAATATTATTTGTATAATTAAGAAAAATTAGCAATTTATTCTAAAAGTATAAAACAATTTTAAATTCAAATTTTGGTTGACCTGTCTTTATCTGTAAAAAAATTCTTAATATTAATTTAAACTTACAACTTATTTTAAGGCTGCACTTATTAAAAAAAAGTCTCTATTGAATATATTTCTAATCAGGTGTAAGTATACAATTTATAAGGGCCTGTAGCTCAGTTGGTTAGAGCAGTACACTCATAATGTATTGGTCCCAGGTTCGAGTCCTGGCGGGCCCACCAACTAATTATTAGCAAATTCTTCTAACTTTCCAATTAAAATTTTTATATCATTGTTATTAGAGCTGAGAATGGAACTAAACTCTTCTTTTTGCGTTCTGGCCAAACTAAGTCCTTCAACAATTAGGTCTCTAATTAAAGGTTTATCAGGATTTTTAGTATAAACTCTCCAATCAATATTTACTTCCGGTGCATCGTTTTGTGGAGCCACCTTTGAACTTATTATTGTGTAATTAGCGCTTTTTTTATTTTCATCAATAATTTCAAATTTACTACTTGAATAGTCCGACAATCTTGAAGTTAGGCTTTTTAAAAAATATTTTTTAAAGGCTTTTTGATAAGAAGAGATTTCATCTTTATTTGATGATTTTCGTAATTCACCAAGCGTGTAAAGACCTAAAGCATCAATGTCTACATTTTCTAATGCTAACTTTTCAACAAATAAAGCCTTTTGCTCATTAGTAAGGTTTGTATCTGATAGTTTAGATATCGCATCGTTAACTAATTCGTTAATAAAGTCTTTTGGATTGGAGCTATAAGAAAAAAGCGTTGTTTGAAAACAAAAAAATATAGAAAAACAATAAATGAATATTCTCTTCATTTTGGATCTATTAATCTAAATTTCCCCAATTATCTTCATCCTCATTACTAGAGTTTTTGATTTTATTTTCTCTATCTTGCAAGTAAATACTTTTTAATGAAGAGTATAGGTCTATAGAATTTTTTTCTAAACTTTTTAAATTAGCATCGTTATCAGCTCTAAAGTCTACTATTGATGTTCCTTTGACTGAAAAATAATCTAAAGAATTTCCTGAAGTTCCTAATAATTGTTTTTCACGTATTGTAACATGAGCAAATGGATCAACAAAAGTATCTGCAATTAGTCCAACCGAGTCTCTCACCGTAGTAGGACCAAAAAATGGTAATACAAAATAACATCCGGCTTCCACTCCATAAGATCCTAATGTTTGACCAACATCTTCCTTGTTAGGTTTTAATCCTATTTTTTCAGCAGGATTTAAAAATCCTAAAATACCCACGGTAGTATTTACCGCAAAGCTTCCGACGGAGTGTCCAAGTTGTTTAATATTACCTTGCAAAAGATTATTTGGAATTGATAATAATGTTCCAACATTAGAGGTAAAATTACTTGTACCAGATCTTATCGGGGACGGTAATTTATTGTATCCTTTTGCCAGAGGTTCCAAAACAGCATCGTCTAAAGCCATGTTGAATTTAAACATTGTTCTACTAACACCTTCAAAACATTCATCTGCTGATTTAGCCTGAGGACTAAATAAAATTGCTAAAAATATAATTAAGATCGGCAGAATAAAGTTTGCTAGTTTTAGTTTTTTCATAATGGCTATATAACTATTTTTAACCTATATTCTATAAAAAATTTAGCTTAAAATTGGCTTAAAAAAGCTTACATTAAGGTATCCAATGAAAATTATTAAGATAGTTATGGATTTTTCTCCTAATTTTACGAAAAAAATTAGAAAATTTAAGGACATAAAATTTGTAATAATTCATTATACCGGTATGCAATCAGAAATTGAATCTTTGAAAAGATTAAAAAGTCATTCTTCAAAAGTGAGTTGTCATTATTTAATAAATAGAAAAGGGCGCATAATTCAATTAGTTAAAGATAAGAATATTGCTTGGCACGCAGGAAAGTCAAAGTGGGGAAAATTTACTAATCTTAATAAAAATTCAATAGGAATTGAGTTAGAAAATAAAGGTCATCAATTTGGATACCAAAAATTTACAGAAGATCAAATTAAAAATCTAATTATTTTATGCAAACAGCTTAAAAAAAAATATAAAATAAAAACTGAGAACTTTTTAGGCCATGCAGATATTGCACCTTTAAGAAAAATTGACCCAGGTGAAAAATTTCCATGGAAAAAACTGAGCAAGTTTAAATTGGGTAAATGGTACTTTGAAAAAAAAATATTTTTCAGAGTAAACAAAAAAAATATAGAAAAGGCTTTTTTTAGAAATATTAAAATAATTGGATACAGGTATTTTAATATTCATAGACGAAATAAAAGTGACAAAAATATAGTTAAATCTTTTCAGCAACACTATTTACCCAACAAAGTGACTGGTAGAGTGGATCAAAAAACCTTTATAATTAGCCATTTTCTTACTAGATGATAAAAAAGTTTCTTGATTATTAAAAATAAATTAAATAAAAGCAGAATGCCAGATAATCGGATTGTCGCTATTATTATTAAGTAGAGGAAAGTCCGGGCTCCGTAAAGACACAGTGCCAGTTAATGGCTGGCGAAGGTGACTTCAGGGATAGTGCCACAGAAAATAAACCGCCTAATCAAGGCAAGGGTGAAACGGCGAGGTAAGAGCTCACCGGTTTTTTGGTAACAAAAAACGCATGGCAAACCCCACTGGGAGCAAGGTTAAATAGAGAAGACATAGTGGAAACACAAAAAACAGTCTTTAGTTAGTCTTCTGGGTTAACC